>CAJIAL010000274.1_pt1 | contig 61651 bp, 60 predicted proteins | sample 9199091 | NCBI WGS metagenome assembly CAJIAL01 (sample SAMEA7708270, study PRJEB35096) | sediment metagenome | biome: marine neritic benthic zone biome [ENVO:01000025]; feature: sediment [ENVO:00002007]; material: shallow marine sediment [ENVO:03000034] sea grass bed [ENVO_01000059] ... | reverse complement strand
GCATCCAGATTGCCCTCGAAACGCATCAGCACACGGCGCGCCAAATCCACCGCCGTCGCTCCACTGGACGGATCACCAGTGCGAAACAGAATGGCCAACAGTTGCGCGTCCGAGAGCGTCCCTTCGCCAAACTGGAGCAACCGCTCCCGCGGCCGCTCATCTTCCGGCCAATCTTTAATCCGCTGAGAATACAACGTTACGTCCATAGTACAATCGCAGGCAACATCTGCTCGGCAGGTAACCTCCATGTTCCCGCATCCAGTGCGTAGCCGTGTATGTGGTGGAAAAACTGAGGGCTAGCGGTGGTCTCTGCGCCCAATGATTCCAGCTCTCCTCTGCCGGCCCATGCGACGCTGGGCCTATTGTAGCAGATGTCGTACAGGCAACACCATCCCCCTTCTGCGTCTTCTACCGATTCTTACGAATCCGAGTGCATGCTGCACGTACCATGACGGCAGCGACCTAGGCGCTGCCCGGGCTTTGCATGCACACCTCTCTACCGCCCCGGTTTTCTCCTTGCGATCACGCCTCATCCTCGGCATACTGTCCCGGCCAATGACCAGAGACACACGCGCTGGGGACCTGACCAGGGAGAATGGGGACGACTCATGGCTGAGCATGCGGCAATTACGGAGGATGCGCTCGAACGACTGCGCCAACGTATAGGGGTGCCAGTACACCGGCGCCACCCGCATATTCAACTGGCCAGCCAAGATGCCATTCGACATTTTGCCCACGGCATCGGCGATGCGAATCCCCTCTGGACCGACCCCGACTATGCTGCTACGACAACATACGGTGCCATCATCGCTCCACCCTGTATGCTCTACGCCATGGATGATATCTGCAGCGGCCAATTCGGCGGTCTCCCCGGTATCCACAATATGTTCGCCGGCACACGCTTTGAATGGTTCCACCCCATCAGAGCGAACGACACGATTACCGCCAGTAGCGCCCTCCATGGTCTGGAGGAGAAACACAGCGCTTTTGCCCGACGCACGATTTTACAATCCTACGACTGCACCTTTACGAACCAAGACGGGATTGTGGTGGCCACCGCCCGGGCGTTCGGGGTGCGCGCCGAGCGGGGTACGGCGCGGTCGCAAGGCAAATACGACGGTATCGAGCGAGCACACTATACGCCGGAGGATATTGCCCGTATTGAAGAGGCCTACGACAACGAAGTCGTCCGAGGGGCCACGGCGCGCTATTGGGAAGATGTGCGCATCGGCGAGGAGATCACCCCGGTCGTCAAAGGGCCACTCACTGTGACGGACATCGTGACCTGGCTCATTGGCTGGGGCGGACTGTTCAATCGGGCCCACCGCATCGGGCTCGATTTTCGGCGGCGGCACCCGGCCGCCGGCATCATCGACGCCTATGGTGTCCCGGACGTGCCGGAGCGAGTCCATTGGGATCCCGATTTCGCGCGGGATGTTGGAGTGCCCGGCGCCTACGATTATGGCCCGCAACGCATTGCCTGGTTCGGGCACATGATGACCAATTGGATCGGTGATGACGGTTTTCTGCGTCTGCTTGACGTCCAAGTGCGGCGGTTTAATCTCATTGGCGATACCACCTGGGTGCGCGGCACAGTGACGGACACGTTCGAGCGGGATGGCGAGCACGTGGTGGCGTGTGACGTGTGGGCCGAAAACCAGCGCGGCGAGACCACAGCGCTTGGCAAGGCGGAGGCACTTCTGCCAAGCCGTAGGCGCTGACGCGACAGACAACAGCAACGAAAGCGAGGCATGCGACCATGGCATATGAATTTGCAACCTACGAGAAAAAAGGCCGTCTTGCAGTCGTCACCCTCAACCGCCCCGAGCGGATGAACGCGCTGCACCCTCCGGCCAATTTCGAGCTCGATGCAATCTGGAATGATTTCGAGCAGGATCCGGACGTGTGGATCGGTATTTTGACCGGTACTGGCGAGAAAGCCTTCTCCGCCGGCAACGACCTCAAGCACACCGCCGAGCACGGCCGCAATATGCAGCGCTCGAAAGACAGCGGCTTTGGTGGTCTGGCGAACCGGACGACATGCTGGAAACCGCTCATTGCCGCGGTCAACGGCTTCGCCCTGGGCGGCGGCTTCGAAATGGCGCTGGCCTGCGATATTATCATTGCCGCCGACCACGCCCGTTTGGGCCTGCCCGAGCCCCGCGTCGGTTTGATGGCAGGTGCCGGTGGCGTGCATCGCCTACCACGGATGATTCCGCATAAAATTGCCATGGGCTATATCCTCACTGGCCGGCACATGACGGCCCAGGAAGCCCATCAGTGGGGTATTGTAAACGAAGTCGTGCCGCTGGCAGAGCTTTTGCCCACGGCCGAGCGCTGGGCCAATGAAATTCTCGCATGTGCCCCGATCTCGGTGCGCGCCAGTAAGCAAGCCGCCCTGATGGGTCTCGGTTCCCCACTGGAGATCGCCATGAACACGAACTACAGCGAAACCACCAGAATGCGCTTCTCCGAAGACACGATTGAAGGCCCACGAGCGTTTGCCGAAAAACGCAAGCCGAATTGGCAAGCGCGGTAAGAGCAGTCCCAGCGCGCGGCACGCCACAAGGACATTGCCATGACCGACCTCCTCCTGCCCACCTCCGTGGTGGGCAGCCATGCCTATCCGAGTTGGTTTCTCACGGCCCTGGAGGAAATCCAACAGGGCCGGTACGGCCAGACCGACGCACGCGAAGCATTTGACGACGCAGTCAATGCCGCGATTCTCGACCAAGAACGCGCTGGGGTCGATATTATCTCGGACGGTGAAATGCGCCGCTGGTATTTCGTGCAGAGCTTTTATCGGCATATGGAAGGGTTGGAACGTCAGCCGGAGCTCCGCAAGGTTGGCGTCTATGGCTATGACATGCCGCCACGCTATCGGCCGCTGGCGCGGATTACCGTACCACAGGGTCTCGGTATCGTGGAGGAATATACCTACGCCAAGCAGGTCGCACAGCGTCCGCTCAAGGTCACATGCCCCGGCCCGCTCACGCTTGGGATTCATATCCAATTACCCGATACCTCAGTGTACAAGGATCGCCTGGAGCTCTCGTGGGAATTTGTCGAGGTTATCAACCGCGAGTTACAAGCCTTAGTCGATGCCGGAGCGGACTTCATTCAGATCGACGAGCCATCGTATGCCATCATTCCGGGGACGATGCAGGACTACGTCGACCTCTATAATGCCACGGTTGCTGACGTGCATGCCAAAATTGCTCTGCACGTGTGCTTCGGGAATCTTGGCAGCCGCCCGCGCGGACCACGCAGGTATGCGCCGCTGTTTCCAGCCTTCCATGATGCGAGAGCGGACCAATTTGTCCTGGAATTCGCCAACCGAGAAATGCGGGAAATCGAACAGCTCGCAGCATTCTGTGGAGATCGCGAGGTGGGCCTCGGGGTGGTGGATATTAAATCGTTTTACGTGGAGCCGGCCGAAGAAATCGCCGGGCGTATCCGTGAAGCGCTGCGTTACGTCGCGCCCGACAAGGTCACGATCAATCCTGACTGTGGTTTCTTCCAATTACCCCGATGGCTCTCCGTGCTCAAGCTCCGTCGTATGGTCGAAGCGACACGGCTCGTACGCCGCGAATTGACGGGGTAATACAGCACCTGTGGCGCCCCATTGGAGGTGGGTTGCCGGAAAACGATAGTCACGCCCCCCTGAACAGCGTATAATAGATAAATCTGTCACGTTGTTACGAAGGAGTGCATATGTTTGGTCTTGGGATACAAGAGCTGATCATCATTTTCCTCATCATCATGGTCCTCTTCGGGGCCAAAAAGCTGCCGGAAATGGGCAAGGGCCTGGGCAAAGGCATCCGGGAATTCAAACGGGCCACGGAATCGGCAGCGGAGGAGGAGGAGGACGACACCGAGACGAAAAAAGTCGAGAGCAGCGAAAAAAGCTAAGCCTGCAACTACGAGGACCTGCGCGTGACTGTACCGCTGCACTGGGAAGGCTTGCCGCTTCCGCGCCATGTTGCTATTGTTGAGACCGCCCACCGCTGTTACGATTTTCTCCCGCAGGCGCTGCAGCGCATCTACCATCCGGCATCGGCGCCTGCGTCATTCACAGATGTCGTCTTGGCTCCTCTCGCCACAGGCGGGGCAATGGCCGTATACAAACTGACCGCGAGGCACGATCAGGGGCAGCAGCAGGTCGTGTGTAAGATCCCGCATGAACGGCGTATCACCTACGCCGGAAACACCGCCCGCGACATCCCGCTCGACACCACCTCACAGCTCCTCGAGCGCCTGGTGAGCCTGGCCGATCTCCTCGCAGCTCAAGCGCCGGGATTGTTTCCGCGCACTGGCGGGATATGGCAGTGGGAAGACGAGGCTGGCGCCCAGCATCACGTGCTCGTTGAAGAATTCATTCCCGGCATCTCGATCGAACGACTCAAACTGGCGTATGAACAGCAATTTGTGGACGGCATCTTGAGCCTGGAGGACTATAATACTCGCTGTAGACGCATTGAACGCTTGGCCGTCGCAACGTTTGTCCGTCTCTGGGATGCGCTAGACCGTCAGAGTTTTACCTCCGACCCCACTCCTTGGAATCTCTTGGTGCATGCAGAACCACACGGCGAGGAGTTACCGGCAACGGCAACGATTATCGACTTGCATAGTCTGGAAGAAGAGGTCGGGTTGCCATACGTTGTGCAGCGTTTGGCCACGGTGTATGGCATGCGCCAGGATGTTGTGGACGAGGCGCTCATTCCCGGCGTGCTCGACGCTCTCGGTGCTGAGGAAGGGCGCACGGAGCTGCTCGATGCCCTCCCGCATCTTGAAGACGAAGCCCAGAGAACCGCCCGCAATCTTGGGATCGAGGTCTACCAACCCCTCCTGCAATCACTCTTCAACTTACAACAGCAATGCTAGATATGACGGGGCAATCCGCTCTTAGCGTCTGTCCGAGAAGCCTCTCTGTGGCCAAAGACCGAGCGAAAGTGGCATGGCCGGCGATGGCCTAGCAAGGGCTTTTCGGACAGACGCTCAGCGCAGCGAGATGGGTTACGGAGACGTCGTCAAGCCGCTCCGGTCAATTGGCGCGATGCGCTCGACGTCGATGGAGGCGCCAAGGCCAAGACCGCCGCCACCAGCGCCGCCAATGGAGATCAAGTCACCGGCGATATCCTCCTCTGGAACGGGAACGACGTAGCCGTCAGAGGTAACGCCGCGCCACTTGTCAAACTCAAACTTCTCGCGATTCGCGTAGGTGTAGACGGCTTGGACATCGAGATCGGGCTGACGCCGCGTGATATAGAGAAACCCTTCAACCACCTCACCGGTGCCTCGGGGGTTGGGTGGCACGACTTGCATAATATCGTTGCAGACGACCGTGTGCGTTTCAAACGCCCGCGGGGAGGAGAATTGTGCGACGAGGGGATCGAATGCACTTCCGTGCACCGAGGCGTACACGTCAATCTGCGGCTGGCCTTGGCTGAGGCTAAAGATGTTAAGTGCGGTCGCGTACGCACCGGGTTCGAGATCCGCAAACGCAACCGTTTGTCCAATTTGGATAGCCGCCTGAGTTTGAGCGCCGCACACGAACTTGGCAGCGTAGACAATCGGCTTCGGAAGCGCGATCGGCTGCAGCACGGTCAACTGTTTGGTCGGTACTACCGTCACCTGAGCGGTGGCGGCGACGCTTATGGCCAGAGATGCGATCACCGCAATGAGTACCCATGCCCGAAGGCAATGCGTTTTCGCGAGACGCTGACGTGTCGAGACTTGACGTGTGTGCTGGTTCATAAGAACCTCCAATGTGATCGTAAATCCACGCTGAAATACGGCCCCTTCTCCATTCTCATCTGATCTACGTTGGCGGGTGCCCGGCGGATTGGTCTCATCTGGTGATTTACTCACCAGGTTGGAGTGATCTGGATCACAGCGGACGTGGGGGGCTGCGTACCGCATAGGGTTCATCGGTTGATTGCTCTGATAAGGCAGGGCTGCCGGCGGTCCAATCGGTGATGGACTTCTGCCGGCGTGCAGGAGGAGGCTACGATTATCTCAGGCATCTCAGGCCCACAGTGCTCAGGGCGTGCTTCCAGACCGCAGCGGCTTGCAGCAAGACCTAGCGTGGCAAAGCCCGACCTGGACATCCTGCTCAGAACGGGTTACGAATGCTGTCCAACCACCGGCAAGGGTTTGCCGCTAGCACACATCCTAAAACGCTTATGCGTCGTCGTACGGCAATTGCCGAGACGCCAGGCCGAGCTTCACAAAGGTCCACGGTGCGCCACAGCCGATCCACCATCCGAGCAAGCCATAGCGGACAACCCGTACCACGAGAAGGGATGTGAACGGATGGAAGATCACATGCAGCAGCCCAAACAGGATGCCCAGCCCGACCACACCCACCAGAAAGCGCAACACGCGCTGCCCCACAGGACCGCCGGTGTGAAACCTCACCCACTGACGCTCAAGCACCATGCCACTGCCCACGCCCAGTACCATTGAGGCGGCCGTCACACTGTTCTTGTCGCCTCGCGCCAGCAGCAGGAGTACCACCGCCGCCGCCACCACGAGGAGTACCGGTACCAGCACTCCTTGCCGGGAGAGCCAACGCGTCACCACGGGCATCAGGCCGCGATAGAGCAGCAGGAGCACGACGCCCAGCACGTAGCCCCCCAGGAGATCCGTCGGAAAGTGGGCCCCGACATAGATACGGGACATGGGAACGAAGATCATGAAAAAGATCGCTACCGCCCACACCCACCCCTGCCCAAACCGGGTCGCCATATACCCCCAGAACAGCGTGGTGGTCTGCGTATGCCCACTGGGCAATCCCTCCCCATGAGCGTGCAGAATCTGGCGCACGCGGGTATCGTAGGCAAACGGGCGCGGTTGCTGATACACGTCTTTCACCAGGGCATTCAGGTAGGCCGACAGCAACAGCAGCAGTCCCACCTGAGCCCCGGTGCGGCGATCTACACACCAGTACAGAATCGGCAACAGAGGCAGAAAGAACTTCTCATCTCCAAGAAAAGAGAGAATGATAAAAGGCACGTCGAGCGCAGGGCTGCACTGCTGGAACCACAGGACAACGTCAATGCCCCAGTCTAACACCCTAGTCATGATTGGTTCCTCAGGTAGAAGACCCTTGCTGTCATGATTGGGACGTCCTGCATCGCTTAGCCGTGCGCATGTAACGCCCGCGACATAGTGCGGGAGACGGACGCCGCCGGTTTCCTCGGAGGATAGGAAATCCACAAGGGATTGTAGCGCAACACCTCGGGCATACAACCCCTGAGAACGTCCTTGAGCCCCCAGCACTTCTCGTCGACGGCCACCCCTCGCCTGCAGTGGGTTGGCGAGACCGCAGCGCGCCGCGGTCGCCCGCCGTCGCGGCTCGTAGCAAGGCGCCGCACGGCTTCGCGCCGCCTGGACATGCCGTGCAGGATGGGTGATAGTAGCGCCTCGAGGGTTCTCCGGAGCGACGACCTTGGCACGGCCGGTTTTGGCAGGCTGAGGGAGGAGGATGGCAAACGGGCAGGAGCAATCGGAGGTGGGACGGACGCCAGCTTGCGGGGTGTGGGAATAATCGCGTTGCGAAGCTTGCTGTGCGACGCCAGATATCACAGATGGCCTACAAAAACAGACTATTTTCCCAAAAGTAGCATTGCGCAACTTCCAATAAAAGAGGTCCGCTGGCCTCACCGCCCTCTTTTCCCTTGACGGGGAGAAGAGGGCTTCTCTTACGGACGCTTACGGCGCCGGCACCTCGGCCAGAGCAGCGTCGAGAATGGTGATTGCTTCGTCGATTTCCTCACGGCTTGTCGTCAACGGCGGCATAAACCGAATCGTATTCGGCCGCACAGCATTCAACAACAGTCCATGTGCGACCGTCTCCGCAATCACGGCACCGGCACGATCATCGGCCATCTGCAAGGCCAACAGCATACCCATACCGCGCACATCGGTGACGAAATCGTACTTCGCCCGCAACTCCTCTAATCTACGCTTGAGATACGCGCCTGCTTCAGCGCCCTTCACAGCCCAATTCCCTTCGATGAGCACTTTGGCTCCGGCGGCCCCTGCAGCAGTGGTCAGGGCATTGCCGCCGAACGTCGAACCGTGATCGCCAGGCTCGAGTACGGCATATGCCTCCTTGCACAGGAACGCCCCGAGCGGCGCGCCAGCGCCAAGCCCTTTGGCCAACGTCATCGCATCAGGTTCAAAGCCAAATTGCTGATACCCGAAGAGCGTGCCAAGGCGCCCCATCCCCGTCTGCACCTCATCAGCAATGAGGAGGAGATTCTTCTCATCGCACCACGCTCGGACTTGCGGGAAATAGTCCGGGTCCGGGACATTGACGCCACCTTCACCCTGTAACGGCTCCAACAAGACGGCGCACGTCTGGTCATTAGTGGCGCGTTTAATGGCGTCGATATCGTTGTAATCGACATTCACGAACCCCGGCATCAGGGGTTTCCAGTTCTCCTGGTAATGCGCCTGCCCGGTTGCCGCCATCATCCCCATCGTACGACCATGGAACGAATTGTTAGCCGTGATGATCTCATAGGCGCCGTTGAGTTTCAGCTTGCCGTACTTCCGTGCCAACTTGCAGACGCCCTCGTTCGCCTCCGCGCCGGAATTGCAGAAAAACACGCGATCCATACACGAGTTATCAATCAACAACGGCGCCAGCTTGAGTTGCGGGATGGTGTAAAAAAGATTACTCATCTGGAGAATCATGCCGGCTTGCTCTTGAATGGCCGCGGTGACTTCCGGATGGGAGTGGCCCACATTCAACACGGCCCACCCAGCGGTGAAATCCAGATAGGCTTTACCCTCGGTATCGTAGACATAGGTCCCCTCGGCGCGTTCGAGCACCATCGGCATACGCCGGACGACCTGCATATAGTATTTGGCCTCGATCTGTTTCCATTGCTCACCAGTCATCGTGTCGTCTCTCCTGTATGTATGTGGCGGGGACATGTCCGCACGGACAGCGCCCCTCGTTGCACTGCTCTTGTCTCAAGCAACTAACCCTCTATGGTGCATCGGACGCGTTGACGATGGTGCTGCGCACGCATCAGAGCATACCCTCCAAAGAAGTCAGCAGGTGTTGTTGCAACGCCTGCTGCGCCTCGGGTTGCCCCGCTAAAGCCGCGGGGATATCGACATCATTTACGGTAATGCGAAATGGCCGAAAACAGAGAAAATCTCGACAGAGCACCACCTCGAGCGTCTGATCCGACTCAAGACGCGCCGTTTCGAGGTGTATATCGTCTCCGAGCCCCTGGACGATTGCCTCCAAGTGCTCCTGCTGTGTCACGTCCAACATTGTCGTCAGGCTTTCGTTTCGCAGGTTGCAGCAGCCTGCCAGTGTGTGACCACCAGCGTGGCTTGACCTTCTTGCCGGGGAAACCCTACCTTACCGGATTTTCCAAGGCATGACAACGCGTCGCTGTGGTCGGCAGAGGTACACCTATGCTATGATGACCACTGCACACCGCCCGACACATCGTTGTGTGTCAGCAACCGCGATTCTTCAGCAGCTGCATGCCCGCGGCATTGCACAGACGCTGACGCCTCACACAGGAGAGCCACGTGGAATTCACCGACCTCAAACCGGGCTTACAGGCAGAAATCACTACCGTCGTCGATGACAGTCTTGTTGTCAAGCACACAGGAGGAGACGGCGTCTTCTCGACCCCCTCAATGATTGGCTTAATGGAGCGCGCCGGGATTCAAGCCGTCCAGCCGATCCTCGGTGATGGCTACACCACGGTCGGTTTTCACGTGGATGTGAAGCATTTTGCCGCCACCCCGAAGGGCCAAGAAGTCACCGTGCGGGCCGAACTGTTGGAAGTAGACGGCCGCAAGCTGCGTTTCAAAGTCGAGGCGCATGACGCCAAACAAAAAGTCGGTGAGGGCATGCACCGTCGCGCCATCGTACAGATCGGCCAACACGGCAACGAGTAGGATGCGGCATGGAGACATACATCCGGGACATTCTGCAAACACGTACGCCTACTGAGCTCTCCGTGCCGGGACGACGGCTCGCAGCCGTCCTGGCACCGCTGTACTATCACAACAACGAATACAATGTGCTGTTCATGAAACGCTCGGACACCATGAAGCACCACCGTGGCCAAATTGCGTTCCCGGGAGGCGGCTATGAACTCCATGACACGTCTCTGCAAGATACAGCGCTGCGGGAGAGCACGGAAGAAATCGGCTTGCAGCCTCATGATGTGACGATCTTGGGGCAACTCGACGATCTGCTGACAAACAACAGTAATTACCAGGTGCGGCCGTTTGTGGGGCTGATTCCGTATCCCTATCCCTTTGAGCTCGACCAACGAGAGACGGCCTACCTCATTGAAGTACCTCTGCGCTTTCTGCGGGAAAACAACCCACCACGTGAGGAACTACGCGAGCACGAAGGGCGGATGGTCCGCAGCCTCTTTTTCGAGTACGACGGTCAGGTCATCTGGGGAGCAACGGCAAAGATCCTCAAGGGGTTCCTCGATCTTCTCGACTAATACTCTACCAGTCGACTCAGAAACAAAAAAACGCTCCAACAGGCTTGTTTGTCCCGTTGGAGCGTTCGATTATACGCGCTGTCTTACAGCTTCGACACCCTGGTAGCCTGCAAGCCTTTCGGCCCTTGCACCGCGTCGTACTCCACTTCTTGTCCCTCATCGAGAGACTTGAACCCTTCGCCTTCAATAACAGAAAAATGGACAAAGACGTCTTCACCGCCCGGCTGCTCTATGAAGCCGAATCCTTTACTGTCATTGAACCACTTGACCTTACCTACTGCCATGAACTTTTCCTCCTCTTCTCCTGATGCAGCAAGCACTGCTGGTCCCAAGCACCAGGATAACTGCGCCGTCGTAACACATGGCAAACAAACCATACACGACACCAGTGCCACCTCTACGGCGCCACAATCACCGCAGTTTGCACTTACATCTTGTTGTCCGCGTCAAACCACAGCCCACACCTTGTACCAAAGGGTCATGTCACTGTCAAGACAATTCTTAATCCTTTGTCAGAGGATCTCCGAAAGATATGTAACGATTGTTTCACTGTATATATGGGCAAAATATGTGCCAAAACTATGTTGGCACATATTTTGCCCATATATTAGGATTTAGAAATGTGACTCGAGACGCCGGCAGTGCATTGAGCGGTGTCAAGACCGCTTGTTTCAGCAGCAGTGTGTGGAGGCTTGCAAGCGACCCGGATGTGGTCGATAATTACGTGCTTGTGTCAAGAAAGAAAACAATGCAGTCTGAGGACCTTCTATCACCCTCTCGTTTCATCACCAGTGCGGGCGAGCGGGCACAGGCGATTCCAGTGCAAGCGGTTTCACGTTTCCGACAAGTACTCCCCGTAAGCCTCTTGCTCTTTGCCCTCTGGATGGTGCTCTCGGGCAAATTTGATGCCTTTCATCTCATCATCGGCGCGGTCAGCGCGGTGGGCATTGCCCTGAGCACGCACCGCTTGTTGCTGTTGCCACCGTTTATTATCTCAGCCGACACCCATCCGCTCTCTAGCCTCCCCTGGCTGCGTTTGCTGGCTTACCTCCCCTGGCTCGCCTGGCAAATCGTGCTCGCGAGCATGCAGGTGGCCTATATCGTCCTCCACCCGCGTATGCCGATGCAACCGCAACTCATACGCTTCCGCGCCCATTTGCCGCATGCGTTGGCACGCCTGAGCCTGGCAACCTCCATTACCCTCACCCCAGGCACGGTCACGCTTGATACGCATGACGATGAGTTTCTCGTCCACGCTTTGACCACCGACAGCGCCAAAGCTCTTGAACCCCCGGAAGGTGACAGCGAGATGCAACGCCGCGTCGCCTCCCTCTATACACGTACCACCCGGCCCGCAGCACAGGACTAAAGCTATGGACCATCTCTTCCTCGGGGTTACCATCACATTGGCCTGCGCCATGATCCTGTCGCTTTACCGCGTCCTGCGTGGCCCTACGGCCTTCGACCGCTTGACGGGGCTCGGTCTCATCGGCACCAAGACCATCGTGTTACTGATCATGCTCGGAGTGTTGACCGGACGGGTCGATATTTTTATCGATATTACGTTGTCATACGCGTTGATCAGTTTTATCGGGAGCCTCATCTTGGCCAAGTATTTCGAACATAGGGAGGCCGATCGCCTGTGACGATCCTCGTAGCGGTACTGCTCATTCTGGGGGTCTGTTTTATTTTGCTCGGGGTGCTTGGGATCCTGCGCTTGCCGGATTTCTACACCCGCCTCCATGCCATGGGGAAGTGCGATACTCTCGGAGTCGCCCTCGTCTTGATTGCCCTGGCGATCCACACCGGCGCAACGCTGTCGAGTGTCAAACTCCTGCTCATTTCGGTGTTTATCGGTCTGGCAAACCCCACGGCGACCCATGCCCTGGGCCGGGCGGCCATCAAAGCCAGACTGATTCCCTGGACGCGCGATGAGGAGCAACATTAAGCCATGGATACCCTCCCCACGCTTTTCCTCTTGCTCGTGGTCGTGTGTGCCGTCGCCGCCGTGATGGCACGCGATTTACTGGCCGCTGTCGCCATCTTCGGTGCCTTTAGTTTCTTTTCTGCGCTCTATTTTGCCACCATGGGAGCATTAGACGTGGCCTTCACCGAAGCGGCTGTCGGAGCCGTCATTACCACTGTTTTTTTCGTCACGGCGATTTCCCGCACCGTTCGGAGAACCAAATCGTGAAACATTTTGTAGGGATTGTCTTTCTCATCGCTGCCGCCATTCTCTTGTATGTCGGTGGGCAGCTCCCGGCCGTTGGCGATCCTGACGCCCCCGCCTCGACACACGTCTCGCCACGCTACATCACGCAGAGTCATCACGAGACCGGAGCGCCCAATTTCGTCACCGCCGTGCTGGCCGACTATCGGGGCTATGACACGCTGGGTGAAACCACCGTGATTTTTACGGCCGGCCTCGCCTGCGCGCTTATTCTCGGCGTGCAATTGCGACGCGACAGCCGAGGAGACACCGAGTGAGAACGCCTTTCGGAAGCTCCATACTCGATGCGGCGTGTCGGCTCCTGGTGCCGTTTATCATGCTGTTCGCGGTCTACGTCTTGGTCCACGGGCACGATAGTCCAGGGGGTGGCTTTCAGGCCGGGGCGATTCTAGCCGCGACGCTCATCTTGATTCGCATGGTACACGGGGAAGACGCACGCTGGGGGCTCAATCGCACCAACGCCTTGGTGCTCGCCAGTTGCGGCGTCGCCCTCTATGCCGGCATCGGATTGCTCACACTGGTGTTCTCCGGCAATTACCTCGACTACGGCGTCCTCCCGCTCCCACTCAAAGCGGAGAAGGTGCGCGCCATGGGCACTCTGGGGATCGAAGCCGGCGTGACGTTGGGCGTGACGGGCGTCTTAGTGTTGATTTTCGATGCGCTGACCACCGGTGAGACGAAGGAGGACGACTATGTGGAGTGATGTCGCCAGCCACATGAACTACTGGTTGGCAGCGCTGCTGCTGCTCATCGGCCTCTACGGCATGCTGATGCTGCCTAATCTGCTCAAGAAGCTCATGGCTATGAACATTCTCCAGGTGGCCGTCATCATGTTTTTCATTACCTTGGCGGACAAAACTGGGGCGACAGCGCCAATCGAGATGCACGGTATTACAGACGCCGCGGCCTATATCAATCCGCTCCCACACGCGCTCATGCTCACGGCTATCGTGGTCGGCGTCAGCACGACGGGCGTGGCGCTGGCATTGCTTATTCGCATTCATCGCCATTACGGCACACTGGAGGAACCGGAGTTGCTCGAAAGGATGCAGGGATGATCACCCACGCGCCGGTTTTGATCGTGATCATCCCACTCGTGATCGCGCTCGTCCTGCCCCTCATAGCGCTGCGTTCGATCCATCTGGCACGCGCCCTGCTCCTCCTGACTCTCGCAGCAGTAGGGGTCCTCGCCAGTACGGCCCTGTCTCGTGTACTGGACACTGGTCCCTGGCGCTACGCCCTGGGAGGTTGGGCGCCACCCTGGGGTATCGAGTACGTCGTCGATCCATTATCCGGCGGCATGGCGGTGCTGATTACCGTCATCGCTTTCCTCGTGGCAGTCTATGCCGGACCGCACCAGCGCAGCTGGACCTCCAGCCGCGCTGGGCTCTTCAGCAGCCTGTACCTGCTCCTCGTCACCGGTTTGCTCGGCATCGTCCTCACGGGGGATCTGTTTAACCTCTATGTCTTTCTCGAAATCTCGTCGTTGGCCGGCTATGCCCTCCTCGCCAACGGCAATATTCGCTCGGCCGTGGCCACGTTTCGCTACCTCATCATCGGCACCATTGCCGCCACGTTTTATTTGATCGGTGTGGGGTATCTCTATGCTCTAACCGGCAGTCTCAACATGGCGGATATTGCCACCAGACTCCCTGGGATTACCAACTCCAGCGTCTTTATCGCGGCCATCGTTTTCATGGTCGTCGGGTTGACCATCAAAGCGGCATTGTTTCCCATGCACGGCTGGCTGCCCGATGCCTATACGTATGCGCCGGCCCCGGTCATCGGCTTTATCTCGGCTGTGATGGCGAAAGTCAGCGCCTATGCGCTGTTTCGTGTGCTCTACTTCGTGCTGCGCCCTGAGGGGGCAGTGCAGCAAGCCATGACGTTTCTCAGCTGGGCCGCGGCAATCGGCATCGTGCTGGGGTCGCTTTTCGCCCTGGCACAACGTGATATCCGCCGTATGTTGGCCTATTCCAGCGTCGGGCAGATGGGCTACATCCTCCTCGGCATTGCGCTCGGCACACCTGCGGCACTGATCGGTGCACTGTTGCACGTGCTCAATCATGCCGTCATGAAGGGCTGCCTCTTCCTTATTGCCGGGGGCGTGCACTGGCGCACCGGTCGCCACACCATCGATGAGTTTGTCGGTATGAACCGGCGCATGCCGATCACCATGGCAGCGTTTGTTGTAGCGGCCTTGTCCATGATTGGGCTGCCGCCGACGGCAGGTTTTTTCAGCAAGTGGTATCTGCTCAGCGGCGCCCTCGAAGCCAATGCCTGGCCCTGTGCCGCCGCCCTCATTCTCAGTAGTTTGCTCAGTGCCGTCTATTTCTTCCGCATCATAGAAATGTCGTATCTACGTCAGCCTGACGGTGCGGCAGCCAGCGCTGGGGAGCACGCCGACCACCCCGCGCCGGCACCGATCACGCGCCATGAACTGCCGGCACGGATGTTGGTCCCGATTCTCGTGCTCGCCACCGGGATACTCGTCCTGGGACTCCTGAACCAAACGGTCGTGACACAAGTCATCCATCAGGCTCTACCGCTCGAGGGAGTGAAATAACATTCATGGATGTCGTATCGCATCGCCCACTCCTGGCCGTGTTGGTCTCACTCGTCGCGGCAGGGTTGATCCTCCGCTCCGGCCGCTGGCCGAATATGCGTGAAGCTTGGTCGTTCCTGGCAGCAGGTACCAAACTGGTGCTCGTCCTGTCGTTGCTGCCGCTAGTGCGCGAGCATGGCGCCGTGGGGGCGGTATACTGGCACATTGCCCCAGGCATAGCCCTGCATTTGCGGGCGGATCTCTTCGGCTTGATTTTCGCTCTGCTCGCCTCGGGCCTCTGGCTCGTCACCACGCTCTATTCCATTGGCTACATGCGTCATGGACACTACGGTAACCAAACAGGCTATTTTGCCTCGTTCGCCGTCTGTGTCTCCGCCGCCATCGGTATCGCCTTTGCGGCCAATCTGGTAACGTTTTTCATCTTTTACGAAATCCTGACCCTCGCCACCTATCCTCTGGTCGTGCACGATCGCAACGCCGAGGCCATTGCCGGGGGACGCAAGTACCTGACGTATACCTTGATTGCCGGACAAGCGCTGCTCCTGGCGATCATCTGGATTAACAACCTGGCCCCGGGCGCCGAATTTCAGCCGGGCGGTTATTTAGCCGGTACAGCCTCGAGCCGTGTGCTCGGCGTGTTATTTATCCTCTGCATCATCGGCGTCGGCGTCAAAGCCGCCGTCATGCCGCTGCACAGCTGGCTCCCCGCCGCCATGGTGGCGCCGACGCCTGTCAGTGCGCTATTACATGCCGTGGCGGTAGTGAAAGCGGGGACGTTCGGCTGCGTGCGGATCATTCACTACGTGTTCGGCGTGGACGTGCTGCGCAGCATCGGCCTGGATGCGGTGCTGGCAGGAGCGGCAGGAGCCACGATCATTCTGGCTTCGATACGGGCGCTGGGCGAGCAGAATCTCAAGCGCCGACTGGCATACTCGACGGTCAGCCAGTTGTCGTACATCGTTTTAGGGGCAGCCATCGGCACCAGTGCGGCACTAGCCGGCGCTATGTTCCACATCGTGGCACACGGGTTTATGAAAATCACCCTCTTCTTCTGCGCCGGGGCGATTTATATCAAAACCCACAATCTGGAAATTCCCGACATGGCGGGTTTGGGCCGGCAAATGCCCATCACCTTTGGGGCCTTCACCTTGGGCGCGCTCGGCCTCGCCGGCACGCCGCTCTTTGTCGGTTTCGTGAGCAAATGGAATCTGGGCTTGGGCGCGCTGCAGGCCGGACAATGGATCTTCCTAGCGGTCTTGGTCACCAGTGGTTTGCTCAATTTCGCCTACTTTTTCCCCATCGTCTACGGAGCCTTCTTCGGGAAACCGGGGCAGTCCATACAGATGAATGAGGCACCAAGTACGCTGTGGGTACCCCTGGCAATCACTGCCGTGATTTCCGTCATCCTTGGCCTGTATCCCAATGCCGGCTGGGATTTTTTTGCGCTAGCATGGAAAGCCGCCGAAAGCGTCATGGCCGGTGCGCCCAGTATGCTGGCGGGAGGAACACGATGAAACGACAGTGGCTGATCGCGGCGGGCGTGTTCCTGGGGATAACCATCGTCCTAGAATTGCTCGATCTCTTTGTCCTACACTCCGGCCATCCGCACTCGTGGTGGCATCGCACCCCAGTCTTTGACTTTCTGTTTGGCGTCCTCGGGTGTGTCCTGCTTGTCGTGGTCTCGAAATGGCTTGGCCATACGTGGCTTCAGCGCCCTGAGACGTATTACGGAGACGAGCAATGATGAGCAGTATGCACCCCGCCTTCCTCTTGTTTGCCACGGCCTTCGCCGTGGTGCTGACGCGCGGCCTCGTGCGGCAAATCGCCCTCATGGCCGGCGCGCTGCTGACGGTGCTCACAGCCTTTCAGCTTGATCTCACGGCTCACTGGACGTTCGCCCTGCCCCCCTACACCCTGCAATTGCTGCGTGTTGATGCCCTGAGCCACGTCTTCGGCATTATTTTTAGCCTTATCGTCTGTATCGGCTCGCTCTACGCCGTACACGTGCGCCGCGGGAGTGAGCACGCGGCCACGCTGTTGTACGCCGCCGGTGCGCTTGGGGTAACCTATGCGGGTGACTGGCTCACGCTCTTCGTCTTTTGGGAACTGATGGCGGTAGCCTCACTCTTCGTTGTCTGGTCCGGCGGCACGGAACGCGCCCATGCGGCGGGTTTTCGCTATCTCTTGGTCCACATTACCGGCGGGTCGCTGTTGTTCTGCGGGATATTGCTCCACCTGGCCGACGGCGGCTCATTCGCCATCCACGCCCTGACCACATCCGACACACGCGGCGCCGCCTTCTGGCTTATCCTACTCGGCGTAGCCATCAACGCCGCGATTCCGCCGCTGCATGCCTGGTTGACTGACGCCTATCCGGCAGCCTCGACCACGGGCAGTGTCTTTCTGAGCGCTTTTACCACGAAAACGGCGGTGTATGTGCTCGTGAGGCTTTTTCCGGGGGCTGAGGTCTTAGTGTGGGCCGGTGTGATTATGACGTTGTACGGTGTCGTCTATGCCATCCTGGCCAGTGACATGCGGACTCTGCTGTCCTATCACATTGTCAGTCAGGTGGGCTATATGGTCACGGGCGTGGGCGTGGGCACCGCCTTGGCGCTCAACGGCGCCGTGGCCCACGCGTTCTGTCACATTCTGTATAAAGCGCTGCTGTTTATGGGAGCAGGAGCAGTGATCCACGCTACGGGCAAGCGGAAATTGACGGAACTCGGCGGCATCGCCAAGTACATGCCTGCCGTCGTCCTTTTGTACATGGTCGGTGCCGTGTCGATTTCCGGCTTTCCACTGTTCAATGGTTTTATCAGCAAGTCGATGATCATTTCTGCTGCCGCTGAAAGCCATCTACCAATCGCCGAATTGTTACTCGCACTCGCGAGCATCGGCACATTTCTCAGTATAGGATTGAAACTCCCCTACTTGGCCTTTTTCGGGCCCGACAGCGGTATACGTCCCAGTCGCATCCCGCCCAATATGCTCCTCGCTATGGGTATTGGCGCCTGCGGGTGCATCGCCTTGGGCGTCTTCCCCGGCTGGCTCTACGCCCGATTACCGTTCGGAGCAACCTATCATCCGTACACCGTTGACCACGTCATCTCCTCGCTGCAACTCCTACTGGGCACGGGGATCGGCTTCTGGTGGCTGTTGAAAAAACTCGGCGGGGAGCCGACCATCAGCGTTGATACCGATTGGTTCTACCGCAAGCCGCTGATTCCAGCCCTCAATGCGCTCATCGCCTGCGCCCGCCAGATCGGCGGAGCACTCGAAAGCGCCCGTATCCGGGTCATCCGAGCCATCCTTCCCTATGCGCAAAACCCGTTTCTCGTCCTCATCAAGCTCGGGATCAAACCGACCTCCTCCCACCAACACGCCAACGTCACCTATGACGAGAATACCTTCCGCCTCCCCATAGGCATCACGGTATTGTGGATTGTCCTCTGCTTTGCCCTGGCCGTGCTGTACACGCTCAGTCAGCAGCCTGCGGCGTAACGAGCGCATACGCGTCAAGACGCAACCATGCCGCCGCCGCGCGCAACCGCCCCGTTTGCCGCCATGCCGCCACACTCTTCTGGCCCCCTTAGGGATTGACTCTGACCACGCTTTCCCGCAGATTAAGACAACTCATATCCCGCAACGTAACTTATGGAGGTGTCGTTATGTGGTGTCATCGGCTGCATCGTTCTCTACACTACGGTATCTGGTTGGGACTACTCGTCATGGTCTTTACCAGTACAGCGCAGGCGGGGAAAACCCTCGACGCGATCAAGGCGCGCGGTTCGATTAAATGCGGTGTCAACACCGGACTAGCCGGCTTTTCCATTGCTGATAGCCAGGGCAAGTGGAGTGGTCTCGATGCCGATGCCTGTAAGGCACTCGCCGCCGCGGTATTGGGCAATCCGAACAAGGTCCAATTCGTCCCCCTGTCCGCTCAGCAGCGTTTTACCGCGCTGCAATCGGGCGAGATCGATGTCCTCATTCGCAATACCACCTGGACGCTGACGCGTGACGCCTCGCTGGGATTACACTTTGCCGGGGTCCTCTTCTACGACGGGCAAGGCTTTATGGTTCCCAAAGATTTGGGGGTAAAGAGCGCCAAGGAGCTCGACGGCGCCGAAGTCTGTGTGCAAACCGGCACCACCACGGAACTCAATCTCGCCGACTACTTCCGTGCGAATGGCATGTCCTTCAAACCCGTCGTGTTCGAAAGCCTGGAAGAGTCCAAGACCGCCTTCTTCAACGGCCGCTGCCAGGTCTACACCACAGACCGCTCCGGGTTAGCGTCGATTCGGGCTGCGGATGCGCCGAAACCCGAGGCGTATACCATCTTGCCGGAAACCATTTCCAAAGAACCCCTGGGACCGGTCGTCCGACGTGGTGACGACGAATGGTTCTCCATCGTCAAATGGATGGTGTACGCCCTGCTCGAAGCCGAAGAAAAAGGCGTGACAATGGCCAATGTCGATCGCATGAAAGACAGCAGAGATCCCGTCATCAAGCGCCTTCTGGGGAGCTCAGGGGATATGGGTCAGAAACTCGGGCTTGATAACGCCTGGGCCGCGCGAGTCATTAAAGCCGTGGGCAATTACGGTGAACTGTATGACCGCAACGTGACCCCGATCGGGCTGCTACGCAATGGTGCCAATCAGCTCTGGACCAAAGGTGGTTTGATGTACGCTATGCCCCTGCGCTAAGCGTTACACTTCCACCGGGGAGCGACTCGTCACCCTCACGGAGCGTGTTCCCCGGTGGCCATGGCGCCGTCCGTAGCGTCCGGCGTCACACCGTTGAGGAACCGTATTATGGCCTCCTCTCTCGCACCCGGAAATCAGGCGAGTTCGCGTGGATCGCTCTGGCGCAACCAGCACTTTCGTACGTTTCTGTATCAAGTCATTGCCGTCGTGCTGCTCATCGCCGTCGGCTCCTACTTGCTTTCGAACACGCTGGCAAACCTCGAAGAGCGCTCTATTCGCACCGGACTGGGATTTCTGAGTCGCGAAGCTGGCTTTCGCATCGGCGAGAGTGTCATCCCATACAGCGCCGCCGATACCTACGGCCGTGCCTACATCGTGGGAGTGCTCAACACCCTGCGCGTCTCCGTGCTGGGTATCGTGTTCGCGACCCTCCTCGGTATACTGGTCGGTATTGCCCGCCTGTCGCCCAATTGGCTGCTGGTAAAGCTCGCCTCCGTGTATGTGGAGACGGTGCGCAACATTCCCTTGCTGTTACAACTCTTCTTCTGGTACAGCATCATCACCGGGCTCTTGCCCCCGGCGCGTCAGGCGCTGAGCTTCGGCCTCCTGCCCGGCGTCTATCTCAGCAAAAGCGGCCTCATGTTCCCCACGCCTGTCAGCCATCCGGTGTACCCGTACGTCGCCGGCGCCTTTGTGGTGGGTGTGCTCCTGGCGTGGGTCTATACCCGCTGGGCCAAACGGTGGCAAGACCAGACGGGGCAGCCACCGCCACGGTTCCTGCCGTGTGCCGGGCTGATCGTTGGCACGCCGCTGCTCGTCTGGCTCATCGGGGACGCCCCGACCGCGCTGGATGTTCCGACCTTGACACGCTTCACCTTCAAAGGCGGCGGCAGTATCACGCCGGAATTTTTGTCGCTGCTCGCCGGACTCACGATGTACACCGCCGCGTTCATCGCCGAAACCGTGCGCGGTGGGATTCAGGCCGTGCCGTGGGGGCAAACGGAGGCAGCCGCCGCCTTAGGCTTGCGCCGAGGCACCGCGCTTCGTCTGGTCATCTTGCCGCAAGCGCTGCGGATTATTATCCCGCCGACCACAAGCCAATATCTCAATCTCACCAAAAACAGCTCGCTCGCGGTCGCCATCGGGTACCCCGACCTCGTATCGATAACAAACACCTCACTGAATCAGACCGGGCAAGCGATCGAATGCATTGCAATCATGATGGGGGTGTACTTGACCATCAGTCTGTCCATTTCTGCGGTGATGAATATATACAACCGCTATGTCGCCTTGGTGGAGCGGTAAGATATGGCCAAGCCAACGCAATATACAACCCCACACGCCCCAGCAGCGCCACGACCACCGGCGGCGCAAGCCGGTGTGCTCGGATGGTTACGTACCAACCTGTTCAGCAGTTGGTTCAATAGTCTGCTCACCGTGTTGGCTGTGCTGCTCTTGGCCACGATCATTCCGCCGCTGGTGCATTGGTTTGTCGTCAATGCGGTATGGACGGCTGCCGATCCGGCGGCTTGTAAAGAAGCAAGCGGCGCCTGCTGGGCCATGATCCACGAGAAATACCGTCTCATCCTGTTTGGACGTTATCCGTTCGAGCAGCAATGGCGCCCCTTGCTTGGCATTCTGGTGCTCGTTGCCATGATCGGAGTGAGCTGCAACCGCACATTTTGGCGCCCCTGGCTGGCGGACGTCTGGCTCGGCGGCCTGGCGGTGTGGTTCCTGCTCATGTGGGGCGGGATATTCGGCTTGTCCTTCGTACCGAACAATCTCTGGGGCGGGCTGCCGCTTACGCTCATTCTCACGGTGATCGGCCTTGCCGTAGCGTTTCCGGTGTCGATTCTACTGGCGCTCGGCCGTCGCTCGCGCATGCCGATCATCCGCGTTATCAGTGTCGCCTACATCGAGCTTATCCGGGGGGTACCCCTCATTAGCCTGTTGTTCATGGCCTCGTTCATGCTGCCCTTGTTCTTACCCACGGGCGCCAGTATTGATGAAGTGCTGCGCGCGCAGGTGGCCATTATCCTGTTCTCCTCCGCCTATCTCGCCGAAGCTATCCGTGGAGGGCTCCAAGCGATCCCGAACGGGCAGTACGAAGCGGCCCACGCCCTCGGACTGACGTATTGGCAAACGCAGCGCAAGATTATTTTGCCGCAGGCCATCACGATTGCTATTCCATCGATCGTCAACATCTTCATCGGGCTGTTCAAAGACACCTCGCTCGTGGCGATCGTCAGCCTGGCGGACTTACTGCTGTCGATGCGCCAGGCCATCGCCGATCCGCTCTGGCGGCGCTTCTTCCTGGAAGGCTATCTCTTCATCGCACTCATATACTTCTGCGTCTGTTTCTTCATGTCGAAATACAGCCAGTATCTCGAAGCCCAATTTGCTACGGGGCACAGCCGCTGAGAGGAGGGCCGGGCATGTCCGAAGCCACATCCAACGACACCAACATCATGGTGCAACTGATTGACGTCAACAAATGGTTCGGCCATTTCCACGTGCTCAAAAGCATCAATCTACAAGTGGACAAAGGCGAGCGCATCGTCATTTGCGGCCCCTCGGGTTCCGGCAAGTCAACCATGATTCGGTGCATCAACCGCCTGGAGGAGCATCAGCAAGGGCATATTATTGTCGACGGGATCGAGTTGACGAACGACCTGAAAAATATTGATACCGTGCGGCGCGAGGTCGGTATGGTGTTCCAGCACTTCAATCTCTTCCCACATCTCACCGTGCTGGCAAACTGTACGCTGGCGCCTATTTGGGTGCGTGGCATGCCGAAAAAAGACGCCGACGCCACGGCCATGCAATATCTCGAACGGGTGCAGATTCCCGAGCAAGCCGACAAATATCCCGGGCAACTCTCCGGCGGGCAGCAGCAGCGCGTGGCCATTGCTCGGTCGCTGTGCATGCAACCCAACATCATGCTCTTCGACGAACCCACGTCTGCCCTCGACCCGGAGATGATTTCCGAAGTGCTCGACGTCATGATCGACCTGGCGGAATCCGGTATGACCATGCTCTGCGTCACGCATGAGATGGGTTTTGCCCGCAAAGTGGCGAATCGGGTGATTTTCATGGACGGCGGGGAGATTATCGAGATGAACGAGCCCGAAGAGTTTTTTCATCACCCGCAATCGGAGCGGACAAAGTTGTTTCTGAGTCAGATTCTGTCGCACTGACCCGATAAGCCGCCCCGTAGCGCCTCGGTGCTGCCCAGCGTGAATCCTACTCCACCTTTTGTGCGATGAATCGAATGACCGCCGCCTTGCCTTTATGCATGCCCTCGTCCAGTTCAACGACCGTGTCTTCATAATAGAGCACGCGCAGGGCGCTGAAATGCGTGAGGAGTTCGTTGGGTTTGACCAGATACTTGGGATTGCGTGGACCGAACCGGCTCTGCGCTCGGTAGGTGAGATGCGCCGTCGAAAAGTGCTCAAAAATGAACAGCCCTCGCGGTTTCAGCGCCTTGATGATACGTGGAAAAATCGCGGGGTCGTAATAATAGAAATTGGTGATGAGATCGTACTGAGCCTCGCCCATCTCGTAGGTGGAAAGATCGGCAGCCACCGTTGTCACCGTGGTGTGTTTTTCTGCCGCAAGCTGCTGACACTTTTTGATGGCCACGTCTGAGATATCAACACCGGTCACGTCAAAGCCGTTTTGGGCCAGATACACCGCGTTGCGCCCCTCACCCATTGCCAGCACGAGCGCTTTACCGCGTGTCAGCATACCGACTTTTTGCGCCAGAAACGCGCTAGGCTCTTTGCCGTAGATGTACATGGTGCGGTCGTATCGTGTATTCCACCGCTCTTTCGGAGACATCGATGGGTCACGGTGTTGTGACGCCGCAACGCTGCTGAGCAACAGCACCCCGGCGAGGGTGAGCATCGTGATCGCTTTCATCGTACCCTCCTCATCTGCACACGTTCTATGCCGAGTGTGGTACCATACTCGGCAGCGAGCAGGTACATGCAGCACTTCCCACTCCGTTGGCAACGCTACGAGCCACTCGTAGGAGCCCATCCCACACGCAAGAGACTGTCGCAACAAGGAGCCGCCGCCATGCCGACGCTACCACTCGACGATGTCACGCTGTACTACGATGACGACAACTTCACCGACCCATGGACTGACCCGCCGACCATGCTCCTGCAGCACGGCTTTTCCCGCAGCACACGGTTTTGGTACAACTGGATTCCGCTGCTGGGCGCCGACTATCGCATCCTGCGGCCCGACATGCGCGGCATGGGCCGATCGACCATGGACGACGACAGATACGAGCCCTTACTGCCCACCTTTGCCGACGATGTCCGCCGTCTGCTGGATCATCTTGCGATCGATCAGGTCGTCTTCGTCGGCGAATCGTTCGGTGGTATCATCGGTCTGCAATTCGCCCACACGTACCCGGAACGCACCCGCGCCCTGGTGCTGTGCAACACACCATGCCGCCTGCCCCACAACGAGCTCAAGCAACGCTTTGCCGCCGGCGGTGATTGGGATGCGGCGCTGCAACAAGGCGTCGGCAATTGGTCGACCGCCACGATCGACATGCGTTTGGACACCCGTATTGCGCCTCCGGGCCTCAAGGAGTGGTACATCAGTGAGATGGATCGTACCTCGTCCACCGTGGCACGAAAACTCCAGGCCTATTTGGACACGCTGGACTTCCGTGAGCACTTGCGGGAGATTACCGTACCGACTCTTCTCCTCGTCGGCGCCGACACGCCGACGTCGCCGCTGGCGCAACAAGAATTCATGGCCCAAGAAATTCCCACCTGCCATCTGGCCGTGCACCCCGACGTCGGCCACGGCATCAACGTACTCCATCCACAGTGGTGCGTGCAGCAAGTGCAGGAGTTTGTGGCCCAACGCACGGCCCGGTAAGTCTTTGCCGCCTATGACTCATCGAACCGATGCAACTGGGTTCTGGGAACGAGCAACGCGGAGAGCTGACCACCCTGGGCGAAATTCCCGAAGATGAGGCCGTGCAGCGCTCGGTGAGATCCTGCGTGCCCGTGTCAGAGCTTGCCCCTGATTCTCGGGCGGCTAAAGCCTTAAATCAGGTAACGGATCAGCTCTTAAAGAAGCTCCAGAGCGGGAGCCCATCCCACACGTAATAGACTGTCGCACTAGGATAATACGTACAGAAACGAGGTCAGATGACATTATCGACGAGCGCTATACCTGGGGCAGAGGCCGCCAGCGCGGGTTTTTCGAGGACATATCGACGGCGTAAAAGTCGCGGTCAAAGCTGCCCGCATCCTTGCCCATGTACTGGAGCAAAAAGCGCGCAATCCACTTTTCGACTTTGAGGACCACCATCTTTTTGCGCAACCGCCCCTGCGAATCCCGGTTTAAAATGGAGGGAATCGTATTCAGGGCTAAAATTTCGTCGATCGACGGCGCACTGAGATTTTCCCGGCCTTCGTCCGAGGAGTAGAAATGGCTGACGCCAAAACACACCCGCCGCGGCTTGCCACGCCGGAGTATGTTGCAACATTCCACGATGGTCGCGCCCGTGCGGACCATGTCATCGAGGACAATGACGTCTTTACCCTCCAGGTCCTCAAAGGCGAGATCAGAGTCGGCTGCAACCGTCATCGACACCTGCCGTTCGCCCCATCGCTCCTTTTCCATTACCAGGCGTTGAGTCTGACGTAGACCGAGATTCTCCCACACCTGCTGCACAAAGGCCACTGCGCCCTTATCGGGCGCGCACAACACCAAATTGTCACCATCGGATCCTGTCACCAGCATATCCGACGACCGGATGTAATCTGCGTAGACATCACTCGGAATCAGATTGTAAAACTCCTGATCAAACACCTGGGTAAAGTAGCGCTGCACCTTTTCGGAATGGTTGTGGATGGTCACTACCGCATCCACGCCGGAGGCCTTGAGCAAATTGGCGTAGAGTTGGGACGTCAGGGGTTGGCCATCAAACTTTTTCAAATCATCCAGACTGCGCGACGCCTCACTATCGCCCGCTTCCAGCCGCGGGCCTCGATCCTGCGCGCTATAAAATAAATCCGGCTCCACCAAAATCACGCGGTCCGCCCCATTATCCTTGGCCGCTTGCGCGAGAATAAACGTGCGCATGGCCAGCCCTTGCCGGGTGTAATAGACGTGGATAGAGGTGGAACAAATAATGACCGTACACCCCGCCAGCGATCGGCCGATGTTACTAAAATCAGTCTCATCCGAGATAAAGCGCGGACAAAATTCCGAGTTGGCAAAGCTTTTTAAGGAAATCAAGTCGGACGCGTCGCCGCGTTGGCCACAAAAGTGGCCCATATCTATGGCAAAAGGATCATCGGATACGTTGCCGATTACCACAAAGTCAGTCATGACTCGCTCGCCTCCTCTGCGTATACACGCCTAGCCGGATCGTGTGATAGGCGCTGTACAGCTTAGCATACTCATGCCCTGAGAGGTAGACACAGCTGGCAACCGCGCTGCTGCGAGGAAAGACCTGGGGGGCTGTGGAAAGGCCGCAGGAATTGAAACCGTTCAGCAGTGATCTCCCACCCTTTCCCCGGCAAAGCCACTCCGGGTCAATCGGTCCGCTGGAGCCCCTCCACTTCTGCACGCCATACGAGTTCTGCTATACTGCGTAGCACGTCGCACCAATCATCACCCTTCCCCGGAAAGGTTTCCGGTATGTCGCAAGCCTCCGCCAGCCTGACGCAGCGGCGCTATGTGTCTTTTACGCAGCATTTGCGCCAGACCTTTGGCTGTCGTGTGCACAAGGTCTCGCTCGATGTCGGCTTTACCTGCCCAAACCGGGATGGCAACCTGGCGGTGGGTGGGTGCATTTACTGTAATAATGCGAGTTTCAGCCCAGGCAATCGCCGGCTGTCGGTGACGGAACAATTGGAAGACGGCAAGCGGTTTGTGCGGCGGCGCTACGGGGCGCAGAAATTTCTGGCGTATTTTCAGGCCTATACCAATACGTATGGCGATGTGGCGCAGCTCAAGGCACTGTATGACGAGGCGTTGGCGTGCGAGGACATTGTGGGATTGTCGATCGGCACGCGGCCGGATTGTGTGCCGGATGCCGTGCTCGACCTGCTGGGCGAGTATGCTTCACGCACCTATCTCTGGCTCGAATTGGGGCTGGAGTCGGGGCACGATCAGACGCTAACGTTCATTAATCGCGGGCATACCGTCGCGGCGTTTGACGATGCCGTGCAGCGGGCACGCCTGCGTAATTTGCGGCTGTGCGCGCACATCATTCTCGGCTTGCCGGGGGAATCGCCGGACGACATCCGGGCCACGGCACAGCGGTTGGCCGATCTGCGGTTGGATGCGGCGAAGTTGCATCATTTGCACGTGGTGCGGCAGACGGTGCTGGAAAAGATGTACCGGCGCGGGGAGGTGTCGCTGTTGAGTCTTGACGACTATGCCGGCTTAGTCGCCGACTGTCTGGAAGTCCTCCCGCCGGAGACGATCATCATGCGCTTGATGGGTGACGCGCCGCGCTCCATGCTTGTCGCCCCGACCTGGTCGCAGGATAAACACGCAGCGTTGCAACGCATTGAAGCCGAGTTGGTCCAGCGCGATTCGTATCAAGGCAAGTACTACCGACCGCAGCACACAGGATAGCAGGAAGAGGAGAGCAGCGATGGCCGTAGCGACGATGGATTTTGATTGGTTACTGGACAATGCCAGCGCGATTGCGTTTGACCCGGAGCGACCTAGCATCTATGTCTTTGCACTGGGCATGACGCCGGAAGATTTCCAGGCGCAGGTGCTCGCCCCAATGGATCAGGCAGGGATTTTTGATGCGGCGAAGACGCAATTTATCGATGCGGACAAACGCGGTAATTATCGCGGCCAACTTCCTCGCCTCGGGCTGACGTTGTTCGACGTTAGTGGGCAACAATGCGGCATCGTCCTGAGCTACCACGAGAAATTCCAGCCCGACCTGGCGCAATACACCGCCTGGCTCGCCTTCTGGCACGAGCGCCAGCTCGCCGCCGCACAGTCATAACCATCGCGATGTCTGTTTCGTAAGCCAGTAGAGGCAGGCCTCGTGTCTGCCCAACCTCGGGCAACCACAAGGGTTGCCCCTACGTTATGACACTTAGCATCCGGAGGGGCGCAGCATGCTGCGCCCCTCCTGCTTCCTACTGCACCAATTTCGTCAGTAATTGCTCGTAGACCGCATCAGCCCGTTGATGGACTTCCTCGTCGGTCAGGGGCTGGATCGGATGTTCGACGAAAATGAGATTGAAGTCGGGCATGCCCAAGGCATCGGCTTGGGCGCGTCCGGCATTGGCAAACTCGGTGGTCGCAAACGCTGCCACGGGAATACCGGCTTTTTCAAAGAAGACGCTGTCGTGCACACTGCACGTGGTGCAGGAGCCTCAATCCGCCAGCGCTTCAATGACGATATCGCACTTTTGCTCTAGCTCCTTGCGCACCTCCTCCGGCGCCGGGCGCTGGAACGTCGGCTTCATCCGCCGAATGACATCGCGCGGCTGGAAATCGGCCCGAATGCGCTCTTCCAGCCGATCCAAAAATGCCTTGCCTTTCGGCTTGCTGATGTCCAGCATACCGATGACTTTATCGTTCAGGTTCGCTACCCGCACTGCCAGCGGCGTCACCGTCTGTGTCGGTGCTGCAGTCGGGTCGTAGAGCTTGGCCATATCCCTTCCCTCCTCGATGAGTATTAGTCCGTCTCAATCGGCACGGTCACGAGCGCCGTACCGGAACCACCGCCCCATCCTGTCATCTGCAAGGTAAACCGTCCGGCGGTCCCGCCGGCCACGATCAGGGTAATGGCCTCCGGGGCAATCACCTTCGGCACCATGGTGGCGTCGTTGGTGGCATCTAGCCAGCTCGGCAGGCGCGAGCGGTTCAACCCCTCCGGATCGTCCGGCGTCGGCACTAACTCGCCCAGCGGACGCCGCACATGCTCATACAAGAAACGTTTCACGTCCTGCTTACTCAGGCCGTCGTTCGCAATCGTCTCAGCATGCTCCGGACTCATCACCAGCATGTAACTGCCGGCCAGCATGGTCTTGTCGCTCCAGCCGGTGATCATAGCAGCGCCAATCGTCCTCAAGATACTGGCAGCCGTGCGGCCGGCGTTGTTGGTCAGACACTGCGGCGCGTCGCAACAATAGACGCTGATCGTGCTCTGCTCGGGGGAAAAACCCCGCTCGACGTGCAGCGGTTCCCACGGGCTCACTTCTTCGTACTCGCCGATGAGAAACGAAAATTTGCCCGGGTGGCCCATACACGATTTATCGATTTCACCCGGACGCGCCCCGCCCACATTCGTCATGAGCAAGCGCAAAGTCCGCCCAATTGTCGCATTGGCACGCCAACCCGAGCCGAAGGCCCCGGCAGCGCTGTTGATATCAAGCTGCCTTCTGATCGGACCGTTGACAATGAACAACGGCGTCGAGGTATGCGTCGTGCCCTGCACCCCGTGCAAGCTGACGCGCTCGTCGCACATCGCTTCCACCCCAGCCAGTATGACCGGCAAATACTCCGGCTTGCACCCGGCCATCACCGCGTTCACGGCGATCTTTTCCACCGTGGCCTCGCCGTAATTCGGCGGAATCAGTGCAATCACCTCATGCGCAGCGCGCGACGTTCCGCTCAGCATACGCTGCACGCGCTCTTCTGTCGGCGGCACTACGGGCAAACCGTCGGTCACACCCTGTTCGAAATAAAACTCAATGGCATCAATGTCGTCGACGACCTCGTACATGCTCGCCTGCGCTCCTTGCTGCGCCATACCCTCCCCCTGTCCACACAAGAAAAGACGGATGAAGACCAATCACACAGGAGGTATTGTAGACCAAGACTTTGCACGGGCTCAAGGCCGAATATCTACGCCTGACGAAGCGGAAAGACGGTTGCATCCGACAGGGCATGTAGCGTACAGTAGTTTTGTGTAACCTTTGAACGGCGTGTTCGCGCCGCAGCATTATACTTGCCTTCTCGCTGAGTGATGCATGGGAGCCGCTAGCCATGGACACCGAAACGGCCGTTGGAGACCCAACCGTTGTATCGTGTGTCCCTCCCTCGGTCTTTTCTTCATTGTCGTTCTTGCCTGTGTCACGTCCCCTCGTGCCGGATACAGCGCACCGTCGCGGCTGATCGAGGATCTTCGTTTTCACTCAGCCCACGATGCGACGCGGGTCGTCATCGAACTCAACGGCCCGATCACGTATAAAGTGGGGCGCTTGCGCAAGCCCGCACGTCTGTTCGTCGACTTGCCCAAGACCCGGCTGCCGGCGGATTGGGAGCGGCGCTCCGTCAGAGTGGCCGACGGCCGTTTGCAATCGATTCGCATTGCCACCAACCGACCGGGTGTCGTCCGCGTCGTGCTTGATTTGTATGCGCAGCAAAATCATCACATTTTGACGCTGAAAGACCCGTACCGCCTTGTCATCGACTTGCAGGCGCAGCGCGACGCTGCCGCTCCGCCCAAATACACTCGCAAGGCACCCGCCCCCCCGCCGACGATTGTGATCGACCCCGGCCATGGCGGCAAAGATCCCGGGGCGCTTGGTCCCGGGGGCATTCGGGAAAAAACGGTGGTGCTGCGGATTGCCAAAGCCCTGCGCGACGTGATTCGCAAAGAGTTGCCATCCTATCGGGTGATTCTGACGCGTGAACGGGACGTTTTCGTACCACTAGGGAAGCGGGCTCGGATCGCCAACAAGCAGGGTGCGCACGTGTTTATTTCGATCCACGCCAACGCCAGCAAAAACCGACAGGCCCGTGGCATCGAGACGTGGTACTTGAGTTTTTCAGCCAACGAGCGCGCCCAACGGCGGGCGGCGCGTGAAAATAATATGTCGACCAAGGAGCTCTCGGATCTCCAACGCATTCTGCTTGACCTGCGGCAAACGGATCGGATTAACCAATCGGCCATCCTGGCAGGGCTAACCCAGGCAGCGCTGGTCAAACGCGTCAAGGCCCACTACAGACGGGTCCCGGGTCGCGGCGTTGAAGGCGCGCCATTCGTCGTCTTGCTCAACACCACCATGCCGAGTATTCTCGTGGAAGTCGCGTTCGTCAGTAACAAGCGTGATGCGCGTCTGTTGCGCAAGCAGTCGTATCAGCGTGCACTGGCGGAGGGCATTTTTACCGGTATCCGTAAATATCTCCAAGAAGCGAAGATGGTCAGAGCCCAATAATGGCAGGGTGCTCTGCACACCCCTCGTACCATGGCACGGCTCTGCCGTGTGAGGACTGCTTCTATGCCTGTTCCGGATCGTCCCTTGCGTTCCTCTCTCCACTGGCAGCGCTGGCTCCTGGTGCTGGCGCTGGTGCTTGGCGTCTGGTTGCTGGGCAGCCGGTATCGGCACAATCCCGACGCCGAGCCACGTGCTATCACACCTCGCGGCTCCCTCGCAGCAAACGAACGTGCCACGATCGAGCTCTTTCGCCAGACCTCGCCCTCAGTGGTCTATATTACGACCGTGGCCATCCGTCGCGATATCTTCAATCTCAATGTCATGGAGATTCCACAGGGCAGTGGGTCGGGGTTTCTCTGGGACCAAGACGGGCATGTCATTACCAACTTTCACGTCATCCAAGAAGCCAGCAGTGCCAAAGTCACTTTGGCGGATCAGTCCGTGTGGGACGCCAAACTTGTCGGGGTCGCTCCTGACAAAGATCTGGCAGTGCTGCACATTGATGCACCCCGGAAACGGCTCAAGCCGCTGGCGCTGGGCACATCGCATGATCTGTTGGTGGGCCAATACGTTTTGGCCATCGGCAATCCGTTCGGGTTAGACTACACCCTGACGACGGGGATTATCAGCGCGCTTGGCCGGGAAATTACGTCCAATACAGGCCGCACCATCACCGGCGTGATTCAAACCGATGCGGCCATTAACCCCGGCAATTCCGGCGGGCCGCTGCTGGATAGCGCCGGCCGGCTGATCGGCGTCAATACCGCCATTTACAGCCCCTCAGGCTCCAGCGCCGGGATCGGATTCGCGGTGCCCGTCGATACCGTCAACCGCGTCGTGCCACAAATTATCCGCTATGGCCGGGTGATCCAACCCGGGCTGGGCATACGCATTGCCGACGATGCTGCAGCGCGTCGGCTCGACTTGCCGGGCGTGCTCATCATTCAAGTGGAACCGCAGAGTGGCGCCGCCGCCGCTGGGCTGCGCGGCACACGGCGCGACCGCCGTGGCCGCTTGATACTGGGTGATATTATCGTTGCCGTGGCCGCTGACAGCGTGACCACGGCAGATGATCTCCTGAACGCACTGGAAAAACATCGCGTCGGCGATACCATCAAGATCGACATCATCCGCGGCGACAAGCGCATACAGGTGCCTGTGCGTCTGCAGGCCGTGCGCTAAGGCGCTATACAGAACGTTTCGCTTCTTCATGCCTTAGAAAGGAGGCTTACCATGCCGCGTAAGCAACGGACCACCGGCCTCAAATCGTTGCAGCAACACCCGGAAGAAATATGGGAAATCGGCCGTCGCCCTATGGAGATTGAGGTCGCAGAACTCACGGCGCAAGGTGAACAGCCAGAGTTGGCTCTCGTCGTCACTGCGACAGAGCCACCGGGTGTCGTTCTCGCCGATATCTGCTCCACCAGCACCGCACCCGCGATGCTCGCGGAGCTGGTGCAGAAAGCGATGCGGCAGCCCATGTTCGGCTCCCCGCGCCGGCCGGCAATTGTCCGCGTGGGGACGCAAGACGAAGCGCAAGCCCTGCGTGTGACGCTAAGCAGAGTGGGTGTCACCCTGGAGGTGGCGCCGGCATTGCCTATGCTTGATGCCCTCCACGCCGAAGCGATGGAGACGTTTGGCGGTATTCGTAGCGATTACCGGACCGCCGCCAGCCGGGCTGGCACACCACTCAGTATTGATGGGTTGCGTGCCTTTTTTGACACCGCCCGGGCGTTTTATCGCCGTGAACTCTGGGACGCGTTCGACGATAGTGATGTCTTCACGGTCAGCTGGGAGGATGCGGACGACGCATCGCACACGGTCTACGGTATTATCATGGGGAGTATGGGGCAGGAATTCGGCTTGGCGTTGTACCCCTCCCTAGACGATATACAACGCCTCTTCGACCTCCACACACCCGATCTGGACGCTATGCTCGCTCAACTCGCAGGCGCGCCGGATCTGGCTGAGACGGCCCTGGAGGAGCACACAGCCGACATACTGGCCATTCCCGCCCTCGGTCTCACTTTTACGCCGCGGCGAGACGTCCCGCAGCCCTTACTCGACGAAGCCAAACATCTTGGTCTCCGCGTCGCCAAGGCTGCGGCCTTTCCTCTCCTGTTTCAGACAAGTCGGGGCGGTATGCGACTTGCCGCCACGGCAGAATTGCAGGTCATGTGCATCGCCCTAGGCGCGATTATGGCATGGGAAAAGGCCATAGAAGTGATGGATGTCGATGACGACTATGACGTCACGATCACATCGGAACTTCCTGCAGTGACGGATCTTCTGCCGGCACTGACGGTCCACACCACACTCATCCCCAATCCGGCAGTGTCCATGGACGAAGACGAGGACGAAGACGACTTCGAGGATATGATGATCGATTTCGGGGCGCTGTTCGAAATGGTCACCGACGACGAACCAGCACCCCGGCAATCAGGGAAGAAAGCATCCAAGAAGACCCCGGACGCCAAAACACCACGGGGCCTACCGCCCTCATCGCCGCAGCTCTATACATTGCGCGTCTATCTCCAGGGTGGCCCGATCGCGTCACGCTATGCGGGGAAAGAGATCTCCCGCCAGATTCACATACGAGGCAGCGACACCTTGCACACCTTGCACGCAACTATCTTCGAAGCCTTTGAGCGGATGGAAGAACATCTGTACGAATTTAACCTGGGCGATAGCCCCCAGGATCGGTCGCAGCTGTACTTCTACCAAGGTGGGTGGGCTGACGAGGAGCTGAGTAGCGGTGGTGATCCCGTTACCACCACGCTTGACGAGCTGGGTCTCCAAGTCGGCCGGTATTTCGGCTACACCTTTGACATGGGCGACCAGTGGGAGCACGTCATCGAGGTCGTTGCGGTGAAAAAAGACACCGGCAAAGGGACCTATCCGCGTATTAGTAAAAAAGTCGGCGCGGCGCCGCCGCAATATCCCGATGAGGACGATCTCGAGTAAACACTCCCTCACACTCCAGGATACATACCATGCCTCAACAGCTCACGTCACTCCGCACCACCACGGTCTATGCCGGCGCAAAGCTCACCGTGGAGGAAGAACAGGTACGTCTACCCACCGGACAGCTCGCCCGCCATGTCACCGTGCGTCATCCCGGGGCAGTGGTCCTCATCCCACGCGGCGACGACGGCACCCTCTTGGTTCTCAGACAATACCGGCACTCGGTACGGCAAACACTCTTGGAATTCCCCGCCGGCACGCTGGAACTTGGGGAAGATCCGCTCACGTGCGCGCAGCGGGAAATCGCGGAAGAAGCCGGGTATACCGCGGCTCACTGGGAAGCACTCGGCGAGCTGTATCCGGCCCCGGGATTCTGCGACGAAGTGCAATATGGCTTTTTCGCCACGGACTTAACGCCGTGTGAGGCCGAGCCGGATGACGACGAAATCATCGAAGTGGTGCCGATGCACAGTGCCGACGTTCTCGAGGCGATCCGGACCGGCGCCATGATGGATGGGAAATCGATCGCGCTGTACTTTCGGGCGCATTTGCACGGCTTACTCTGACGGTTGTGTCCCTCGTGACACAATGCTTGCCCTCTGACTGCTCCATCGCTAGAATGCCCGAACACGTGGGCTCATGGAGAGGACGGCATCGTGATGCGAGTGAGAAAACGGCAACAGCACAGCGTCAGCGGCGAGCAACCGGCCGGTATGCTGACGCAGCTGAGCAGGTATCTCTACGTGCTTGCCGGCTGGCTTTGTTTAGGCTGCGGCTTTCTCGGCATTTTTTTGCCGCTGTTACCGACGACTCCGTTCGTCCTCCTCGCCGCGTTTTGCTTTTCCAGAAGCTCACAGACCTTGCACCGCTGGTTGCTCACGCAACAAACCTTCGGCCCGATCATCCGCGACTGGAATCAGCGCGGCGTCATTCGGCTACGGGTGAAATGGACATCGACCTGCTTGATTGTCCTGATGCTCAGCTACCCCATTGTCTTCAAGGACATTCCGCTGTTTGCCAAAATCGCCGCGGCGCTCGTCGGGCTCGGCGTCCTGGTGTTTATTTGGAGTCGTCCGTCGGATACGGGGTAACCAAAGAGGTCTACGGCTTCGAGGTGGCAAATTGCTTCCGCACTGCCGGAGGAAAGAACAGCATTGGCTCGACCATAGTGTTATTGAGACTCACGCCCCAGTGCAAATGCGCTCCCGTCACACGCCCTGTCTTGCCCACCGCACCCATCATCTCACCACGGCCGACTTCTTGGCCCGGCGAGACGTCGATGCGGTCTAAATGGCAATACATCGTCACTAATCCCTGCCCATGGTCGACAAAAATCGTTTTACCGTTGAAGAAATAATGACCGGTCTCCACCACCCGGCCCGGCGCCGGGGCACGCACCGGCGTCCCTTGGGGGGCAACGAGATCAATGCCGCTGTGCGGCTTGCGCGGCTGGTCGTTGAAAAAGCGCCGCAGCCCAAACGGACTGCTTAGCGGGCCGTCAACCGGAAGCAGAAAGAGCTGCTCCAGTCGGAGATCGTTACTCCAATGCTTGAGGGCAGTTTTGATACGCTTGCGTTCGCGGCCAATGCGCTCCAAATCGGTCTTGGTGGGATTCACCATACGCTTGTTTTTCAACCGAATCCGTTGCTCGGCATAGCGTTTCTGGCGCACAGTGATTGTCTGGGTGTGCTCTGCAGAACCACGCGTGCGTATGCGGAGCGTGTGCCGTCCAGGAGACGTCGCCAAGGGAATGCCCACAACCGCCGTCCAGCGCTCGTCTGCTCGTACAACCATCGTCCGACGGCCCTTGAAATGCACCACAGGAGGCTCCGGCGTCGACGCCATCAACGGCACCAGCGCGACGCCACCTGGCACGGGGTCACTTTGCGGTAACGCACGCGTCTGGCCCATGGCAGGCGCGCATACAAAAACGAGGGCGACAAGAACTCTGACAACCTGACTGCACATGCTCTTCTCCAACCGCTTAAGGTGCTCTATGCGCACAGCGTCACAGCGTCCACGGCGCATGGTATGAGCGTACCATGGCTTGCAACGCTTTGACTAGTACTGCGTACCGCAATTGCCCTGCCAGTTTGGCAGGGGGGATTGCCTTGTGTTCGTGCGTGGTACGACGTGCGGCACTGCGCAAGGATTTCCGCCCCAGTGTACTAGCAACACCACATACGTACGCGTGCACCGCGTCAATACACAACCTGTAAAATCGGGATCATCAAGCATGAAGACAGGAAAAGGCGAGAGCAAACAGACTCACACATCATGCAGTACGAAGGAGATCACCGGCACCATTCCACCACACGTCACACCGCGTTTGCCAGGACGAGAGGGCTGTCTCGGTCTACAAGCCCGCCGCCTGTTTGCATCCGAGAGGAGAATCAGGCCGATTTTTTTCGCGCTGCCCGCCAGGCTGCAAGCTGTTTCCCCATTCCAAGCTGCTTGGCAAGTTTCCGCCGACGGTTGGTCAGGGTCCGCGCACTCAAAGACGTCGTGAGCGGGATACCCCATTTCTTCTTGTATTCGCGGGGTGTCATGCCGTACAGTGCCAGATGGCGGTTGGACAACAGTTGGTAGCGCTTGCCGGATTCAAGACAGATCACGGTATTCCGTTTAATGGATTCAAGCGGATTCTGACGCAGATACTCCAGGTTGTCGCTAGCCCCGTTGTCCTCACTTGACGAATCCCCCACGGCTTGTTGTATATCCCGCAGAGCCTGAAACACTTTACGCAGGCTGTCGGCAATTTCATCGGGGTTCATGGACTTTTGGCTGACCTGTGCGGCAATAATTTGTGCACTCATCTCTATAAGCGTTTTCTCCACCTCCCACCCCCCTTATGCAAAAGCATTGTTTAAATACTACTTCTGCAAAGTATATTAAGGTACATGATTTATCATAGTCAAGTCTTTGACTCAATTGAATACTGTATTTTGCAAATTTATTCCTAGATATATAACTTTGCATACTGCACTGTTTTCTATGCACACTGCCGAAAAATTGTGCAGTTACTATAAAAAGGAAGCAAAAGGCATAGCTACAACAAGACCGTTCAGACCCGACATACTCTGTGTAAGAAGCGCAAAAAAACGATATTGGCATACGGCATGGAGAGACAGGGAAGGAAAACAACATTGAAGCTAGAAGAGAGCAGAAACACCGCGTGCGTGCCGACCCGACGGGAACCCAAGGTCCGAGAGGGCACGACGGCCCACAAGCGGTATGCGGGCACGTCCAGTGTCGCTGATATGGCTCGTGCTGGGAGGTGTGTGCAGAAGTATCACCGTGGCCTGGCGCGCCTCACGGGCCAGGGTTTGCTGCGGGTCTAACGCGAGGGCCTGCGTGAAATCGGCATACGCTTCTTGCAACCTCCCAGTGTTACCGTAGGCGATACCACGATTCGTATAGGCAGACGCATGACGCGGCGCGAGATGTATAGTTCGCGTAAAAGCTGTGATAGCTTCGAGGTACCGGTGCGCGAGCAGCGCAGACCTCCCTGTCTGAAACCGTTCTGCAGCGCGCTGGCGGAGTGCACGGAGAGTTATAGACGCCTTGTCGAGGCAAAAGCAGAGTACAGACGAGCGCACGAGAACATCCGGCATGCCCGCCCCCTGCCAGGGGAGCGGCTGGAGCCGGGCCACTATCCTGTGCGCCTGCTCTGCCGTTGTCGGTGCGGACAGCGCCTGCCCGCGGTGGAGTTGGGCTGACGCAGACACGGACCACTGAGGCACCGCAGCCGTGGTGTCTCCCTCCACAATCGGCTGGGCTAAAATCCAGAGACTCATCACCGTATACCCAACCATCAAAACCAACATTGGATACTGGCTCCGCAGCGCCAGCGCGTGATCACGCAAGGTTCGAATCGCCACGATATGGGCCAAATACACCGCGACAACATGCCCGACAATAATCGTAATTACAGCGGTATACCATCCAAACCGGGCGCCGACGATACCGATGTTGATCCGATACGCTCGGGTCCCGAACAGGTCCCACCCCCACCCGAACGGATCGGAAATGAGTCGGATAATATATTGCCCCTGGACAAGCAGGTACGACAAATAATGCGCAATGTGGTAGGCAATGGCGATGGGAACCAAGCTGAAAGCAAACACTAACGCTAGCGACAAGCCAGACACTCGCTTCCCGCTGGTCAATCCCATCAACACGCTGAAAATCAAGTACACTTCAAGGAACAGCAGGACAGATACGACCAATCCAAACGTACGTACGACGACGGGCTGCCCTACCCCGAGGTTCCCCAGGATACTCTGTAACGCCGTTTCAATATCCACCCAAAGGGGCGTCGCCATAAAACCATCAAACGTCACCGTGGCCAGCAAGAGGAGCACAAACACCATTTCCGATGCCGTAATCCGCGCGTTGCGGACGAGCCCCACGGCAAACGGGCGCAGATTCCAAGCGCGCTCCGCCGGCGTGGCCCGCGCGAAACAGTCATAGCAGTCGATACAGGCGCCATCACGGTCGCGGCAATCATGGCGACATGCCTCGCACACCGCCGGAGCCGTGACCTGCACCTCCGTCGGCGCAAAACGCGCCAGGATGCCGAATACCAACGTAAACGCTTCCCCGTGGCGTAGCCATACCTCCTTGCCAAACACCCACATACCCACCCAAGTGATGGCCGAGTAGATCAGCGCGAAGCCGGCAATGGTCGAGGGTTGCGCTGAGCCTTCGTAAACCAGCTCGATCCATGCAAAGCCCACAAAAAGCAACACGCCGGGCCACACGCCCAACGATCGCGGGTAGGGCCGATTGCGCGCCAGGTGTGCCTCGCCGGTTCCACGCCGATACAGCCGCTCAATCCACTCGAAGCCGATCGCCCAAGGATTGAGGACAACCCACAGATTGCCGCACAAAGCTGAGATATATGCCATCCCGACCCACCAGAGTACCCACACCAACGTCGGGGCCAGATTTTTTGTCGGGACTTGCCGGCCAAACAAACCGGCAACAATGAGGGCGACAAACAGCAACATCGCGCCCCCACGTAGGCATGCCAACACAAACGGATGGGCCAGAGCACGGACCACCGGTAGGCGTAGCATATCCAGACGCCAATACGTGTGCTCCGGAGACGTACGCCGCACGAACAGTCCGACGATTACAAACGACAAAGCAACGGTTGCAGCCGCCCCAACGGTATACAGCCACAGTGGCACAGGCAAATCGTAGCGTTGCCCAAAACCATGCGCCATCGCCGACACGGTGCCGCCCAGGCAAACAAGGAAGACCACCAAGAAGCTCATCCCCGTACGGGATGGTTTGCAACGGAACACGTGAGACCTCCTCAGCGCGGTTGGACCTGGAGGTACGCTAAGACGGACTCGTCGTGTCCCCCTTTGTGCGCATGCGCTCCAAAGCCATGCGCGGTAATCGGGAACCGCCCTGCGGCATAGGCTTTGAACGTCACGACCGCGGCTTTGCCCGGTGTGACTTTTTGTTCAATGTCATAGCCGTGCAGGTGAAACTCCACCGTCTCATCAGTCGTCCAGTGGAGCGTCACGGTCTCTCCTTGCTTGACTTCAAGCGTGCGCGACGTCGCCACCAGTTTGCGGCCACGGATTTCCAACGCAAAACGACGCGCCCGGGATTCATCGCCCTGGACTGTCAACGCTCCAACGAGTAGCACCATGCCCCAGAGTATCGCACAGCTCCATGACTTCATCGTATCTTCACTCCTTGAGAATGGCCCGCGCCTCTCCTCCCTTACTCACTCACGCGCACAGCGAAGTAGGCCGAGGACATTTTCCGTCCTTGACGCACCCGCACTTCAAACAACCAAGACCCAGCCATGGTGAAATCAACCGTGCGCACAAGGTGTCGCCCATCGGGCTCGCGCTTGGCGACCATCCCCCGCACATCAGGATCGTTCGCCGGACCATCCCCACCTGGCATACGGTGGTCGTGGTGCGGCATACGCGCCAGCACCCGCACCTTGGCATCGTCCATTGGTTGCCCTGAACCGGGACGCATAATGGTGAACCGGAACCCTTCGTTCGCGCGGCTACTGTGCGTCAGACGCCCTCTGAGAGACTCAGCCGTCACAAAGACAGACAGCTGGCGGCTCACGGCCGTCCAGCTCTTATCATGCCGCCGGCCGAGTGGCACACACAACATGCGCTTCTTTGGTATGATTGCCTGCCCATGCCGATATCCCATCAAATGCTTCGACGGTTTCGCCCGATGCGGCATCGACACGCCATGGTCGTGACCGCCAGGTTTCACGTGCCCCTGTTGCGAGGTCTCTGGCTGGTGCATACCGCCATGCCCAGCCGCCATACGACCCTGATCGGACGGCACGGAACTGTGGGACGTGTGCGCATCCTTCGGCTTATCCTGCGGAAGACGACTCAGCACGGCATGGCCGTTCGGTAATACGACAAACCCCGGACACACCTTCCTGAGGACTTGCGTCGCCTTCTGCGCACCGACGTGCCGCTGGCTCGCGCTGTGTGCAGGGTTAACAGCCAGCATACATCCAAGACTTACCACACAGAACACGCCTGAGAGACAACATCGTGGCATAAGAAGACTCCTTCCCATACGACATAACGCCACAAGCTCCCCACCGCAAGCAACAATAGGCACACGGAGCGCTTGCACACACACGACCAGCTAAGCAGAGGAGAGAAAGCGGCGCCACACCGCCACTCCTACACACAGCCCACCGGACAACACGACAATCGTCGGACCTGACGGGAGATCAAGGTAGTAAGAAATAATAATCCCCCCGAGAACACTGAAAATTCCCAGGAGAGGGGTGAGCACACACATATGGGCGAGCGAGTGCGCCAGCATTTTTGCCGTCGCGGCAGGGATGATAAGGAGGGCATTGACGAGAATAACGCCAACCGTGCGAAGACTCGCGATCACCACAAGTGCCAAGAGAATATGGTACCCCGTGAGCATCCATCCGACCCGGACACCGGCGATTTGGGCAGCTTCTTCATCAAACGCCGCAAAAATCACCTGATGACGAAAGCGCAGAAAGAAGCCCAGTACAACGAGAGCAATCCCGGCGATAACGAGAAGACTCGCACGGCTCACCGTGAGAATACTGCCAAACAGAAAACTGACCAGTTCTGGCTGATACCCCGGCTTGAAACTGAGAAGTAGCACTCCCAAGGCCATAAAAAAGGGCAGGACAAATCCCAACACCGTATCGAGCGCCAAACGCGTGCGACGCTCGGCCATATGCAGCGACATCGCTAGGCCAATCCCCACCCCTGCAGCAGGCAGCAACGGCGGCCACCCGGCCAGCACGCCTACGGCCACCCCAGCGAGGGACGCATGTGCAATAGCATCACCGAAAAAGGCGGAACGTCGGAGCACCACCAACACGCCCAACAAACTCGTAATGGCGCCGACGAGTATGCCGGCCAGTAACGCCCGTTGCATAAACGGAAACGACAGGGCCTCTAGCATCACGCATGCCCTTCGTGGTCATGGCGAAAAAATGCTGCCGTGGGGCCGTAAAGATCAAACATGGCTTGGGGAGTCAGGAGTTGTGTCGATGGACCAATGCCGAGCAGGCGCCGATTCAGACATAACACCTGCGACGCCACTTGGTGCACGATATGCAATTCGTGCGACACCACAAGTGCTGTCAGCTGTCGTTCGGCCACGAGCTGGCCAAGCAACTGGTATAACACTTGTGTCCCACCGGCATCAACCCCGGCTTCCGGCTCATCGAGTAACAAGAGCCTGGAATGGCGTGTCATCGCACGGGCCAGCAAAAGACGCTTGAGCTGGCCACCGGACAATGTTCCGACCTGTTGGTCTAAGAAATCGGCCAGTTGGAAGGTGTCGATCGTCCAATCAAGTGAGGCGTGGCGGGCTTTACGTGGCAGACATTGCAACGGCATACGGAGAATCTCGCGTGCGGTCAGCGGCAGCGTCGGGTCGAAGCGCAAATGCTGAGGCACATAGCCAATCAGGCTCAACGCCTCCTTGAGCGGCTGCCCAAAGACATGCACCGTGCCCGTCGCCGGCAGCAAACCGAGAATCGCCCGTAAGAGCGTAGTTTTGCCGGAGCCGTTGGGGCCGACGACCATCGCAATTTGTCCCGGCTCCAGCGTAAACGACACATCGTCAAGCGCCGGACGCTCGGCGCCATCAAAATGGACTGTGAGATGACTGACAGTGAGTGCATGCATAGGCTTACTCACGCAACGCCGCCGCAATACGGGTCGCATTGTAATGCATCATGGCGAGATAACTCTCACGCCCTGCAGGCCCGCCAAGTGGATCGAGTTCGTGTAGAGTCACTCCGAGGTCACGCGCCAAGCTGGTGATCGGCCCGGTATCGAGTTGCGGTTCAATGAACAGGGCCCGTAGCCGATGTGTCCGCACCCGACGCAGAAACGCGGCCACACGCTGCGGCCCTGGCTCACGGCCCGGCGCCTCTTCGAACGTCGCTACGATACGCAAGCCATACGCCGCCGCAAAGTAGGTAAACGCCGGATGAAAAAACGCCACGTCACGCCGAGGCAGATCCGCCAACATACGGCGAATCGCGTCGTCTGCAGCCTGGAGCTGCTGGTCGTACGCCGCGGCACGTTGCTCGTATGCCTTGCGCCCAGCAGGATCGAGAGTGCTTAACGCTGTCGCAATCGTCTGCACAATCTGTTGGGCATGGGGAATTGCTAGCCAATAATGGGGGTCCAACGCGTCCTGATGCGCCGTCTGTACCTGCCTACCGCCATGCCCGTGTTCTTCATGTTTCGCGGCGCGCAATGCGATGCGCGCATCCACGGCGACGGTCCGCGTGACGCCCGCATGCTCCGCAAGCTGCGCCGCCCAGTCATCAAGGCCATGACCGATGACAAAAAGGCACTGACTTCCTGCGAGTTGTCGCACAGTTCCTGGTGTAAAGGCAACGGTGTGGGGACTTGCACCCGGTGGGACCAGGAGCACAACCTTCGCGTGTTCTCCTGCGACCTGGCGCACCAAGTCATAGAGAGGGAAAATTGTCGCAGCCACCTGGAGTCGTGGGGCGGCCCACGCGCTGCTTGACACGACCAGCACGATGACCATGCTCACGAGACAACGTCGGCCAATATGCATCGGGCCCTCGACAATTCTGCTCAACAGTTCTGATGGATACAAGCTATGGTGACGGCTTATCCTACTCCTTCCTAAATGGTATCGCAATATCAGAATCATTCATGCCACCGACCGTCCGCAACACCTGCGATCTTGTCTCTGGAGGACGCAAGGCATGCTACCAGGCAACGCTCTAGCATAGCCTCCGTGAACGTGTTAGAATCCCAACCGCTTCTTCGAGAACTCGTGATATGTTTGTGCGTGATCATTCCATGACTCGGTGCTCTATGGATCGCAAGACACGGCAGCGTCAGGCAATCTGGCAGGTTTTTGCAGAAACCGATCGGCCACTTGGCCCCCAGGAAGTGCTCAACGCGGCCCAGATGTATACGCCCGGCTTGGGCATCGCTACCGTGTACCGTACGCTCAAAGCCTTCATGGCCGAGGGTTGGCTTGTCTCCGTTGAACTTCCCGGCGAGCCGCAACGCTACGAAATCTCAGGAAAGAGCCACCACCACCACTTTCGCTGCAGAGCGTGTGACCGCGTCTTCGAAATCGACGGCTGTCTCACCAATCTCACGCACCTCACCCCGCGCGGTTTTCAACTTGAACGCCACGAAGTCGTCCTCTATGGAACATGCGCGACTTGTACCAGTGTAGCCTGAGACAAACTGCCAGCCACAACGACGCTTCACCTTGCATGGTGCCATCCATGTCTGTACCACACTTCGCACAGTCTCACACGGCTTTCGTTACCACACCCGAGACCCGCCATATATGCGACCCTTATGCTTGTTGCCAAGCCGTACGAGTTCACCGTACGTATAGATGGCTCTGGAATAGATAGATGACTCTGGAAAAATGATGGATTATAATGTTATTTATATACTTGACGGAGCCTCCAGGATATTTGACACACAATCATAGGTAATCCAGTGGCTATACTGTAGACCATGCGTGCGGCTTGGGGCCTGTAATAGACGCACACCACAGTAACACAGGCATTCCCTGATGCCAGGGAATGTCTGAGAAATCGGCCTGGTCGGTTCGCGACGTGCCAACCACTTCGATGAGCCCTTGGTATAACACAGTCACTCTTCTGCACGCCTCTGCCATATGATAAGAGGCGTGTAAAAACACCAAGCGCGAACCCAGCATGCGGGTTCCGGCCACACCGCTGGGACAAGGAGCAACTCTGGCTTCACAACACGCCAGGAAGGATGTCGATGGAAATGCGAACAGCACGCCGGCGGGCGTTACCTGGAGAGAACAACTATCATAAATCTGTGCTCGCCTGTGTATGCCTTCTTCTCACCACAGTCGTGGGCTGCATAGGTTCTGGTTTCTTCCCTTCCAGGCCAAGCTCGCCGGCGGTAGTGTCCGAAAAGCATGAGCTCGCCCTGCTCACCGCATTCAGCGAACAGGGCATCACTGCAGCGGGGCCAATGCCCCATGTGACGGCGTCACCGCCCCAATCCTCCACGTTGCCCGAGCTGACAACCCTGACCCACACGGTGACGCCCTCCTCACAAGCAGGCGGACCCCTCGACCGGCCAGCGCTCGTGGTGGCTCACGCGACACCGGAGTCTCCGGCACCGCAGCCTTCCGATCAAACCACCGTGGTTACAGGCACAGTACAACAGGGACAAACGGCGGTGGCTCTCTTCCGTAACGCTAGTATTGACTCATCGCAAGCACTGGCCATGTGGCGTGCCGTGCGGAAGGTCTACGATATCCAACGACTCCGTGTCGGACAACCCTACACGATCCATCGAGCCCCACAAGGGCAACTGCATCGGTTTACGTATGACATCGACGGCGACCGGCGTTTTGTGGTACAGCGCCAGCAGCAGAGCTTTGTCGGCCATATCACGTCGTTGCCAACCCAGGATGACGCACATCACACCGTGGAGCAACCACAGCCGAGCTTGCCACCCCCAAACTCGACTCCTAAGAAGGCAAGCGCCACGATAGCCCCCCCTCGTATCCAACCATCTTCTCAGCCCACAACGGCCTCTGTCGTCATGACGGGGAAGGTAAAACGCGGGCAAACAGCGACAACGCTTTTTGCGCAAGCGGGGGTCAGCGAAGCCGAAGTGATTCAGCTCCGACGCGCCTTACGTCGGACGTACGATATCCGCCTTCTGCGCGCGGGCCATACGTATGCCATCCAGGCGACTCCTGACGGGCACCTCCAGCGTTTTACGTACGACATTACAACGCGCCGCCGCCTCAATGTCGAACGTCATACAACCACATTCACCAGTCATATTACTCTTATGACTCCCGGGCAACCACGCCCCGCACTCGCCACGGCATCGGGCACCACGCCGCAGCCAACCGCACCACACAAGTCAAAGGCCGTGACGCCCCATCAGCGGACGGCAACGGCGCCGCCGCAGTCCACGCCAACGGTCACGACGGCACCGCCGCAGTCTGCTCCATCGTCGACGGCTCTCAGGGTGACCACAGGCACAGTGAAGTCAGGGCAAAACGCGGTGAGTATTTTTAGCCAGGCAGGCGTCGATTCGAAGCAAGTCGTGGCAATGCGCCGCGCGATACGCCGCACATACGATATCCGCCGTCTGCATGTCGGCCATGCCTATACGATTGCGATTGATGCAGACGGAAACCTCCAACGGTTTACCTACGACCTCTCCGACCAGAAGCGTCTTGAGGTCGACCGGGAGGGCACACGCTTCGTGAGCAAGCGGGCACCTATCCCCTATGAAAGCTATGAACGCGTCATCCATGGGCGGATTGCCGACTCGATCTACGCGACCCTCGTGGCCCAGGGTGAGAGCCCGCGTTTAGTGCGTGACCTTGCCGATATCTTTGCCTGGAAAGTTGATTTCCCCACAGATTTACGGCAAGGCGATGCGTTCCGTCTCCTTATTGAAGAACGCGCCCGCAAGGGAGCATTGCCACACTATCACCGTATCCTGGCAGCTGAATTGGTCAATCAAAACGATGTCTTACAGGCGGTCTACTACACCAAGCAAGGGGAATATTATCAGCCGAATGGCCGATCCTTACGCGGCATATTTCTGCGCTCGCCGCTTCGGTACCGCCGGATTTCCTCGCACTTCTCGCGGCGGCGCCTCCACCCGATCCTCAAGCGCTATCGTCCACACTGGGGGATCGATTACGCCGCACCGCGCGGAACGCCAGTGCGGACCGTTGGTGATGGTGTTGTCAAGTGGGCCGGACGCAAAGGGCAAAATGGTAAGCTGATAACGATTCGCCACAATAGCGTCTATACGAGTCACTATCTCCATCTCTCGCGATACGCCCGCGGCATCAAACATGGCGCACGCGTCAAGCAAGGCCAAATCATTGGCTATGTCGGCTCCACCGGTCTGGCCACAGGACCACACCTCGATTTTCGTTTGTCCAAGGATGGGCGCTATGTCAATCCGCTCACCCACAAAAGTGTGGCAGCCCCTGGCATACCCAAGCGCAAGCTCTCAGCCTTTCGACGCTTTGCCAAGCAACAACTCGCCAAACTCCAGCAAGCAGAGCCCGGCCGTTCCCAACGCGTGGCCAGTACGCAAGGCCAAGAATAAGCCTCTCCTGTCGCTGCGCAGCTCGCGGAAGCAAGTATCGGCCGTCGATCTTACATTCCGCGAGCTCGTAATGCTTCCCCTTCTTCCCCATGCCATATCCGCACTTCGCACGCCTTCAATTCTTTTGTAGGACAATGCTTGTCTTTTCTGGGGCTTCGACCGATAAGAAACAATCCCTTTCCGTTGATCCTCGGCGACAGGCGAGGGCGAACGGCATGGACACATCAACCCGTATGCAGCACAGCTGTTTTTCATATATAGATTTTACGTCTCTCCCACAGCAAGCGTTCGATGGCAAGCCGCGTTATGGCACCGGGCATCAGCCAACGCGCCTCCGCCATCCTTCCACGTCTTGCGTATGGCTAGCCTGGGGAGGGTACGGCCAGGGAGATCGTCGATGAACACACCGAGCACGTGGCAACGTGAGGTCGAAGACAAGGGGAAAGAGCAGGTATGGGCTTGTCTCTTTCTGCTGCTCTTCGCTGTTGTTGGATACTTGGGTATGCAATTCTGGCCCATGTCGAGTTCTACCTCACCATCCCTCCCATTATCCCAACGCCCGTCTCAGAACAGCGCAACAACCAATCACTCCCTGCCGGTAACGCCCCGTACGCAAGCCTTGGTCACAAACCACCCACCCCCATTGCCCACGAAGTCATTCGTGTCTGCTCCACAAACAACTATCGTGTCGTTTGAACGTGTTGCCTCGCGGCAGGGTGCCTCAGCCAGCGGACCCTCAGTGCAGGCGAGCCCGACGACTCACGACACATCCCGCACCCTCTCAAAGCCCGTGTACCAACACAAACTTCTGGTGCATTCCGAAGACACGGCTGTGTCCCTTGCCATGGGCATCGATGCCGCGAAACCCGGCATCATGGACATGACTGCTGTTCGCACCCCACACATCCCGACCTCGTTGGCAATGCCGCCGCTCATTAGCGGAAAACTGCAAAGCGGCGAAACAGCTTTAGGCATCCTCACCAACGCAGGGCTGAGTACCAAGCAAGGACTCAGTATGCAACGTGCCATACAGAAGACCTACAACCTCCAGCGGCTCCGCATAGGCCATCGTTATACCGTTCAGCTTACCCCGACTGGAGGCCTCGCACGCTTTACCTACGAAGTCAGCCCCGATCGGCGTCTCGTCGTTCTACCGCACCAAGACACGTTTGTCGGAGACATCGAGACTATTCCCTACCACTACAGTGAGCGCACAATCGCCGGGCGCGTCGAGGATTCACTCTATGTAGCCTTGACGTCGCAAGGTGAGAGCCCAAAACTCGTGCAAGACTTTGTCGACGTTTTCTCGTGGAAGCTCGACGTGGCGGCACACACCCAGCCGGGTGATACGTTTCGCCTGCTCGTCGAAGATCGAGCCCGGGAAGGTCGTCCACTGCAGTACCATCGCATTCTCGCCGCGGAGTTCGTGAATCAAGATACTGTCTGGCACGCCGTATATTACAAAGACAAGCAAGGCGGGGAGTATTATCGCCCGGATGGCACATCGCTCCGAGGCATGTTTCTGCGCTCCCCCGTGCGTTATACCCGCATCTCCTCCCATTACTCGCGGCGACGCTTACATCCCATCCTCAAACGCTATCGCCCGCACTGGGGGATCGATTACGCCGCGCCGTCGGGCACACCGGTCTATAGCATCGGAGACGGTGTGGTCAAATGGGTCGGACGCAAAGGGCAGAACGGCAAGATGGTGAAAATCAAACATAACAGGGTTTACACCAGTTATTATCTGCATTTGTCCCGCTTTGCCAAAGACATAAAACGCGGTGTACGCGTGGAACAAGGTCAACTCATTGGCCACGTCGGAGCCACCGGCCTCGCGACCGGCCCGCATCTCGATTTCCGTCTGTCCAAACGTGGGCGGTATATCAACCCCCTCACCAACGACAGCATCGAAGCCCCACCCATACCACGCAAGGCGTTACCGGCGTTCCGCACCCATGCCACCACACAGCTCGCCAAACTCCAGCAAGCCTCGTCGCACCAGTTTGCCAAGACGGAGGATGGGCAAAAGACTCGCCCCTAAGCCCGTGAGATGCTACTATCTCTGTAGACTTGCAGGTTGATGCAACGCCTGCCCCAGGGAATACGTAACGTCTGTATTGGGCTCACTGTGGAGCAAGGGATATTGTATGCGGCTTCAGTGGCATCTCGTAACGCTGCTCGCACTGGCAATCATCGCATGCCTCCTATTGCGGAACGTGCTTGACGCGGTCTTCATACTCGTCGCAGCCTCAGCGCCCTATCTCCTCATTGGCTTCGTCCTTGCCGGTCTCATCAAAGCCATCCTCCCCGAGCATAAGATCTACCGCTACCTCGGCGGCAATCAGTTCACCGCAGTCGCCTTAGCGTCGTTGCTTGGCGTGCCCATTCCACTGTGCTCATGTTCGGTACTGCCAGTTGCCATGTCCTTACGGCGTAGTGGGGCCAGCAAAGGCGCCACGACCTCATTTCTGATTTCGACGCCTGAGACGGGATTGGATTCGATTGGCATCACCTATGCTCTACTCGATCCCCTGATGACCATTGCCCGACCGCTGGCCGCACTTGTCACCGCTCTAAGTACCGGAACGTGTGTCAACCTCCTGGTGCGCCAAGGATGGGATCGCGATCCGGAGGCAAGGCTCCCCGATACCGCGGCGATGCACCACCATGACCACTGCGATGATACGTCACCTCCACCCTCCGCGCGGCGCAATCTTCGCACCCTCACGCGAGAGACGTTCTCCTATGCCTTTGGACCGTTACTGGACGATCTGGCACCCTGGTTCCTCGTCGGCTTTTTCGTCTCCGGGCTGGTGGTCCTGGTGGTACCCGCAGATTTCTTCGGAAGCGTCATTCCCACAGGGTGGGCTTCGTCGGTCCTGATGGTGCTGATCGGCACACCCATCTATATCTGCGCCGCAGCGGCAACGCCTGTGGCCGTCAGCCTCATCGTCAAAGGACTCGACCCGGGGGCCGCACTGGTCTTGCTACTCGTCGGCCCGGCAACTAATGCCACCACTATGCTCGTCATCGCCCGCTTACTTGGGCGGCGCGTGCTCGCCGTGCATCTCTTCGGTGTGATCAGTTGTGCCCTGATTCTCGGCGCTCTCCTGAACATGCTATACGCCACGCTCGGCAGCGACTTGTCCACCCTCGCCGCCAGTACAGTTACCGAGCATGCCTCAGCCGTCTCTATTCTCTCAGCCGTCGTCTTGTTGGGCTTACTGTTCAGAAGCGTGATCCGCATACGCCTCATTCCCCGAGGTCTCACCCGTCTCAAGACGTTCTGTAGACGCCTAGGTATTGCGTCATCGGCCCCGCCAGCGTCCTAAATACCCCGCACACACCAACTGCACGTTACTTGCTGTGGATTACAGATATATAATCCTCTTACGCAATAACGCCTTCCTCCTCCAGTTTGGCGATTTCTTCTGCGCTCATCTGTAACAAGTCACCAAAGACATACGCATTATGCTGTCCCATACGCGGTGCCGGACGCACTGGCCCCCCAGGTGTCTTTGACAAGCGAAAACCAAACTTATCGACAACGTTGTCACCGATATCCGGGTGTTGCAGCGTGACGTAGTGCTGACGATGCTGTAACTGCGGGTCTCGCGCCAACTCTGCGGCATTTTGTACCATGCCTGACGGCACCCCGGCGGCTTGCAAACGCTGGAAGACATCGTGCGGTGTCTGCGTTTTCGTCCACGCTGCTATATACCCATCCAAAGCCTCCCAGTGCTGCTCACGCTGCTCGCGTGTGGCAAAGCGTGCCTCCTGCGTCCAGACAGGATGGTCCATCGTGGCACAGAGTGCTTGCCACTCCGCCTCCGTGCGGACACTGATGGTGCACCAGGTATCGTCTTCCTGACAGGGATACACGCCATGCGGTGCGAAGCCCGCCCGGTGATTCCCCTGGCGTGTCGGGACAGTGTCGTTGGCGGTGTATTCCAGAAAAGTGGTACCGACAAAATGCATGCCGGCCTCGTTTTGCGACAAGTCGATATACTGCCCCTCACCCGTCTGCTTGCGGTGAATCAAGGCCGACAAGATCGCCGCCGCCCCCATAGGCCCGGAGGTGAAATCCGTGTACGGACCACCGACGCCGGTCGGGGCGCGATCCGGCCAGCCGGTAATCTCACTCATGCCCGCCAGGGCCGGCAAGATCGCCCCATTACCGGGAGAAATGGCAAACGGCCCCGTCTGCCCTTGCATGCAGGAACTGAGCATGATGATGTCAGGTTTCACGTTCCGTAATTCTTCGTAATGCAGCCCCCACTTGCGCATGGCACGTGGAGTAAAACTCTCGATCACCACATCACTGATAGCCACGAGACGCTTGACGAGCCCTGCGCCTTTGGGATGGTTGACATTCAACGTAATACCCAGCTTGCCATCGTTGTAATTGGCGAAGGCCACCGAGCGGTTCAGGCCGGGTTCGTTGTCTTTGAAGATCAGCTGCCGCAGGAGATCGGGATAGTCCTCCGTCTCCACCCGGATGACTTCCGCCCCGTATTGACTCAGACACTTGCTGGCCATTGGTCCGGCCAGCCACCAGGCAAAATCCACTATCCGTACGCCGTGTAAGACCCCTGTCGTCGCCATTAGATCACCCCTTCTTGCCGCAGTGTGACGAGCGCGGTGGCATCGAGTCCGCATTCCCCCTCGAGCACCTCTGCAGTGTGTTCGCCGAGGAGTGGCGCCCGGCGGCGAATCTGCCAGGGCGTACGCGAGAGCTTCCAAGGGGCACCGGGATAGTGCAACGTCGCCTCTAACTCAGGGTGTTCAACCGCAACGAAGTAGTCGCGGTGCCGTAGCTGCCGATCCTCCAAACCGTCGCGCGCGTTGTAGACCGGATACACGAATTGATAGCGCCGCTGCCCTTCCTCGTAGAGCTCCCGCTTGCCAAAACGGGCAAAGAAGTTGGCGATCACCTCTTCGGAATAATCTATGTGTTCCTGATCCCAATCACTGACAAGTGTCTGCAACCGTTCCTCCCACTCCAGACTCGTGAGCTCACCGGCCATGTCGTGGTCGTCCATCCATGGTACAAACGTGCTCCAAGTTAATTGCGGAATCGCCTGCACATAGCCGTCCTGACAGGGAAAGCAATAGCGCACCACGGCTCCGGGCGCGACCTGCAGACGATCGCCTAAGCGCGGCATGACCAACCCGTAAGCATTCCACACCAGTTGCGAGTAATGCAGCAACGTGGCGCACTCCTGCATCGACACGTCTACCTGCTGGCCTTCTCCACTCTCCAAGCGGTGATAGTGGGCCAACAAGCTCCCGACATAGGCTTGAACGCTGGCGTAGATCGGCGCCTGCGGTGCACTCACCCGCGTCGGCGGACGGTCCGGATCGCCGCAAAGAAACAAGGTGCCGCTCATACCCAAGATATCCAGGTCGGTCGCGACGTAGTCACGGTAAGGGCCACTCTGGCCGTAATTGGTAATGGAAGTGAGAATGAGGTTCGAACGTTCACGCCGGAGTTCGTCGTAACCGAGCCCGAGCTGATCAAGCGTCCCTGGGGCAAAGCTCTCGACCACGAAGTCCGCAGTCGCCACCAGTTGGCGGAAGAGTGTGGCGCCGTGTGGCGTCATGATATCAAGTGTCACGCTGCGTTTACTCGTATTGAGCATGAACCAATACAAGCTGCGATCGAGCGCGATTTCGTCATGGTAAAACGGTCCAAGCTGTCGGACCGGATCACCACCAGGCGGCTCAATCTTGAGGACGTCTGCCCCCATATCTGCCATGAGCTTGGTGCAAAACTGCCCCGGCTCACCGCTGATATCAAGCACCCGTAACCCCGCTAAGGCTCCGGAAAGCGTCATGACATGACTCCTCCTTGCTTTGTCCCTCGTCTCCCTCTGAACCTATGAGGCGTAGGACAGTAGTTCGTCACATGATGTGCGCGGGACTCACCTGCATGGGCGTACAGAGCCAGGGCAGCAAACAGGCGATGTCTCATGACCGGCTGAGGCGCAAGCGGTTGAGCAAACGGCGAGGACACTACGGGAGCGAGCACACGAAGAACATGCGGCCGGACGCCCACGTTTCTAGCGCACCCTGGGAGGTGGGTCAAGGAAGAAGCGCACAGCGTAGGAAGGCGACGAGCGTGTAGAAAGGGTGACAGGATTATTTGGCATTCTCCCTGCCCGATTCTTGTGCTAGTATGGCCTTCTTCTTTGTCATGTTCATGCCGTATCAGATGTTGTCTGGCTGTATCTCGTAGTACTGTCTAACCTGACACGAAGGAGGAGAGGCTATGTCAGACCATCGCCGTACCCGGTCGTTCCTGCAGGCGCCGATGCCTCGTCGCCGTTTCTTGCACACCCTGGGCACCGCTGCAGGCGCCGCGCTCGCCGGCAGTGCTGGTATGGCATCACGGGCACATGCCGCCAAGAATGCCACCATTCGGTTTTTCAATAACGAAACCGATCCCCACACCATTGCCTTTCTGAAACAAGTGGCCGAGGCTTACAAAGCCGAAACGGGTATCCGCATCCAGGTCGAAACCGTCCCGGTGCTGAAGACCTGGACGAAAGTCACCACCGCGATCAAAGCCGGGAAGCCCTACGATTTTATTACCTTCGGCCAAATCACCCATCCGCTGCTGCTAGTCCCGGAAAAGAAAATCGTCCCGATCACGGATATCATCAGTGAGATTGGCGAGGAGGATTTCGGCCCGCGGGCGTTGACGAAGTACCAGGGCGAGTACTGGATGTACCCGTACGACTACAATTTTAACTATTTGATTTATCGCAAAGATTGGTTTGCAGCCAAGGGATTGAAGGTTCCCGATACCTGGGACGAGTTCCTCGGCGTCTGTGCCGAGCTGAACGATCCCGGCAACAAACATTATGCGTATACCATGCCCGTGTCATCCGGCGGTCACACCAACTGGGGCAATACCGGCTGGCTCTGGGCCGCGGGCGTCGAAATCTACGACCAGGAGTGGAACGTCATTCTGGACGGGCCCGAGATGAAACCCAAGGCCGTAAAAACGTTGGAATTCCTGGCCAAAGCAGCGCAATACAGCCCGCCGGGTTTACTCGAAACGAGCTTGAAGGACATGTTAATCAACTTTACCTCCGGGCTCTCGGCCATTACGACGTACACCGGTCGTTTGATTCATACGATTGAAGACCGTGCGCCGGAATTGGCCGACAAATACGGTATCATGGCGTATCCATCACCGGATGGCGGCAAGCGCGCCGTAACGTTTGCCAATGATGGGTTTTCCATCGGCAATACGGCGAACACTGCGGCAACGAAAGACTTCTTCCGTTGGTTCTTGAAAACCGGTAAATTGGTGGACTATCAGCTCACCGTGGCGGTGCATTACCAACCGCCTCAACTGTCGACGTACGAGAACGAGAAATGGCGTTCGCATCCGCTGATCAAGAAGCATTGGAATGCGGTGCAAGTGATGCGGGATTTCATGAACACCGACAAGACCAGTGTCGGCTCCATCCAGCTCCAGGGCCCTGGCCCCTCGCCGAATCAGGGGCGTATCTGGACCTCGAACGTCATTCCGCGCATGTATCAGCAGGTGGTGATGAAACGGATGACGCCGAGCCAGGCAATCGATGCGGCGGCGAAGGAAATTCGGGGGTTTACCAAGCGAGGATAAGGTCATGGTGACGCTGCGACGTTCAGCCTCCGTGGCCGTTTCTGCACCGGCCCGCAGCACGCGGGTCGGTCCCTTGGAGCGGCGGGAGCGCAAATTATTTCTGGCGTTTTTGACCCCGGGAATCTTGCTGGCTATCGGTGCCATCTTCGTTCCGGTGATCTACGCCATTCAGCTCAGTTTCTATCACGCCGAGAGTTTTATTGACCCGCCAAAATTCGTCGGACTCGCCAACTACCTACGTATCTTCACCTCCACGCGCTACTGGGAAGCGTTCGTGCATGGGTTGTTCTACGGCGTAACCACCGTCGTCCTGCAAGTTGTCATCGGCATTGCCATTGCGCTGCTGCTGCACCAGGAGTTCCGCGGCCGTAACTGGCTACGCAGTGCGGCGCTGGCACCGTATATTCTGCCGTCAGTCGTGGTGGTCTATATCTGGAAGTGGATTCTAAACGTGAATCACGGCATGGTGAATGCCATGCTCGAAAAAATCGGTATCGGCCCCATAGCCTGGTTCGCCTCACCGGTCGCGGCATGGTTTTCGATTATTTTTGTCAGTGTCTGGTACTGGACACCGTTCGTGACCATCACCTTCCTCGCAGCCTTGCAGACAATCTCCGACGATTTATACGACGCGGCCGCTGTCGATGGCACGAATGCCTGGCAACGTTTCATTTATATCACCCTACCGGTCCTCAAGCCGGTGTTGGTGGTGATCATCATGCTGCGCACCATTTTCATGTTCAACAAGTTCGATATCGTCTGGCTCCTGACAGGCGGCGGGCCACTAACGACAACCGAGCATCTGCCCATGCTCATGTATCTGCGCACCTTCGATATGTTCGACCTGGGTGGCGGCACAGCCATCGCGACCTCGAGCTTTCTCTTTTTGACCCTGCTCATTTGGCTCTATTTCCGGTTGTTTCCACTCGAGGAGACTGCCTAATGCACCGCACCTCGTGGACTGTCATACGTCGGACAGTACTGCTCCTGCTCATTGTCGGCGTGAGCCTGTACTCCCTGTTTCCGATCTACTGGATGGTGATCTCAGCGCTGCGCGACGAGTCAAAGCTGTTTGAGCCATTACTGTTGCCGGGGCCATATTCCATCCAAAGTTTCCTGACCATCTTTAGCCTGACGGATTTTCCCGCCTATTATGTCAACAGCATTTTTGTCGCCGTCGGCACGACCTTCTTAACCGTCGTCGTCGTCACCCCCATGGCCTATGCGCTAGTGCGCAGCCGCCTGCCCGGCACCATGATCATGGTGCGCGCCATGCTGTTCGCGTACATGTTTCCCGCCATGTTGCTGGCCATTCCGATTTATGTGTTTCTCGTCAAAATCGGCTTGGACGATACGCATCTGAGTCTCATCTTGACGCACTGTACCTTCACCATGCCCCTTGGCGTCTGGCTCATGTGGGGGTTTTTCAAGAATTTCCCGTTTGAAATCGAAGAATCGGCCTTCGTCGACGGTTGTTCGCGCTTGCAGGCCATCTATCGGGTGATCATGCCGATTACCCTCCCCGGCGTACTGACCGTCGTCCTCTTTTCGTTTATCCTGTCGTGGTCCGATTTCGTCTTCTCGCTGATTTTCATTACCTCGGATGAACTCAAAACCCTGCCGTACGGCCTCGCCTCCATCGATGATGCCTACGACGCCAACTGGGGCGAACTCATGGCAGGCTCAACCATGATTTGCGTCCCCCTCCTGTTCCTCTTCGCCTTTCTCAGCAAGTACTTTATTCGTGGGCTGAGTATGGGCGCTGTCAAAAGCTGACGAAAGGAAGTGCGCGATGCCAACGACCTCACGGGCGGCGGTTCTCACCGCCCCGAAACAGTTTGCTATGCAAGAATTCTCGCTGCCCTCTATTGGGCCTGATGAAGCCCTGATACGTATTGAAGCGTGCGGCATTTGCGGCACGGACTACGAACAGTACGATGGTGAATACCATCCATATTTTCCCACTATTCCCGGGCATGAGCCTCTCGGCGTCATCGCAGAAATCGGCCCGCAAGCGCAACAACGTTGGCAGGTAAACGTGGGTGACCGTGTAGCAGTACGCTCACGTTATGGCTGTGGGCAGTGCGAGGCCTGCGCGCGTGAGGACCACCGGCGCTGCGCCGGTGGCGGCGGCTATGGTTTCACTGGCGCCGATACACCACCGGGACTCTGGGGCGGATATGCCGACTATTTGTATATCCGACCGGCAAGCGTGCTGCGCAAAATGCGCCGTGACATTCCGCCGGAAGTGGCAGTGATGTACAACCCGCTCGGCGCCGGTTTTGCCTGGGGCGTGAACACGCCGCAGACTAAACCGGGCGAGAGTGTCGTCGTACTCGGCTCCGGCCAGCGCGGCATTTGTGCAGTGATTGCGGCGCGAGAAGCCGGGGCGGGTAAAATCATCGTCACGGGCCTTGCCAGGGATGAACACAAATTGGGCCTTGCCAAGGAATTCGGGGCCGATGTGACGATTAACGTCGACGCGGAAGATGCTGTCGAGGCCGTGTTGGAAGAGACGCAAGGCGGGGCACAGGTGATCCTTGACACCACACCCTATGCGCCGCAATCGGTCACGCACGCCGTTGCCATGGCGGCACACCAAGGCCGCATCGTGGTGGCCGGGATCAAAGGCCGTCGGGCCGTACCCGACTTGTTTAGCGATGAAGTGGTGCACAAGGAACTTACCATCCGCGGCGTCCTGGGTGTCGACTACGACTCGTTTGACCAGGCCGTACAGCTAATTGAATCAGGCAAATATCCGTTGGAAAAGCTGCATACGCACAGCTTCGATGTCACCGAAGCCGAGCGGGCTATTCAGACCTTGACCGGCGCGTTTCCTGAAGAACAGGCGATCCATATCGCCATCGTTCCACGGCAGGCGTAATACCAGTTCTCCAGAACAGGTATACATGCAGAGCCCAGGCAGCGACTCCGTCGCTGCCGTCATGGTGATTGCAGCATGCACTCGGCTTCGCGAGAATTTGTAGAGGTCGGCGCGGGGTGGCGCTTAATGCAACCCGCCCCGTGCGGTGCTCTGTATACGGACCCAGAACTGCACGTCTTCCCCCTCATCGCGGCCTTGCTCATCGAGCGGATGGGCGATATCAAAGGCCAATTCAAAACGCATCAACGAGCCAAAGCCAAGGCCAATAATGACGCGTATCCCGACGGCGGAACGCATGTCTACGTCATTGATGTCCTCATCGGCATCCCACACCCAGCCCCCGTCGACAAACGGTCCCAGGTGCGCACTCCGCACGCCGACAAAACGCCAGGGGTCCTCAATCCGAATGTCACGCAGCACCGGGAAACGCAACCCGACTGTTCCCCCCAGCATGCGGTCGCCCAACAATCGTAAACGAAAGGTATAGCCGCGCACTTTATCGACACCTGCAAGGGAGAATTTCCGCTGCAGCGGCACCTCGACATCACTCCATCCGCCAAACATCCGCAGTTTCAGCCAGGTTTGACTCATGAGTCGGATATAGGTATTCCCTTCACCACGCAGTTGGAAAAAATCCCGCCGGTTGCTGCCCAGAGCTTCCGACGCGATCTCTCCGCTGAGCCGTAGGACATAACCATACGTCAACGGCTCATCGATAATACCGGCTGGCACGCCTCGGGCCGTCGGCACCCGAATATCTCGTTCATATCCCAGGATGACGCTGTGCAGGCGTCCCGTCGACGTGGCAAAGTCGTCGGGTACGGACTCCCCATTAAAATCATCCAAATCTTCCAGAAAACTGACACGGTATCCCACATCGAAACGGTTCGCCGGAATACGGCGCCGGAGATGGGATTCCCTCAGTACCAATTCGGTTGCCAACGTCACGGTGCGCGCGCTCATGCGATCGGTGAGGCTGAGACGAGTCGTCATCGTCCTGTGCGGAAAGCGCCGGCTCAGTATCGCCCCTTCAAAACTGGGGTCGTCCGACTCCTCCCGTATCCCCACGTTCAGATCAATCGCCTGTTCATCCAGATACCGTCCGACCAGATGCAGGCGCGCGATATATCCATCGATAAAATTGTTCTCCAGCGTCACAAACGGAAAAATCAGGTAGCGATCCTGCCGGGGAAAATCAATCAACGGCCGCACGGTATACGGCACCCGCGAGGCATTGTTCAAACGCTCGATATCCGGCAAGCGTGCTTCCGGATCAATGATGACATCACTTAACGCCGCGCTATGCTCCCACGTCACCATTTCACGACGCGCTTTACCGTCAAGCTGCACCGCATGCACCACGCCGTCACCGGCAAGCAGTGTGACGGTCAACGGCATGACGGCCTCGCCAAGGCGCAGAATCTCGGCACGATTGACATACACCTTCTGCCCGGCGGCATCGGTCTGCGGCGTCGCTGTCACTGCGCCTACGGCATAATCCAATTTCACTCGCTGCTCGACCCATTGCCGAAAAAACCACGTGAGATCTTTGCCGCTGGCCGCTTCTGCCGCATGGCGGACATCAGCCGTGCTGATTAACGTGCCGTTGTTGCGTTGCACAATGATCTGCAGAAAATCACGGAAGGTCTCAGGGCCGAGCAAATCGTGCAACATGGAATAAATCAACGCGCCTTTTTTTTCATAGACATGGCGCGCACTCCGCACATCGGCTGCGGCATCAAAGGGGGCAGTCAGATGCTGATCCGCATCGCGGACGGCCAGCCGACGATACCGCAGATCGACCGATTGCTCACGGTAGGAAAAATTTGGCAGCCAGCTCCCCTTCCAGGTGAGGAAATTCCGCTTGCGCCCGTATGTGCCATCCAGCCAGCGAAACGCCATATACGTGGCCAAGCCCTCGCCGATCCATTGGTCGGTGTTGCGATTATATGCCGTGCGTAACCCCCACCATTGCAAGACCAGCGCGCGAGCGAGAAAGTATTCCCGCAGGCGCCGGACGAGTGCCGGCACGCGGACGAGATCCCGCGAGAGAAATATCAGATTTTCCGTCACGGCACTGTATGGCCAGGATTGATCACGCTCATGCACCACAACGGTCAGGATGGGTTCGGGCAGTGTGAAGCCGAAATGCTGCTGATAAAAGGCGAGGACAGACCGTAGTGTCTGAATGATGGGTACCGCAAATGTTGCATCACGTGGCCGCAGCAATACCCGGAGCGTTGGGATATGGTTCACATCTTCCTTGAGATACCAGCGCCGGCTGCTACTAAGGCCCAGGTGATAGAAGGGTCCCCCACTGCCCACAAAGGTTTGCAACGTACCATGCACCGTGCGCGCGCTCCACGGCATCGGCGCCACCACCTGCTCAGCAGCAGCGGTGGTCACTTCCAGATGGTAATCTGCATGGACAAACTCTTGCATGCCCCATACCCAGGCACCTTGGCGATGTGGAACCAGCATGGGATACCATTGGCCATCAAGGGCCAGAACGCCGCGATAGATTCCCCAATTTTTTGCATATGGCACCGTAGTCGTAAACGTGATCGTCACTTCCCACGTTTCACCCTGCTGGTACGGACGGGGCAGAGACACATGCAAGATCGCTTGATCGGGCACATGCCCGACCGGTACCGTGGTGTCGTCTCGTAACGTGAATGTCAATGAACGCTGCGACCTCTCGACAACTTGGTGCACCGTCAGGCGTGCGCCTCGAAATCCGGCGGCATAGCGGAGATCACTGTACCCGGCAGATTGGCGCGGGTCTCGGCGCTGCAGGGTGTTCGGGGGGAGAAAAAAGTGTAGCGCTTCAAGTGGTTGCGTGCCCTGCCAGACGCCACGGATGGTGGCAGAACCATGGATCGTCCGTGTTTCTGGCGTATACGTGACCGCAAGACGATATTGGACGTTCTCAAACGCATCCTGGGCGTATGCCCACTGCATTCCAGGCCCAACGAGGACGAAGGAGAACCAGAGGTACAGTCGCCATGGACGATAGCACAGGAGGGCAAGGCACCGGTGTGGAACTTGCGGTGGGTAGCTCATAAAACAGCGGAAGACCTCTCCCTCATGGCACTCGCGTTGTAGGATAAACCCTGGTATGATGCAGCAAAATACTGACAATTCCTGTCAGAACGAATAGCGCGCGAGCAGTGTAGCATCAGCCCACACATGGTCTCAAGAACAGACTCTGACGCACATGACGACCATGCCTTACGGCTGAGGGTGGAAGGAATCCTGTTATGACCAAGTCTTCCCACGAGCGTCGGCAACACCAACGCGTTCCCACCAAAATCCTGATCAAATATAGCAGCGCCGATCAATTTTTCACTGATTACGTCCAGAACATCTCCCGCGGGGGTATTTTCGTCCCGACTCACACCCCTCTCCCCGAGGGCACTCGGTTGTCGATTACCTTTTCCTTGCCGCACTGCGGCCCATCGATCACCACGGAAGGCGTCGTGATTCGCAGCCTCAGTGCGGCATCAGGTGACGACATCGGCCCCTCCGGCATGGGTGTCCAGTTTGAAGCACTGGACGAAGAGACGCAGAAACTCATCGACACGTACGTGGACTCCATGATGACCTGACGGCAGAATGCAGCCCGGCCGTTTCATATGTTTGAGGAAAAGGAAAGAGAGGATATGAAAACCACCACAGCTCTACGCACGCTGTTGCAGCAGCCCGGCATTATCGTCGCACCCGGGGCGTATGATTGCCTTACCGCCAAGCTCGTCGAGCGCGAAGGCTTCCCGGCCGTGTACATGACGGGCGGAGGCACGGCGGTCACTCGTGTCGGCAAACCAGATCTGGGTTTCACCACACTGACCGAAATGCTGGGAAGCGCCAGCGCCATGACCTCCACTATCAGCGTACCGCTCATCGCCGACGCCGACACCGGCTATGGAGGCGCACTCAACACTTACCGTACTGTGCGTGAATATGAAAAGGCCGGGGTCGCGGCTCTCCACATCGAAGACCAAGCCTTCCCGAAACGCTGCGGGCATCTCGATGGCAAAGAAGTCGTCTCCATTGAGGAAATGCGCGTGAAAATCCGCGCCGCGTGCGATGCACGCACCGATGACGATTTCGTCATCATCGTCCGCACGGACGCTCTGGCCGTGACCGGTCTTGACGATACGCTCCAGCGCTGTGTGGCCTTTGCGGAAGCAGGCGCCGATGTGTTGTTTGTGGAAGCATTACGGAATCAAGAGGACATCGACCGCGTACGGAGCGAGGTGGACGTGCCACTCCTGTTCAACTTCGTCGAACACGGCAAATCCCCGCTCATTCCCGTGCCGCAGCTGGAAGCCCT
>CAJIAL010000054.1_pt1 | contig 65347 bp, 58 predicted proteins | sample 9199091 | NCBI WGS metagenome assembly CAJIAL01 (sample SAMEA7708270, study PRJEB35096) | sediment metagenome | biome: marine neritic benthic zone biome [ENVO:01000025]; feature: sediment [ENVO:00002007]; material: shallow marine sediment [ENVO:03000034] sea grass bed [ENVO_01000059] ... | reverse complement strand
GATGCGCTCGATCATGTGATGGTGCTGAACGAGCGGCATCTGCGCCGGGTTCTGCGCAACTATGTGGGCTACTATCACACCTGGCGAACGCATCTCTCATTGGAGATGGATGCGCCGGAGCCGCGACCCGTTCAGCCACCCGAGATCGGCCCGGTCAGGAAGCTACCCGAAGTCGGCGGTTTGCATCACCATTATGAGCGCATAGCGGCCTGAGTGCACTTTCCTGACATCCAGTCTTTTCAACGGTTACAGGTATTCGGGAAGGACAGCAAGGCACTGGGATTTTTAGCAATGACAGGCCGTTACAATGATCCACAGCCAGCAGCTACGCCACCTAGCCGTTGCCTCTGGCTGGTTGTGATAGAATGGAGACACAGAGCGATAGTGTCGGGCAAGCGCTGTGCCGATCGGCGTAGTTGGCAGTCAAGACAGAGGAGTACATCCATGAAGTCTGATTACGACACTGATTTTTACGAGTGGACGCAGCACCAGGCCGCAGCACTGGCAGCCGGTCACGTGTCCGAACTGGACTTAGCCAATTTAGCCGAGGAGATCGAGAGCTTGGGCAAACGGGATCGACGCGGGTTGAGGAGTCGCCTGAAGTTACTGGTGATGCACTTGCTCAAATGGCGCTGTCAGCCAGAGGTGCGTCAGACGGGCCACAGTTGGTGGAGCACCATCCGAACGCAGCGACGCGATATCGACCTGATATTGGAGGATAGCCCGAGCCTGCGTCGTCAAGTGCCGGACATGATCGAGGCGGATTATCAGGCCATGCGGCTTGACGCAAGCGGCGAAACCGGCCTGCCCCTGGAGACGTTCCCCGAGACGTGCCCGTGGACGGCGGAGCAGGTGCTCGACGAGACGTTTTGGCCAGGTGAGACTTAACAACGCCTGTCCTTCCCGAAAACCCGAAGTGGTTGAAATCCTTGACAACCTAGACTGGTGTGATCATCTTTGAGCGGGGTCTTCAGTCGCCGCTTCATCGCTCAGGATAAGGTCGCCAGCCATGTCATCTGTGATCGCAGCCGCTCTTGCTTACCTCTCACTGGGATACCGCGCCGCGTTATCTCCTGCGGGATCGGGACTCTATCTACGGCGAGACGTTTCAGGATCGAGTTGGGCACATGGGTATCGAAGAGGGAAAGATTGCCCCGCGAAGTCCGTGGCAGAATCCCTATTGTGAGCGGGTCATCGGCAGTATCCGGCGCGACGCGCTTGACCATGTGATCGTGCTGAACGAGCAGCATCTTCGCCGCGTGCTTCGATCCTATTTTGACTACTATCACGACTGGCGGACGCATCTCTCACTGGAGATGGATACGCCAACATCGCGAGCGGTCCAGCCACCAGAGCTCGGACCGGTCAAAAAGCGGCCCGAAGTCGGTGGTTTGCACCACCATTATGAGCGCATAGCGGCCTGAGTGCACCTTCCCGAAATCCAGTCTTTTCAAAGGTTATGGGTTATCGGGAAGGACAGAGGGTGGGAGCACAAGTTCATCACGGATTCAGCACAACCTTGCCGAAAAACGTGGAGTTTTCCAACAGACGATGCGCGTCCACGGCCTCAGCTAATGGAAAGCGCTGATGGATCACCGCCCGCACCCGGCCAAGAGCCATGAGCTTGATCAATGCTCGCATATCGTCAGGTGTGCCACGGCCGACGCCCATGATATTGAGGGCGCGAGAGAACACCTGGCCGAGATGCAATTCAACTCGGTGCCCGGCAGTGACGCCGCACGTGACCAAGCGACCACCGGGTTTCAAACTGCGAAAGCAGGCGTCCCACACCGCAGCGCCGACGTGCTCAATAACCACATCCACGCCCTTACCCTGGGTCAGCTCTTGCACCCGCGCAGCGATGTCTTCGGTGTAGTGGTTAATCACCGCATCAGCACCGATCTGACGCGCCGTGGCGAGTTTGTCTTCACTGCCGGCCGTGGCAATGATACGTCCGCCAACGGCACGGGCAATCTGTATGGCGTAACTGCTGACACCGCTTCCAGCGGCCATGACCAAGACATCGTCCCCAGGACGGACACGGGCACGATTGACTACCATTTGATAGGCCGTGAGGCCGGCCGTCGGCAAAGCGCCGCCATCGTCGAATGAACACTCCTGCGGGAGAAGGAAGGTGCGCTCAGCAGGTGCCAGGGCATATTCGGCATAACTACCACTTCCACTGGCAACGACGCGGTCACCGGCGCGCACATGGTCTACGGCACTCCCGACCTCGACCACCTCGCCACACATGTCGCGGCCTAAAATTTCCGGCGGCGTAATGCGGGTGCCGTGCGACCCCTCGCGCATAAACACATCCAACCGGTTTAACGACGTGGAGTGCACACGAATTTTCACATCGTTTGGACCCGGCGCCGGTTCCGGCTGATCACCATAAATCAGAGCTTCGGGTGGCCCGACTTGTTCCACATACACCGCTTTCATGTAACCTCCTCCAGGGAATAACGTGACGGACACTGTTCCATGGCTACCTACCCTACCATGGATCGGCACCACGTCATAGCTGGTCGCAAGCCTTACGTCGAGAAGGAAATGTCGTTCGTTCATCCCTGTGCAGGCGCTTGCGCTGTACACCACCTTTTGCTATAACCAGCGGAGATACGGAGGCTCGCAACGACGCACTGCGATGTAGGCAGAACAAACACTGTGAAGGGAGAACGCGATGGCCGGGGCCGATACCACGTTATTAGGGCAAATGGACGATTACATCCTGGACGGTAAATTCCGCGATGCTACCGACGTCTTTTGCCAGCTCGCCACCGCAGGACACTCCGTTCCCGATCTTGTCGTGCGTGTCATGGACACGGCCAGCCCGTATCTGCATGTACCAGCGCATCAGAAGCTCCTCCCGAATGGGGAGTTTCGCAACGTGAATTACGACCACACCATCCTCGGTATCCGCGCCGGTATGAAGCTGATTCCGTATCTCTCGGAGGCCGAAAAATATCTCACGGTGGTTCAAGCCGTCAATTATGTCCCACAAGGTCTCGACGTATGGTCACAGCTCGAATGCGGCTTTCCCGGACATTACTCCCGTGAACAAGAACGCTGTGAAGAAGACGAGATCGGGCATACCCTGCATTGCTACTTCGAGGATCAAGACCCGCTGGTGACGGGCTCGGTTGAGGATCGCTTTCAACACATGCTCCATGCCATTGTCCATGGCGATAAGGTCACCAGCTATCGACTCTTCCTCGGCCTTGCTGCAGACGAAGAACTGCGTGACCGCTTGCGTAACACCTTGCTGTTTGCCTCGATCATCGACCAGCAGGAATACAACTCGTTCCGCAAGGTCCGTCACATCGGGCACAAGGCCATTCGCACCCGGTCGATGTTCGACATCGCCGATTGGGTCGGCTGGGACAAGGCGCACAGCCACTTTTACATTGGCATACCGGACATCTGTAATGCCCCGCTTTTTCACTCCTTGTATGACCACGCCAGCTTCATCCTCGGACAAACGTTCAAGGGGGAGCAGTATACCTTGAAGGAGCAGAACACGACGCCGCTGAGCGAGGATGAACAAGACACGTTTATCGGAAAAATCCTCGAGGGCGATCCGGAAGCCGTCGCCACCCATATTACCTTGCTGTTGCAGCAAGGACGTTCGTTGCAAAGCATTGCCGATACCGTGATGATCGCCCATGCGACGCACAACGTCACGAAAATCCGCGCCCCTATCGCCTATACCGTGCCGACGCATAGTTTTGACTATTGCAACGTCATCAATCACTGGTTACGTACCTACAATCACCCGCATCAGGCCAAGGCCGTCTACCTGGGTGCGTGGTTCGTCACCGACACCATTGGGGAAATCGATTCGTATCCCGATATGCCCGGCTTCTCTTTACCGGATCCATCGCAACGTCGGGACTGGGCCGATGGGCTGGCCTTGCCGGTGGTGTTGGCAGAGATCGAAACCGCCATTGCAGACCAGGACCCGGAACGTTCGGTCGCGCTGACGCAATCGTATGTAGAACGCACCGGGGAGCGCGACCAGCTTATTCGTATGCTGGTGCACTGCGGCGCCAAGTTTGAAGGGGATGCCCATATCTTCCGCAATGCCCGTTCGAACATTGAAGAGTACGAGAACAACACGTGTAGCGCAGCGCGCAAGAACATCCTCTTCTCGGCGTGGGCCAAGTTCCTCTCGTACTATAAAAAGCGCACGCTTGCGACGGATTGCTACGACATGTACTACCGGCATTTTGTGCAGTAAAGGACCGCGTTATGTTTGAGCCGCTGCTGCCGCTAATGTTTCTCAACCGCGCTACGCGCTTGTTCCCGGACAAAATCGCCGTGATTGACGAGGATGTGCGCTACACTTATCGCACCCTAGGAGAACGCGTCAACCGCCTGTCGAACGGCTTACGCCAGCTAGGTGTCAACCGTGGTGACAAGGTCGCAGTGCTCTCCCCCAACAGCCACCGCATGCTGGAAGCGTTCTTTGCCGTGCCACAACTCGGCGCCGTCTTGTCCCCGCTCAACTACCGTCTGAGCACCCCGGAGTTTGCCTACATTCTGGAGCACTCGGAAAGCCCCGTCGTCCTGGTGGATTGGGAATACGCTGACCAACTCGCGCCCATCGTTGATGCACTACCTCGCGTGTCGCAGTACATCATGATGCGGCATGATGAAGCACCAACAGCACCCCTTCCGGGCCAGGATTACGAAGCCTTGCTGGCTGCTGCCGACCCGGAGTTCTCCGAGCCCGTAGACGTGGCAGAAACCGACATCGCGACCCTGAATTACACCAGTGGAACAACGGCGCGTCCCAAAGGGGTAATGCTCAGTCACCGCGCGTGTTTCACGAGTGTCCTGAACTACATCACCTCGCTCAACGTCCGTCCCACAGACGTCTATCTGCACACCCTCCCAATGTTCCATGCCAACGCCTGGGGAGGCATTTGGGCCTTGGCAGGGCTTGGCGGCACCCAAGTCTGCTTACGCAAGGTCGAGGCCGAACCGATTTTCCACATCATGCAACAGGAACAAGTCACGCTGGCCTGCGCTGCACCGACCGTGCTGGTCACCTTAGCGACGTTCGAACGGGCACGGGAGTATCACCTCGCTCCGGGCCTCCGCATCGGTACCGGCGGCGCTGCCCCGGCGGCGGCGGTGTTGCGGAACATGGAAGACCTGAATATCACGGTGGTGCATCTGTACGGTCTCACGGAAACCGGTCCGTTTCTTACCTCGTGTGAATGGCAACCGGCATGGGATGCGAAAGACGTTGCGACACGGTATCGCCTCAAAGCGCGCCAGGGTATTTCACAGCTCTTGACGGATGTGCGGGTCATGGACGAGGACATGCGCGAAGTGCCCATGGATGGACAGACTGTGGGGGAGGTTGTGGCACGAGGCAACAACGTCATGGAAGGCTACTTCAAACAACCGGAGGAAACCGCCGTGGTCATGCGCGGTGGGTGGTTTCATAGCGGCGACTTGGCGGTCATGCACCCGGACGGGTATATCGAAGTGGTCGATCGTGCCAAAGACGTCATTATCAGCGGGGGCGAAAACATTTCGTCCGTCGAGGTCGAAGCGATGCTGTACGAACATCCCGCTGTCCTGGAAGTCGCTGTGGTCGGTGTCCCCGACGAGAAATGGGGTGAAGTTCCGAAAGCACTTGTCATGCTCAAGTCAGGCCAACATGCCGAAGCCCAAGAACTGATTAGCTTCTGCAGGGATCGCATGGCCCATTTCAAAGCACCGAAATCGGTAGAATTTGTCGACGACCTTCCCAAAACTGCGACCGGCAAAATCCAAAAATTCGCCTTACGCGAGCGCTACTGGCAAAGCACCCGCGTACAGGGCTAGCGTATCTCGGAGTGGAGGGCGGAAGTTTTTTCGACTTACTGCCCGTTCTTCTTCTGTTTGACGGCCTGCAGGACGCGCTCAGGCGTGAGCGGCAGAGTCGTCACATGGGCGCCAATAGCATCCGCCACCGCATTTGCCACCGCCGTTCCCGTCGCGACAATCGGCGGCTCGCCGACACCACGGGCGCCATAAATCGTATCCTTAGCCGGCACTTCGACCAACACGCTCTTGATGTTCGGCACGTCCGCTGCGCTCGGGATTTTGTAATCGAGGAACCCGGGATTCATATTCCGGCCGGTTTCGGCATCGAACTGCATCTGCTCAGCCATGCCGTAGCCCAGGGCCTGTGTAGCGCCTCCCTCTAGCTGCCCTTCGACGGCCATCGGGTTAATGGCGAACCCGACATCTTGCATGAGCGTCACGTCAACAATCTTCACCTCACCCGTCTTCGGGTCGACCTCGACCTCGACCACCTGCGGCGCATATTGCAAGGTTGTCCCTTGCATCGGGACGGCTGCAGACGCGATCAACGGTCCCCCTTGCGACATTGAGGCAATTTTGTAGACATCACGGAAATTCATACCACGATCTTCCGACCCGCGCACGTGCACCCACCCGTCCTTGATGGTCAAATCGTCCACATTCGCTTCGAGCTGGCCGGCGGTAATGTCCAGGATCTGCTCGCGAAGCTTCTCCGCCGCCATTTTCACCGAGGTGCCCATACTCCGTGTGATGTTACTCCCGGCACTGACTGGCGCCACCGGTGCCGTATCGGTATCACCGGTAATCACGCCAACGTCCGCCATACCTATCCCGAGCTCCTCGGCAGCGATTTGTTGCAAGGTACTATTCGTACCGCTGAGGTCCACCGAGCCGGTGGTAATGGCGATGGTGCCATCGGAGTTCATTTTCAGAGTGTTGCCACCCGGCATACCGCGCGAGGCCCAGAACCCAACCGCTACGCCACGGCCGTGGTTGGGTTTCTTCGGGGTGTTCCAGCCGGACTCCCGCTCAAGCTGATCCAGCAGTTCACGTAAGTCTGCCGCGTCATCCAACGCCCCGATGGTTGAACGATCGCCCACTTTCAGGGCGTTCTTCCGGCGCATGGTAAAGGGATCGATACCAAGACGCGCAGCGATCATATCCATCTGCGATTCCACCGCAAAGATGACCTGCGGACTACCCGGGGCACGATAGGCACCACACGGGGGCTGATTGGTAACCGCCGTACAGGCGTAAAGGTCAACATGCGGGATATTATACGGCCCGGTCAGCCGGCCGGCCATACCCTCGCCAAAGTTATAGCCTGTAGCGATGTGATAGGCGCCATTGCCAAAGTACGCGCGTGCTTGCCGCGCTACCAGGGTGCCGTCACGCATCACTCCGGTCTTCATCTCTATGACAGCCGGACGCCGAGGGGTGGCACTGAGGAAATCATCATCCCGCTTGTACGTGATTTTTACCGGCCGGCCGGTTTTCCGCGCCAGTAACACAGCTGCGGGCTCCGTCACCGGGGCAATCTTACCGCCAAAGCCGCCGCCAATCTCGGTCGGAATCACACGCAGCTTGTTCATCGGCATGTTGAAAATCATGGCAAGGCTATCACGCATCGGGAATGAGCCCTGAATGGTCGTCCACACCGCGATACGCCCGTCCGGCTCCACCTTCGCCGTCGAGGCGCGGGGCTCAATGTACGTCTGGTGCGCCATCGCCACCTCAAAACGGTCCTCATAGACACAATCCGACTGCGCAAACCCTTGCTCCACATCCCCCCATTGCATACGTCCGGACGACGACACATTCCCCTGCCGTCCGAGATCGGGCAATGCCGTATAATTCTGCCAATCTTGATGAATCAGCGTGGAACTTTCAGCCGCCTCTTTGGGATCGATCAATACCGCTAAGGGCTCAATATCCACCTCGATGAGATGCAAGGCTTCTTCGGCGATGTCGACATTATCCGCTGCCACAGCAGCAATGGGATCGCCATGGTAGCGCACGATATCCGGGGTAAAGATCAGTTTGTCACGGATGATGCCGCCATAGCGATGCGTCGGTGCATCCTTCGCCGTCACCACAGCGTGCACACCTGGCAACTGCTCGGCCTTGCTCGTATCAAGTCGGCGAATGCGTCCGTGTGCCACCGGACTGCCGAAAATTTTCCCGGCCAAACAGCCGGGCAACTGCGTATCATCCGCGTATAACACGCGTCCGGTGACACGATTCACGGCATCCGGCTTGGGCAATCGTTTCCCGAGCAGGGCGTATTCGGCCATAGTGTCTCTCCTTCGTCCATGCCAGAGTATGGGGGTATCGTGGTGCACACATGTAGCACGTGGCACCGGCCCTGTCAACGGCTCCGAGTCTTGTACTTCGAGCGCATCGTACTTGCAACGCTTATCTTTGTGCGATACCCTTAGCTCCACACTTTTACAGGGAGGGACGCGGTCCTATGGCAGAGGCCCAATTTGACTTTGCAGCGGTGGATGCAATCGACGCAGAATCCATCGGTGAGCCCGGGAAACGGACATTCCGGATACGGATTTTACGGGGGGACGATGCGGCATCACTCTGGCTGGAAAAACAACAACTTGATGCCCTAGGTGAGGCTATTCCACGGCTGTTAGACCAACTGACGTCGCCGGACCAGCACAGCGACGAAAACGCCACGCCGATTTACTACTTCCCTGATGATCCGACAGTGGAGTTTAAAGTCAGCCGCCTGGCCTTAGGATATGCGCAGAATGAAGACCGTCTCGTGCTGGTCGCACGTGATCTCGAAACAGATATAGACGAAGAGGACGAGCCTGATGCGGGCTCCTCATCCGAGGCATCAGAATTGCCGACGTTTTCCTGCCGTTTTTCCCGACAGCAGGGTCGAGCTTTTAGTACATCCTGTGCTGAGGCGGTGAAAGGCGGCCGGCCGATTTGTACCCTCTGCCACCGGCCGATCGACCCTGAAGGTCACATGTGCCCGCGCACGAATGGCCATCAGAAAATTGCCCAGCCTGATGGTGATGCCTAAGATCATCCCATACCCGAGTGCCAACATGCTTATAACAACATGCGGAGGTACTCCCATCCCGGGCCGTAGAGATCATCCTCGGAGAGGCCATCTTCTTCGTTCCCCGGCACCACATAGGCCGCATCGGCCTGAATGGTACTCGGGTCAATACGGGTGAGTCCCTTGACAAGGGATACGAAGGTTTCTTTCAGGTAGGCGTCGTCCTCGTTTTCAACCGCTTCAGCCGGGGCATACGGTTCATCGAGGAGAAATCCTAACGTCACCACCACGTAGTCCTTACGGTTGGAGGTACGTTGGATATTATCGATGTCTTCGTCAAGCTCTTCTTCCTCGGTGGCCAAACAACCTTCGACCTCATCCACCCAGGTGGTAAACTCCTCCGCGGCCTCGTCCGGCTCGTCGATGTACTCCCAGTACCCATGCGCCCAGAAGAGTTCGGATTCTTCCAGCAAAGCCGTAAAGCGCTTGATGAAGCGACGCTTCTCCTGCAGTCCTTCGTCCACCGTACGGCTATCTTCGAGTACGTGGGCAAAACGTGCCCGCAACGTATCTTCACCAAAACATTTGATGGCAATTTGTAGGCCGAAAAAGTACGTATCAGACGGCCCGCTGAACCAGCGACTGATCTTACCCATGAAGCCTCGCTTGGCCATCAACGTCCCCTTTCCCGAAACAGTATGTACTCCGTACCAGGACGACAAATCGCACAGAGCATTTCTCGCCCTGTGCTGTCGCAGACCAAGGCGCTTACGACCCTACGAACTACTACTGAAGCCGCCGCGCCCGAAGGATCCAGACCGACCTGAACGCACGCTGGTGACACGATTCCCGCTCATACGCACGGTGGAGCGACCAAATCCGGAGGGTTTTGCGCGTCCCACACCCTTGCCGCCACCTACGCGTGATCCACTAAATTGTGTGGGGCGAGACCGCGGGGTGTAATTGGGCGGGCGCGTCGACGTCCGGGTATCATTCAACGTCACACGCCTCGGCCTCCCGGTTCCAGTGTAGGGGTAGTTATAATACGCCGTCGGGCGCGGGGCCAGGAAGGAATACATCATCAAGAAACCGAGGTGAGAGCCGAAGCCGCCGCCATAGTAGTAGTTCCGTTCGACCACGGTACGGGTCGAGCCATCCGGATTGGTTTTGGCGACGCGTTCACGGACTTCCTTCAGATCGCTCAGGGGAAAGATCGACACGCGGAGGCCGGCGTCTTTGTATTCGACGAATTCGTCATTCAGATCATCACGTTCGGTTTTCTGCTTCCGATCCGGGACGATGTACATGATATTCTCTATGCCGCGCTGTGTCAGGGCCTTCGGCAGCGGCACAGTTGCGAGATAGCGGTTGTCGAACTGCGTATTGCTATCGGTATACGGCGTCAGGCGCTGCGAATCTAACAGCAGCACGCCCGGTGCAGGCTCCGCGATCTTTGCCTTGCGCTCTTGCAGATATGAGGCATAGTAAAGCATCGCCGCCAACGTCTCATGGCTCCGCACCACGCCAAAGGGATGCGGCCAATTGTCAAACGCCGGGATGATGTCGGCCCATCCGGCTAAACCTGCCCCGAAGGCAACGGCTTCCGGACCTGGCATATCAACAATGAAAAACGTATTGGCACCCTTCGTAACCTGGCTCAAAAGCTCGGTTCGCATAGTCTCAGCACGCTTGAAAGCTTTATCCATCTGTGGAAAAAAGATCGGGCGTATCTGCGTACGCAATGAACTGGAATCGAGGGCTTGCATCAAGGTAGGAATGAGAAACGGCTCCCAGGTCGAGGACTCTGGACGCCAGGCGTCAATCAGACGCTTCGGATCCGTGAAACTTCTCCACGCCGTCTTCCCTTGCGCATCCTGATTCATCGGTGCACGGAAAAACAGGCGACTCTCTTCCGCGCCAAGATTCCATCCATGCTTCTTTTGCAGCGCCAGCGAATCGCCGCTGACATCTTCTTCACCTTTACACCCGCTCATGCTGGCGAGCGTGGCAAACGCTAAAGCTCCCTTCCCAAACGTCCGGCGATCGATTGCCTGCCACCAAGGAGTGGAGCGTTCCGTCTGTCGCATTAGTATCCCCTTTGTACCACAAACGTCGGAGCCGTCACGGACTGTTCATCCGTTGCCGTGGCCGAAAGACGCGTATAAAATCCGGCACTCCGGCCTCCCATCAAATATACCCCGTAATTTGGGAAGGAACCATCAGCCTCAGGTGCCACGGAGAAGAAACGCTGACACACCCAGTACTCCGGCAGTGCACACGCAATCGTCTCTTCCCATTCTGCCTCGCGGACAAACGGTCCACATATCGTCTCCTCGCCTTCGCAGCCATAGACGGATTTCAGGACCCACGACTCCCGTTGTGCCAGGAGGTCCGCCGCCGACACCGTCTCCATACGATAGGTCTCGGGAATATACCGCTGAATCCAACGACGGGCTTGTGGTGAAAAACGGTGCTGTTCTTCCCACATAAATGCCAGACTCAACTTGTTCTGCGTCAAAACGGTGCCAAACGGGTTTACGACCGTCACTTTGCCATTGTACTCCGCTTCAAGCAGGAGACGGAGTGGCCCATCCAGCGGATCGGGATCGGGATACGGCACCGCATCGCGCCACACAACTTCCCGCTCGCCCCACCAATCGGTCTTGTAATGCCGAATCACCAGGTCGAGTCGCTCACCGAACATCCCAATGCCGTCGTCGCATGCATGTAGGTTATAGGGCGAGCCCAAGACCACTTGGCACCCGCGGGCCGACAACCACTTACGGTAGACGGCAATCATGGAGAGGTCTTCAGGGAGTTCTGTCGGATACACGATGCCGATCGTCGCTGGTGCGTGGCCGCCATGCGATGCGACCAGCATCTCCCAAAACGCCGTAGGAAAGCGGCGATTCGGGTCACGAACCCCCTCGTGATACGGACGCAACATGCGGTTCAGCAAGACAGCCTCCGCCTCGCCGCTGGGTGTATCGCTATTGACCTCACAACACTGAATACGTCCATCAGTACAGAAAAAAAGGTCAGCCCGGGCAATGCCATGCCAGCGACCTTGAGCCGTGTACCACATCAGTTTTTGATACGGTGTGCAATGGAAAAACGCGTCGAGCGACTCCGGGTGGTCCCAGACCAGTGAGACCAGCTCCTGATACATCGCACCGATACGTTCGACGGCCACTTGCAAAGCACGGGCTCGCGAGGGGGATAAGATCACCCCGTGCAAGCGAAAACGGGGATCGCCATCGACCCAGGCATCGGTCAGAATACCAGTCTCCTGGAGATGCCGAGCAAAGTCAGGATACGATGGAAGAACAGGGGAAGATGTGGCGGTTTGCACAGAGACAGCGCTCCTTGCGATACGGAAACATAGCGTTACCGTAGCTGGCGAAAAAAAGCCCGAATATCCTCGACCAGTGCCTCAGGCTCTTCCAGCGCAGCAAAATGCCCACCTGCCGACATCGGCGTCCAACGCTGCAGATTGCAGACCCGCTCTGCCCACTCGCGCGGTGGGCGCATGATCTCACGGGGAAACGAGGCGACTGCGGTCGGGACGGTGATACGCTCGCCTCGGCCAAGGCGCCAAGGCGTATGTCTCATTTGATAGTATAACCAAAAGGAACTATTGATGGCCCGGGTCACCCAGTAGAGCATGATATTGGTCAGAAGATCATCTTTGCTGACGCGGCTCTCGATATCCCCGTGGCAATCGGTCCAGGTATAGAATTTTTCCGTGATCCACGATGCCAGGCCGACGGGGGAATCCGTCAGGGCGTATGCCAGCGTCTGCGGTTTGGTGCCCTGAATCCATTGGTAACCTGTTTCCTCCAGCCTCCAGGCATCGGACTCCTTGAGAAACGCTTGCTCAGCATCTGTCAGATCCACCCGTTCGCTCGGGTGCGGAGCTACAGGCACCATGTTCACGTGAATCCCGGCAACATGTTCCGCGTGGGCAAACCCCAAACGACCGGTGATAAACGCGCCCCAGTCACCACCCTGGGCGACAAAGCGGGAAAAACCCAGGACCTCGGTCATCAACCGCGTGAAGAGTGCCGCCATATCTTCCATACTCACCCGGCGCTGGTTCGGTATATGCGAAAAGCCATAGCCCGGTAACGACGGGGCAATGACCGTAAACGCGTCACGCGGATCACCACCATACCGAGCCGGATCAGTGAGCGGACCAAGAATCTTGACGAACTCATAAATCGATCCTGGCCACCCATGGCTAATCAGCAACGGGAGGGGATCAGGCCCCACACCCGGTTGGTGGATGTAGTGCAAGGAGATGTCATCGAGCTGCACGCGGTAGTGTTGGAAGGTATTGAGACGTCGCTCCTGCTCACGCCAGTCGTAGCCATGTTGCCAGTACTCAACGAGTTCCTTGATGTACGCGAGACGACTCCCGTACGTCCAGCCACTGTCGGGAATTTCATCCGGCCATCGCGTCATGGCTAACCGCTGCTGTACATCTTCGAGCACCTCGTCAGCCACTGCAATGGCAAAAGACTCCGGAGTCACACGCGCCACCATTCCCTCTCCTCTATTGGCTATCATGTTCCCTGGCGGCGCCTTGTCGCAGCGTCGCGCGGCGCTCCGCCCCTAACGTCTTACACGCTGACCTTCAGTGCCTGCTCGACATCGCGCAGGAGATCGGCCGTATCTTCGATGCCAATGGCATACCGTACGAGTGAATCGCCAATGCCGATAGCCTGCCGATCTTCCGGGGCCAACTCGTAGTATGACATCAAGGCCGGCTGCTCAACTAAGCTCTCGACCCCGCCCAAACTCGGGGCGATATACGGCACTTGCAGGGCATCGATGAAAGCGCTGGTCTGCTCCAGGGTACCGTCAATCTCGAAACTAATCACCCCGCCAAACCCGCGCATCTGCTCGCTCGCAATGGCATAACTCGGATGACTATCCAGGCCGGGGTAATACACGTGCCGCACGCGGTGGTGCTCCGCCAAAAAGCGCGCTAGCGCCAGCCCGTTCGCATTATGCTGCTGCATGCGTAGGGCAAACGTTTTTAAGCCACGCAGGAGCAGATAAGCCGTATGCGGATCAGAGATGCCGCCGAGGACGCCCTGGGCCTCGCGCAAGGCGTCAATCATCGTGGTATTGCCTGCCACCACCCCGGCCATGAGATCGTTGTGCCCACCCAGATATTTGGTGGCGCTGTGCATGACCAAATCGATGCCAAAATCAATCGGATTTTGGTTGTACGGCGTCGCGAAAGTACTGTCAATAATCGTGCGCAAACGATGACGTTTGGCAATCGTGACGATGGTTTCGAGATCAACCACGTACAGAAACGGATTGGTGGGCGATTCGGTAAACAAGACCCGCGTGTTCGGACACACCGCCGCTTCAATCGCGTCGAGGTCGCCTGGGGGCACGATCGACACATCGATGCCAAACCGCCGCAAGATTCCACCACAAAACTGGCGCGTACGGCGATAGCTATCGGAGGTGATGATCATGTGCTGGCCCGACCGCAGAATGGTCAGCAACATCGAGGTAATGGCGCACATCCCCGAGGCCCACAAGAGGGCATCCTCGGCATGCTCAAGCTCGGCCACTTTACTCTCGGCTTTACGGACAGTGGGATTCCCGTATCGGCCGTATTCCCCCTTGTCGATGCGTCCGTCTTTGAAATCGATCAACTCTTGCGTGTTACGGAAGACATAGGTTGAGGTTTGGTAAATCGGAACGGTCAGCGCATCCCCCAAACGGTTCGGGCGCTCGCCACTATGGACTGCACGTGTGCTGGCACCCTGAGCGTGTTCCTCGTGAAGCACAACAGCTTCCTCCAAGTCAAAGGGCTGGATCCTCGGTCTGTCTCGGGTTCTGTGGTGATGTGCGTAGCGTATTCGGATGTGCTTGGAAAATCGGGGAAGGCCGTGAGGAAAACACCCCGGCTTTTTAGCACTTTTTTTAAGTGGTTGCAATACACCGCAAATCAATCCACTCGTAAGTTGTCACAGTACCAGACCTATTGCGGCACGTCAAGGGTCTGCCGGCCAAGTGCAGGGTAAGCGCATTTGGATTACCCCATTAATACCTGCAAAAGATAGCCTCGATCCCATCCGGCTCGCTTGCGTCTGGCTTTGATCCCCCGTTTATGGGAACTCTCGCGCCGCAAGAGATTCAACGCGATGTGACGGAGCACCGAGAAGGTTTGCGCCCCCGTGTCTTTGCGAATCCGGCACGCATCTTCATCAAAGGACACATCGAGCACCCAATATAACGAGTTTTCGATGCCCCAGTGCTGCCGCCTTAACGGAAAACCCTCTCAATTCTCAAATGCGCTTACCCTGGGGTAACATCTGGACCGCTTGACATCCATGCAGGAGGCGTCGTACCATGGAGTTAGAAATTCCAACTCTCTTACTTTTGTACCATGAGATTTAAACAGAGAGATCACGACCCTATGGCACTCCTCAAACTGAAGCAGAAGGCTCAGGTCACCATCCCGGCCGAGTTGCGGCGGCAATTCAACCTGCATGAGGGAGATTACCTCGAAGCCGAGGCCGTGGAGAACGGCATTCTGCTCAAACCGGTCTCCGTGGTCGAGCGCAATCCAACCTGGCAGGAGAGACGGGCCGCCATGGGCACCGTGCGCGATATGGCGCCGGAACCGAGTCAAAGCCCCAAGGAAAAAGAAGAGCAAATCGCTCGTTGGGTGAAAGACTCACGCCGCGCTCATGATACGCGCCGTCCTTGATTCCACCATCCTCGTCAGCGCTTTCTTGGGACCAGGCGGGGTTTCCGATGCCTTGCTCGCTCAGGCTCACGAAGGCCATTTTATCCTCTCTCTGGCCGAAGATATCCTGACCGAAACGCGGCGCATCCTCCTGGAGACCGAACGCATCCGCCGCCGTTACGCCTATGCCGACGAGAGCGTGGAAGGCTTCATCGAGGAACTGCGAGGGATCGCCAACCTCATCGGTTCATTGCCGCCGCTCACCGCTATCGTGGAACGCGATCCGAACGACGATATGATTATCGCCTGTGCCAGCGCGGCATCTGCCGACTACCTCGTCACCCGCGACGACGACCTTCTCTCCCTCCGGGCCTACGACTCCATCACGATGGTAACGCCCGAAGTCTTCATGGACACCCTGCGAAGCCAATAAGGCCTTCTACCAACAACTCTGTCACCAGCCCCAAAGTAGCGATATAGGGTGATAGGGGGGGCAGCACTGAGCAATAGAGTCTCCTGGTGTGATGTTGCCATAAGTGACATAAAATCAATACATGCCTTGGCTCAAATTCCCTGCCAAATAGCCTGCGGTCTATGTGGCACTGATGGGTCTAGGCCTTTGCTGAGTGATCCCTCAGACCCAAAAAACTAGACTACCACTCATTTAATGACAGTGTGTTGCAGCTACTTTGCGCTTCATGTCACAGATGTTGGTATAAGGCCCTCAAGTGTGTTGGCATCACAATGAGTTAGCAGTGCCTGCATGGACTTCTAAACGTCACCCACCACTCTAACGGCGGACTTCGTACCTTTGGTTAAACGCACCGAGTCCCTGATATTCTCGTGAGGAATGGATAGGAAAAACTAACGCGATTTTCGGCCCGCCCTCTGCGCTGTCCCCCTCTGCCGGCGGCCGCCCCTCGCGCGCGGCGTTTGTGGCGTTCCCAGCATGCAGCGACCGCCCGCCACAGCGGCGCGCAGCGAGTCGGAGCGCGGCACAGCACAGCCTGGACAGGCCGATCAGGAGGGGTGACGCTGACGCCTCAGGGGTGTGCTCGCGCCAGGGCCTCGGGACGGCCCGTTGGAGAAAGCTAGAGGATTTTAAAGCAGATTTTGCGTGGCGTCCACCCGGCGCCCGCACCTGGGCACACCCCGTGAATGACCTCTCGTGGGGGCAAAAACCACCCGTCCTGCGTATAGAAAATCGGGTAGTCACGTAACGCGGGACAGTTTAGTGTCGGTCGTGTACTCTGCGGAACTGAATGCAGCCACGAGTCCAGTCACTCTGCAGAGGACAGTCCGACATGAGATTTTGGCCGAAAAGTCGCCTGATTTTCAACTCCTTTCGTGACAACGCCAAGGCCAGTATTCGACTCGTTGCCCACCAAACCGGGCTCTCCAAAAGCAGCGTGCATCGACTGGGGCAGTCGATGGCCCGCCGAAATCAGCATCCCGAATCGTGGTTTTGGGAAACCGAAGAGGGGCATCAGCTGCTCATCCGCCTGGTGATCGCAGTCCTCTATTTCTTTGGCCTCAAGCGCGATCGGTATGACCGATGGATGGTTGCGTCTGATGTGGCACCAAGTCGACACCGTCGGCGCGAGCTAAAGCCGCCATGTCGGAGAGCCCGGTGAAGCCGCCAGTTTTGACAATATCCGGTTGTACGATATCTGCCCCAGCCTCAATCAACCGTTTGATACCCTGCAACTCTTGTTCACCAGCCGCGATGGCAATGTCCAGCGCGGCTCCAAATGCGCTTACCCTGCGGCCAAGTGGTCGCAGAACAACGCCGTGCTTCGCCATCTTGAGTGTATTATACTGTCTGGTTCGTATGACGCTGTTTGCCTGTGGGAGAATATCATTGGACACCCCTCGTGCTGTCTCACCTGCCTCACTCTCTGCTTCCCAGCAGTCCAACACGGACGATTCCACGAACGCCCCACCCCCACTGGCACCGCTCCTCGCCGGCTACCGCGTGCTCGATTTCACTGACGCCCTTGCCGTGTACGGGGCGCGCCTGTTCGCGGACTTCGGCGCGGAAGTGATCAAAGTCGAACCACCGGAAGGGGATCCGCTACGTCATGAGCCGCCGTTTTATGGCGAGATACCTCACCTGGAACGGAGTCTCCCGTTTCTCGCCTGGAATACACGCAAGAAAAGTATCACGCTGAACATGCACTGCGCTGATGGCCGCGCACTCTTTCATGCCCTACTACCCAGTGTAGACGCAGTGCTCGTGTCATCCCGTGACGGCGCAGTGCATGCGACGATTGGTGACGATGCTGACCTCCTGCAGCATAATCCAGGGCTTGTTTATACGACCGCCTCCGGCTTCGGCCAGGAGGGTCCATCGGCGGCGTATCTCTCCAGCGATCTCATTGGCCAGGCTATGGGCGGTGTCATGTGGATGAGCGGTCTCCCCGAGCGCGCACCGACGTCGCCAGGCGGGAATTTGTCGTATATCCTCACCGGTCTCTACGCCGCCACCGGGACCATGATTGCCTTGTGGCATCGCCAACGTACGGGTCAAGGTCAACACGTCGACGTATCGCAACAAGACTGCGTCGCGTCCATGCTGGCCGAGTTCGGCGCCGCCAACTACTGGGCCACGGAAGCGATCCCCGTGCGCTACGGCACCCACCGGCCGGATTTCTTTCCCAATGGCCTATATACGTGTCGAGATGGCTATTTAATGCTCATCGTCCTGCCAACACATTGGGAACCGTTCGCGGCGTGGGTGCATGAGGTGACAGGCGATACCACGGTGTTGGAACCGCGATTTGAACGCAATGAATATCGTGTCTTACCGGAAGCACGGGCCATCTTGAACCCGATTCTGCGCACGTTCACCCACAGCTTCGCGTCCAAAGAGGTGTTATTTCACGAAGGCCAAAAGCGTCACTTCCTCTTTGCGCCGGTCAATACTGTGACCGACTTGCTCCAAGACAACCATCTGCACGCCCGACAATTTTGGCAGCAACTCGAGCAACCTGGTCTGCCACCGTTGGTCTCCGCAGGCGAACCCGTACAGGCGAACAATAGCGCCTGTGCCCCGCTCACAGCAGCACCGACTCTTGGGCAACATAATCTAGCCATATACGCAGGCGAGCTCGGCCTCTCCCCGTACCAACTGACCGTGTTGAAAGCAAATCATGTCATCTGAAACCCCAACGGCCCCGCTGGCCGGCATACGCGTGGCGGATTTTTCCTGGGTGATTGCCGGCCCTTGGGCAACAAAAATACTCGCATACTTTGGCGCCGAAGTCATCCGCATTGAGTCCCGCACTCGCCCTGATGCCATCCGGCTCTACCACGACCTCGAACACGGCCCGCAAGTCGACTGGACAGCGCGCTTTAACGAATTTAATGCGGGCAAGTACAGTATTAGTCTCGATTTACGCCAACCCAAAGCCCAGGACATCGCCAAACGCATCGTTGGCCTCAGTGACATCGTGGTGGAAAATTTTAGTCTGCACGGCATGGCCAAATTTGGTTTGGAATACGAGGCGCTGCGGCAGGTGAAGCCCGATATCATCATGCTCAGCATGCAGGCCATGGGACGCAGTGGGCCGCACAAAGAGTACGTCACCTACGGTCCGAATCTCTTGTCGCTCACCGGCTTCGTCGACTTATGCGGGTACCCCGATGCCGAACCCGGCGGCATGGGCCTCGTGTTTCCCGACTACAGCAACGGCGTCCTCGGAGCCCTCCTGGTCATGGCCGCATTGGATAACCGCCGTCGCACCGGGCAGGGGCAGTACCTTGACATGTCGCAGTTCGAAGCCTTGGCAACCCTCATGCAACCGGCTATTCTGGACTATAGCGCGAATCAGCACATCGCTTCCCGCATGGGCAATCGGCATCGGTGGTACGCCCCGCACAATTGTTATCCTTGCGCCGGAGCAGAGCGCTATTGTGTCATCGTGGTGCAGAATGATGCCGAATGGCGCAGCCTGTGTGAGGCACTAGGCTGGCCAGACTGGGTGCAGCAGCCGGGGTTCGCCACCATCCTGGGGCGCCGCCGCCATCAGGAGGCGCTCGATCAACATCTCAGCGCCTGGACCCGACAATACCCACCTAGTGAGGTGATGCAACGTCTGCAAAGCCATGGTGTACGTGCCGGTATCGTGCAAAACATCGCCGATCTCACGGAGCACGATACCCATATGCGCAGCCGGGACTTCTTCGCACCCGTGCCCCACGCCATCTTGGGCGACGTCCCGGTTAGCGGCCTCCCCTGGCAGATGAGTATCACACCTGGAGGCTATCCCTGCGGAGGACCATGTCTCGGCGAACATAATGACTATGTTTATCGTGACCTTCTTGGCCTTACCGACGTCGAAATCGACGCCTATACTGCCGAGGGCATTTTGACCTAATTGATGTGGGTTGTGGCTATCGCCGCCGCCCTGAGACGTGCCCATATCTGAGCAACTGCCACGAGGATCATTTCGACGCCACTGAACCCGACAGAAGCAGCAGTTCTCCGTATCCTCCATACCATGGCAAATGCTTGACACACCAGTAGGCACGGCGTATGCTGCGTGCGATATTGACACCCATGACCGTAGGGTGAAGGAGTATGTAGACCATGGGCAGCAGTTTCGGCCATCTTTTTCGTATCACAACCTGGGGAGAATCCCACGGCGGCGCAGTCGGTGTCGTGGTAGACGGGTGCCCGCCGCGGCTGGCACTCTCGGAAGCGGACGTGCAAGAGGAACTCGATCGCCGACGTCCGGGACAAAGTCGTGTCACCACACAACGCCAGGAGTCAGATACCTGCCAAATTCTCTCCGGCCTCTTCGATGGCCACACGCTCGGCACCCCCATCATGATAATGGTCTGGAATACCGACGCCAAGTCGCAACACTATGAACCGTTTCGCCACACATACCGGCCCTCACATGCCGATTATGCCTACGACGCCAAGTACGGTATTCGCAATTGGCAGGGGGGCGGCCGTGCCAGCGCGCGGGAGACCATCGGTCGAGTCGCCGCCGGAGCCATTGCCAAAAAGCTGCTGCGTGAACGTTGCGGTACAGAAATCGTTGCCTATGTTAAACAAGTGCACAAAGTCCATGCCGACGTCGATCCGGCGACCGTGACGCAGGAGCAGGTGGAAGCGAATATTGTGCGTTGCCCTGACGCAGCGTCTGCGGCAGAAATGATTGCCCAGATCGATTGGGCTCGCAGGCAAGGCGATTCGCTTGGAGGTGTCGTCGAACTCGTGGCACGCAACGTCCCGGTGGGCCTCGGCGAGCCTGTCTTCGACAAGCTCGAAGCGGACTTAGCGAAAGCCGTGATGTCATTGCCGGCTTCCAAAGGTTTTGAAATCGGCTCTGGCTTCTCCGGCACCACCCTCACCGGCAGCGAGCACAATGATCCCTACGAAATGCGGGATGGTGCCGTTCACACACGTACCAACAATTCCGGTGGAATACAGGGAGGCATTTCGATCGGTGAATCGCTCTTCCTCCGTGTCGCATTCAAGCCGACAGCCACCATTAATAAACCGCAAGACACCATTACAGATCTCGGAGAACCCACCACGTTAGCCGCCAAAGGCCGGCATGATCCCTGTGTGCTGCCACGCGCCGTGCCAATGGTCGAATCTATGGTCGCCCTGGTACTGGCAGACCATTACCTGCGCCAGCAGGCCCAAAACAGCTAAGATACCTACACTATTGTTGGAGGAGACGTATGGAGTCAGCGCACGACGCGGGTATGCTCAGTCCTTACCGCGTGCTGGATCTCACCCACGAATGGGCGCTGTTGGGCGGCAAAATCCTTGCCGACTTAGGAGCGGATGTCATTCAGATTGAGCCCCCCGGAGGCCACCCGGCCAGACGTATCGGCCCATTCTATCATGATGAAATCGACCCAGAGCGGAGCATGTTCTGGTGGGCCTATACTGCCAATAAGCGCAGTATTACCCTCGACATTACCACCCCTGATGGGCAAGTCATGCTGAAACGTCTGGTCGCTTCGGCCGATTTTCTCCTCGAATCCGGCGCACCGGGCGAACTCGCGGCTCTCGGACTTGGGTACGATGACCTGGCGGCAATCAATCCCCAGCTCATCATGGTGTCAATTACACCATTCGGCCAAGACGGCCCCTATGCGCACTACAAAGCCCCGGATCTGGTCGGCATGGGCCTGTCAGGGTTTATGTACGTCACAGGCGATCCGGATCGGGCGCCATTGCGTGTCGGCTTTCCGCATTTCTACTTCCATGGGTCAGGATCAGGCGCCACCGGTGCCTTAGTCGCCCACATGCACCGTACCTTGACAGGGGAAGGCCAACTCGTCGATGTCTCCTGTCAGGAAGCCACGGCCCGCGCCTTGGCCAATGCGCCGCAGAGCTATGCCCTCGAAGGCTCGATCATCAAACGTCAGGGCTCGTACCGGCAGACGGGGGCCGCGACGTTTATGCGCATCACCTGGCCGTGTAAAGACGGGTATGTCAATTTTCAATTTTCCGGCGGTTCTGGTGCCGGACGTGGGGTCAACAACCTTGTCAAATGGATGTCGGACGCGGGCATGGGGGATGACTATCTCGAGAGCTTGGACTTCACCCAACTCGGCTACGGCACCATCTCACCGGAAATGCTGGAACGCGTCGTCCCGCCCATCGAACAGTTTATTCAGAGCTTGACCAAAGATGAGCTGTTCGAAGGTGCTGTCTCTCGGCGCATTCTTCTGTTTCCGGTGGCAACGCCGCAGGACATTCTTGACAATCCCCAACTGAAAGCGCGCGACTACTATCAAACGATCCAGCATCCGGAACTTGTTACTCCCGTGACGTTTTTGGGCCCTTTTGCCCAGCTCACTGCCGCCCCTATCGAGCACCGTCGCTTTCCGCCAGCCATTGGCGAGCACAATGGGGACATGTATGGTGACGAACTCGGGATGCAGCCAGCAGACATGGCCCGACTGCGTGCACTCGGTGTGATATAAGCCCCGCAGTGAGTGCGGCAACAGAAGGACACGACATGCGACCGTTTGAAGGCTTAAAAGTTCTTGATTTTTTCTGGGTGGCAATCGGCCCCATGAGCACCAGCTACCTGGCGGAATACGGCGCCACAATTGTCCGCGTGGAATCTAAGGGACGCCCGGAAGTCCTCCGTAGTGCGCCGCCGTTTGGCCCCGGGGGACGTGGCATGAACAACAGCGCCTATTATGCCAATTACAACGCCAATAAATACGGTTTTGGACTCAACATGTCCAATCCCAAAGCCGTGGATATCATTAAGCGTTTTGTTGCATGGGCTGACGTGGTGACGGAGAATTTCACCCCCGGCACCATTGAGAAATGGGGTTTGGGTTACGATGAGTTGTGCAAGATCAAGCCGGATATCATCATGATCAGCGCCTCGATGCTCGGCCGCGGCGGCCCATACTCGCGCCAGCCGGGCTTTGGTCCTGTGCTGTCGTCGTTGAGCGGCATGACCGGCCTCACTGGCTGGCCCGATCGGGCACCGACCAATCCTTACGGCGCCTACACGGATTTCGTCGTGCCCAAGTTCGCCTTACCGACCCTGTTGGCGGCGATTGACTATCATCGACGTACCGGCAAGGGCCAACGTATCGATATCTCGCAACTCGAAGGCGCCCTCCACTTTATGGCTCCTCCAATGCTCGAGATGGCCAATAATGGTCACGAACCGGTTCGGGCGGCCAATCAAGACCCGGCTGTGGCCCCGCACGCGGCGTTCCCCTGCCAAGGCGAGGACCGTTGGTGTACCATTGTCTGCATGACCGAGGAGGAATGGCAGGCGCTGTGTCAGGTGATGGGACATCCTGCCTGGACCCAAGACATACGCTTCTCTACGATGTTTGAGCGAAAAACCCATGAAGAGGCGTTGAATGATTACCTCAGTGCCTGGACGCAGGCATGGGAGGCGCATGCCCTCATGGAAACGTTACAAGAAGCGGGCGTACCGGCAGGTCTAGTCTCCACCAATAAAGATGTGATCGAGGATAAGCAACTCGCGCATCGCGGTCATTTTGTCTATATGGACCACCCGGGTGTCGGGCGCCATCCGGTGCAGCGTTCGGAATTCCGTCTGTCAAAGGCTGCGGCGGAATTTCACTGGCCCTCGCCGACGATGGGGCAACATACCGTGCAGGTCTGTAAAGAGATCTTAGGCATGCCCGATGACGAAATTCAGGCGCTGATTGCCGAAGGCATCCTCGAAACCGATGCCGACGACGAGGCCATGACCCCGTAAGGACGCTGCCAGCATACAAGGCTTTACCCATGGCACAGCAGACGCAGATCCAACGATTTCCGTGGGGCACGAAAGACGATGCCCAGGTTCTCGTGGTCCATTTCGGTTCGAAATCGACGCCGATGATTGCCCAACAGCTGCGTCAAATTGGCTTGCAAAGCCGTGTCATCCATGCAGCCGAGTTGCCCGCCATGATGGCAACGTCGCTACGACCGAAGCTAGTAATTCTCTCGGGTGGCGATGACAGTGTTTCCAACCCGAACGCCCCAAGCATCGCCGATGATCATTTGGCGGCCTTACGTCGCACCAGTGTCGTTTTTGGCATTTGCTACGGCGCGCAACTCCTCGCCACCATACTCGGCGGTACCGTTGCCAAAGCCGCCACACCGGAATTCGGGGAAGTGCAGGTCGAAGTCCCGATACCCTTTGGCAAGTACACCGGCGGCACCGTGGTGATGAATCACAATGACGAAATCGCCACTCTGCCACCAGGATGGGACATTCTCGGCAGCACCACACACTGCAAACACGCCCTGGTCGGTACGGATGGCGTGTACGCTGCGGTGTTTCATCCCGAAGTCGATCATAGCGAACACGGCGACGCCTTATTAGCCCACCTTGCCTTTGATCTCGCCGGATGCCGGGCGGATTATGTGTATGATCTGCCTGTGTACGTTGACCAGTGCGTTGACTGGCTCCGGCAAGTAGTCCCGACAGGCGATGTCGAACTGGGTCTGTCCGGCGGGGTCGATTCGGCCGTCGCTTTCAAGCTTGCGCAACGGGCCTATGGCCCTCGCTTACACGCGACATTTGTGGACACGGGGTTCATTCGGGAAGGCGAACTAGACGAGGTCCGGAGCTATTTCGGCACCGATGATATTTCGTATCTCGATGCTGGGGACATTTTTCTGGAGCACCTCACGGCCTTGCCCTATACCGGTCCCGATCCGTCGGGTGAGTCGCGGTATTATGATCAGGTCCGGCGGACTATGGGTGCATGCTTCATCGATACATTCGTGCAGCACGCCCACCAACTCGGACGTACACCGGTGGCCCTGGTCCAGGGGACGAATTACGCCGACATTATTGAATCGATTACCGAACTCAAAGCGCACCATAACGTCGGGGGACTGCCGGATAAACTTGCCGTCCGCGTGATCGAACCGATTGCGGGCCTGTTCAAATTTGAGATCCGTCAGCTCGCATCATATCTCGAACTGCCTGAGGAAGTGGTCTACCGTCAGCCCTCACCGGGCCCTGGCCTCGCCATACGGATGTGGGGACCGGTCACGGAAGCTAAGACCCGGGCGCTACGCCACGGTACGCGCATTCTTGAAGAGCTGGTGCGGAAGCACTATCCGCATCCGTGGCAGCGGCCGTCGCAGTATTATTTGGCTTTTGCCCCGCTGGCGTCGTGCGGTCTCATGGGTGATGAGCGAGTGTATGGCTACGCCTGGGTCATCCGTGGTGTCACGACGCGCGAACGCGAAAGCTATGTCACGGTGGGCGCGTTTGAGTTCTCTCATACATTTCTCCAAGAAGCCGCCTTACGCCTGACAAACGAAGTGACCATGGAAGACGGCACGCGCTTTGTCCGGGTACTTGTCGAAGTGACCGGGAAGCCCCCGTCGACGACGGAGCCACACTAAACCACCGCTACCAATGCCAGGCGCTGCAATGTAGTGCAGACCAGCAGAAATACGTTCCCAGTTTCAACGCCTCAAGGTTAACGATATCAAGGCAAACCAGTGAATACCTATTTGCGTTACGCAGTACTAACACGATGATCATGAACACCTTTCGCGCCTTCCTGCGTGGTCTCTCCTTGGTCGCCCACTTTTGTCGAGACGTGCTCTTCGGTATCGCCGTCTTAACGATCCTTGCCGGCCTTGGTATCTTCCTGTACCAACTCTACATGGAACTGCGTCACGACACCTGGACCGCAATTCCGCTCGCGCGCCTTTTGGGGTACCTCACCCCAATCACTTCCTGGCTCGAGCAGCCGCATTCGTGGTTTGGGCTCCACAACCTCCTCACCGGGACCCTGGCCTTGCTTCCGCTCTGGTTGAGCCTCTTCGTTACGGGCCTTGTCGTCTGCATCCTCATCGAACTGGGTGAAGCGTCATCACACGAGTACCGGGCGATGTGGCGGGTACTCAACATGCCCTTCGTCCTCTTCGTTATGGCCCTCGTGGCGATTGTAGCGTTTGTGTACTATTGGGAGGCGCGCCAGACAAAACAGGCCTTACACCACGAAGGCAACCGATATTCCCTCGAAACTCTGTATCGCCTGGATACCATGCTGCAAAATTTGCCCGACAAGACGACGATGTCTCTCCCGCAACGGCATCGTGCCAACGCGGCGTTGCAGGGAGGTGACAATTTTGCCCCGCTGTATCGGGAGTTCGATCGTCTCTCGCTGAGAGGGTTGCTGTATCACTTGACGACGCGTTTCCCGCATGAGCGAGCCCGCCTGCAAGGCATTCGCAAGACGATACACCAACTTGAAGTGCTCCTCATGCCGTCCAATCCCGCCATCGCTCCGGACCTCAGCAGTGCTGAACAGCAGTCGCTAGAAACACTGCGGACACAGCTGCTCCAGCACAAACAAATGTTGCAAACATTTCTCCATAACTAACAGCCACATGGAAGGAGTTGAGTATGCGTGCTTTTGAAATCCGTGATGCGTTCGGCATCGACGCGCTCCAGTTGACCGAGTACGACACCCCCAAGCCTCAACACGGCCAGGTGCTGATACGCGTGCACGCCACCTCGCTGAACTATCGCGACTTGATGACGGTACAACATGGGGCTAACCGCAATCTCCCCTTACCGCTGATTCCCTTATCCGACGGCGCCGGTGAAGTAGTCACCGTCGGGGACGGTGTCACCCGCGTCGCAGTAGGCGATCGGGTTATGGGAATTTTTATGCAGAACTGGCTGGACGGCGGCGCAGCCAAAGAGCATGCCAATGCGGCCCTGGGCGGCACTCTCAACGGCATGTTGGCTGAATACGTGGTCTTGCACGAAGACGGGGTGGTGCCTATTCCCGCGTATCTGTCCTACGAAGAAGCCGCGACCCTGCCCTGTGCTGCAGTGACCGCCTGGCAAGGATTAATCACCCAAGGCAACATCCAGGCAGGAGATACGGTGTTGGCACTCGGGACAGGCGGCGTGTCGATTTTCGCGTTGCAATTCGCCCTGGTCTCAGGCGCACGGGTGATCATCACCTCCAGTAGCGACGAGAAATTGGCGCGGGCACAGCAACTCGGCGCCACCAGACTGATCAACTACCGGACGACGCCGGACTGGGATCAGCGGGTGCTGGAACTGACGGACGGTATCGGGGTAGATCACGTGGTGGAAGTAGGCGGGGCGGGCACGCTGGAAAGATCCTTGCGGGCAGTACGGACCGGCGGCACGGTCAGTTTGATCGGTGTCCTAACAGGGGGTGGCACGGCTGATCCCTCCCTCGTCCTGCGTAAGAGTATACGGTTGCAAGGTATCTACGTCGGCTCCCGGGCGATGTTCGAGGCGATGAATCGCGCCATGACGGCTCACACGATCCGCCCGGTGATTGACCGTGTCTTTCCGTTCGAGGAAACGCGCCAAGCCCTGAAGCACATGGAAAGCGCAGCGCATTTCGGCAAAATCGTCATCACGATCTAAGCCACGTTCATCAACGCGTAGGGACACGGCGCGCCGTGTCCCTAGCGCAGCACCTTGAAACATCGACGTTCCTCCGTCTCAAGTTTCCTCCTCGCTGCGCCGATACACACTTCGTCAGCACATCTTGGATCGATCCGACAAACCCACGAAGCTCCCCAAACTCATGAAACAACAGCACGGCAGCCAATCCTCCAACCGGCGCAGCCAAGTGGACCGGCGTCAACGCCCGTCCACTTGGTGGACAAGCTTACGGTTTCACGGTAGACGCCGTGGCGCCCGGCGCGCCGGTGAGGGACACAACACGTATGTCGATCGGCCAACGCGGCGCGTCACAGTCCTGGTGTATCTCATCACCATGTTCTCGGTCCTCGATGCGCTATTCACCCTCCTCTACGTCAATCGCGGCGGCGGTGAAGCCAACCCCCTGATGGATTTCGCCATACAGCTTGGTCCTACCACGTTTCTTCTCATCAAAATGGGGCTTACCGTCCTCGGTGTGACCATTCTCGCCCTACACCAAAACTTTCGCGCCGGTCTGCGCGGACTCTACTGCATTTCGTGCCTGTACATTCTTCTTCTGGGCTATCATGGCGCGTTGTGGCTCTACCATAACTAAACAACTAAAACGAAGACGCCTTCTGCCAGCTCCGTCCACCACTCGACTACTTGCACTCCCAGCAGCACCTGTGTATAGAACATTCTCATCAAATAACATGCTCGACGACACTCTGCACCTATATGGAGCTACTCCATGACTGAACACAATGTCGCTGAAGATGCCCCAGGCAGCGTTCTGTTTCCTGAATTTGCAACGTTGTATGACCTGATCGCCCGTGAAGTCGAAGGCCTCACCGATACACAGCTTGATTTCAGTTCTACACGGTGGGCATGGGCAGAGTGGAGTATTCGCCGTCAGCTAAGTCACATGGCTTTTGCCCTCTATATGTGGCTGTTGGTGCGGTGGGGGCCCACTCTGTTCCCCACAGGTGATCACGGGGTGGAGGATATGCCGGCACTCACGACGTCCGGGTTCGACCGTCGTTTGGACGAGAAGCGCTATTGGGATGTGGCGGTCATCCTGCAGAAACTGCGGGGCGCAATAGACCTGGCTGAGCGTATATTGGCCCAACGCAACGTCGGCTTTCTGCGGCACCAGACCCTTGAGCGTGGGGTTATAAACGGCTGGCACCCGATGATCCAGGCGCATACAACCGGCGTGACACTTACTGATGCACCAGACAAGCAGATCATGACACTGGAAGCGACGTTCCGTCATCTCTACTTCGAGGAGACGACACATCTCTACAATATCCAGCGTCTCAAACGTGCCCAAGGGCTACCAACCCTCGTCGAAGTGCCGCCTGTCGGGTATTGGGTGCTTGCTACATGGGACCGAAGTGAAGCGGAGTGATAGAGGAGCACAGGCACAAGGCAGGCACACCGGCATCGTGGTATATCCTCAATGCCGGTGTGTGGATCATGTCGCTAGGAGCAAAGTCTTGATGCCAAGTCGCACCAGAGAGCCGGTTGCGGGTTCAAGACTTCGTGTTACGCGCCGAGACATGGAAGCATTGTCTCACTGTTGAAGATTGCGAGCGTTCCGCAGGCTCGCCTTAGATTGCTCACGAGTCTCTGGGCGCGACGTGCCACGCCGCAGAATCCATATTTCCGCGAGCCTTACCCGCCGGGAATTCCCCAGTCGTTCAGTCGTGAAGCCAATGCGCATTCCCCGCCGGACTGCTCCTAATCCAAGGCGTTTCCGCTTCTCTGGCGGGTTCTCCAGGTTCCGCCGGGTCAGGGCGTATACCGGGATCCCTGGTGCCAAGCGATACGTTTGATCATTGATGACAACACGTCGCTGGCGTGGATGGATGGCATCGACAACGCCACGCTGCTGAAAAGGCATTGGGCTATCCGCCTGGAGCGGATGAGACACCAACAACGCGAGAGCCAGAACCGACCACATGATGATAGTGAAACGTAGCTGCATCATGTTTCCTTTTTATACGTCGTGTGTATTCTTAGAGCCAGTCTTCACATCCAGCTGGCATTAATTAAATTGGCGCCAGGCTTGCCGGCCCCTGGAGGAGTCTCCGGGATTTTCCGTGGTGGTGAAAATACCACCCGAGGCACCACTGGAATACTTGGTTTCAGTGTCACCGGCCGTAAGCACCGCAGGGGTCGGCAAAATACCTTCCGTCGATTTCAGCCCGCTGGGGGGTTTGGGGGGGCCAGGGGGCTCTCCGCAGGCGCAGGTGACTTTGTCATCTTCGTCGAATTCATCGTCGTCGTTCAGGTCAAAGGGAGGTTCCCCAAGACGAGACCCACTGAAGGCATCAAGTTCCATCAACCAGGCGTCACCGCCGAATTCACATTCAGCCGTTTCCGGAATCAAGGTCGTAAAGATAATCCGATTGTTACGCAAGAGGGAGCGGCTGACTTGCCGTTCTCCTTGCGTGGGCAGGTTCATATACCATCCCCGATGTACAGCCCAATCGATAGCATGGTCGCTAGTAACACGTAAGTCGTGCGTTTTAACCCCTACGGTTTTCGTTACGACGTCGAGAACCTCCTGCTCTAACAACGCGTTACGAGCGATTGTGACAACGGGATTGTCATGTTTGTCCCACAAACCGTAGAACGTTTGCGTGGGAATGTTCGCAGTATCATCGCCTGTTTCCAAATATCTCCCCGTGCCGAAATACACCAGCACGCCGTCCGGGTCCTCCGGATGACGGCCTGCTTCCGGCCGGGCAGTGATTGGCTGGAGACTCCCATCATCTGCTTTAGCGGTGAACAGAATCGCCGGATTCTGCCACGTCGTAGGATCGGGGTCCCTCACATCAAAACGCCACAGGTTCCCTAGCAGATCGCCGGCATAGATAAAATCGATGACGTAATCGCCATCAATATCGACAGTAGCCGGTGCCGTCAGGCCGTTCGGCGTCGCGACGCTCCCGACGCCGGTGTCAATTTTGATAAAGTCAGAACCGGCGCTCCACGAGCCATTGAGCCCTCCATCGAGGTAGAGCAGATACAACACGGCATGGCCTGTGGTGCTGGTATGCGCGTCCGGCTCGCTGTTGTTGTAGCCATTGCCGAACACCGCCGCGAATTTGTCGTTGGCCAGCTGCACGATGGCGGCCTGGCTGAACGAGTAACCGAGATCCGCATCATGAGCGTCAGAGAATTCCCACAAGACCAGGTTTGATGCATTGCCTTCGGTGAAGGCACTGGGATTCGTCACATCAAGCGCGAAGTACCCTTGCCCGCCATTGCCCAAGCTGCCGACAAGAGCGGTCCGCCAGCACTTCGGATTTCCCCCACAGGCAGCACCGAAGGCCGAGTAGGCCTCGCCAATGGTCGGGGAGCCATCAACGTAATAGCGATGGGTGTAGTTTTGATCAGTGAGATGGGTCAGTTCTCCAAAGACCGTGGACGGAACATACGCCAGAAGTTCTTCCGCGTCGCTGGCACGAAATCCGTGGAGCATGCCATCGTTCGCACCCACATACATCATTGCCGGCCGGTTCGCGATGGCCGCGCTGGTGCGGAAGTCTTCATAGCTTTGTTCCAGAGGCGTGCCGACTAGAAAAGGGTTAAAGGGGGGCGAACCGACGAAAAACGGGTTAGAGTTAATGATATCACCGAGGACAGAAAGCAAACGAGTACGGAAGAGAGTACCTTCGTCTGCCCGATTGCCTCGGAGATAATTCAAACGCTTCTCTCCTTGGCCGTCATCCACATCAGCGCTATCCAGATTCAACAGATCCTGCATTCCGGCAGGTAAGCTGTTCCAACGAAAGGGAATCCCTGTTTGATTAGCGTCGCTAAGGGTCAGGATCGTGCGTCCCGTATCATAGTCTTGGTTTAACAGCTCTGCGCCCGCATCCCATTCCTGGGAGTCAATCTCCCCACTAGCTTTCAGTTTAAACGAGAGGAGTTGCCCACTCCAGTCCGTAGTCTGGAAACGTGCCTGATAGACACGGCTATTAGCGTTATGGGAACCGGAGTTCAAGGCGACTGAGGCGGCGGAACTCGTCCGCTGGGTAATACTGTCGATGGCCGCATTCAAGGCATCGATGAGGGATTGGGGATTGGCGGCACTGAGAAATTCACCCCGCCCATTATACGACGCATGACGTAAGTCGTCGATTTTCGCCTTGTCACTCGTCGCGGGATCCGGCCAGGCAAATGCCGCTTCCTCGTCGTCAGGATTGTCGGTCAAATTGCCATTGAGCCCAAAGGAGACGCTATAGGTGACGACGTGCTGATGCTTGGCATTATCAATACCCGCCACTGTTGGCAAGTTATCAGGATAATCCGTGTGGATGTCGCGCTCATAATAGTCCATAGCGATATCAGCGAGCGTGTCGGAAAAGTCGTCGGCGTATGCGCCGCCATCAAAACTACTACTGTTGTCGCCGTCATGATTCCCGAAGCTCGCAAAGGCACCATTATAAAACCCATCGGTCATCAGCACGACAAAATTTTGCTGACAGGCTCCCCCGTCACTCAGCAGCAGCCGCGGGCAGTCCGCAAACCAGGGGCTCGAGGCGCAATCGAGGTATTTCCCGGCATTATGCAATGCAGTACGCAGGGGCGTGCCATTCGCGGAGTTCATCTTGTAGAGGGAATCGAGCAACGCCTTTTTGGCGCCGGTTGTCGGCGAGTTATTCATCGACTTGATTGAGGTATTGACCGTATTGTGGTTGTGCAGCGTCGCCAAGCCCATACGCACCCCAGCGGCATCGGCAATGACTTCACCGTAGGCCGCTTTCGCCACATATTCGCGCTTCCGATGATAACTAAACCAGTTAGCGAAGTTCTGCTGCACGAGCGCAGCTTTTTGGTCAGGAGTCAGCAATGGGCTCGGCACCCAGACGTTGAGCATGGGATCATTGACGAGATCATTCAGTTGATGTTCGGTTTGTTCGCCGTTATCGAATAAGCCATTGCCGTTGGTGTCATTCCAGGTGTAGAAGAAAAAGCCATCGGGTTGAGTGTCGAGGTCGCGGTCACTTGTATCACGAGTAACACCGCCCAGCCAGTTGGTATTATTGACCAGTAAGTTGATGGTTTCGCTGGCACTGCGATAGGGATCGTCCTTGGCTGCAATGACAGGCATATCCTGGAACACCTGTCCCAACTCGTCGCTGCCTGCCCAGGGTTTATACGTCCGCATGGGATCGAAATACAATGGGTTAAAATCGCTGTTGCGCATACGCCAAGCTTGTTCGTCAGCGGTGTTACAGTCGAGGCCATCATCCCCATACGTATTACTGCCAAACTCAACGATGTAGGTGTAGCCAAAGAAGGTCCCGGAACCAAAGCCGCAATTCGCAACGCCGCTGTCATCGCTGTCGCGATGTGTGACGCTTCCCGAACCGGCCGGGTTGGAGCCGTCCGGCTGCGTGCCAGTAAAGAGGCCGCCGCTTGCCGCATCCGTCGTCATGGCTTCCCAATCCATGCTACCGGAGTCATCTATGACAAAAAAAATGTTGGGCTCGACTTTGTCATCCATGAACAAGGGCACATTCGCCAGATCTAACAGGGCGGCACGCGCCGTCGGTACTTGCAACAAACACCACGTGGCGAGCACCGCATAGTTGAAGGCTCGTATGGTTTGCTTCCATGTCATAATGTATCCTCCTCACCTGCCGTGCAGTAGAGGTATTTTGTCACTGTTGCTCTCTCAGATTGCCGATCCGTGAACACTTTCCCGATTCCCTGGTCACGGCGCGCTCTAACCTCATTGTTTCGGCGTGCTTGGGGGAGATTACGATCTGATTAATTCGAGTATTGGCACGATTAATTCGAATGTTGCCTCGAATTTTGTTGAATATGGCATTCGTAGTTATTCGATGAGTTCACGTCTGGCTTGCGAAGGGGAAAGACAGTGTCAGGCGGGGATGCAACACGAGGAAGACGGTAGCGGCTCATACGGAGCGTGGTCTCGGTGGGGCGCGCATTCCATGAAGAATTCCACACGCCCCACAGTGGGAACCTGGTTCAGGTACTTCACCCACAACACACGATGGCGGCGAAGTTTACGTCTCACGTGAGGGTAAACGTACGGTAGCGGAACCGGGGCAGGTGTTATCACCTTCTTGGTTTTCGACCCACACATCCAGATCGACCAGGCAATCGCCGTCTTCCTGATACTTGCGAGTGATGCGGCCATGCGCGGTCAAGACATCCTCGCGAAAGTTCAGGGCGCGGTACTGACAGCCGAGGCGTTTGATATCGCCTTCTTCGCCAATCCAGCCCCGCAGCATATTGTGGAGGTAGGCCAAGCGTAGGTTGCCCATGCCAAACACATCGGGCTGGCCGATGGACTTGGCGTAGTCGGCATCCATGTGGATATAGACGAATTCATCGTTCACGGCGGCATAGCGGTTCCAGTGCATAATGTCCGTCTTGCGTACAAACGCAGGAATCTCTTCACCTTCCGCTACATCTTCCCAGTACACTGCTACGTCTGCCATGGGTGCTCCTTTCCAAACAGGATTTAGTAACGAATACTCGTCTTGCGGTCGACTTTGACCACCTCGCCTTTTTGATTCGTCCAGGTCGTTTCATTAATTAGAAACATCATCACCCCGAGGCGACCGGTCTTCTCGTACACGTCCACGAGTTTGGTGCCTGAACGGATCACATCTCCCGGACGCATCGGCTCGAAATAGCGTGCCTCACTGCCGCCGTTGAGCACGCGCCGGCCCGGCTCCTTGCCGATGTCGCCGCCGAGACGCATGACTTCTTTACGCTCAATCGGCCAGGCAAACGGATTAAACTCTTCCGGAGCGATGATACCGCCCCAGCGCGATGCCTTGGCATAGTCCCCCTCCCAAAACTGTTTGGGAGGGGTATCCGGCCAGTACACCGCGATAGCCCACTTGCGGATATCGCTTTCACTAATCGGCGGTGCAACGGCCACATCACGCTCGACCTCGAGCATGCTGCGGAGCTCCTCAGTAATATAGGTATCGCCCATAGCTCCTCCTTCTCTTCCGGCCAAAAACGATGGGATTATCGTGACATGCTGTGAGCAGCTGACGGGACATCCACCATAGCATGCCCACAAGGGCTATGCAACGCGGTACAGCAAGAGATGTGCACCACCGAGTGATGCTGTCATGCTTGACTACTTCCCCTGCCTCCCCTACAAAGTCCTTGGCCCCAAAGCACTCTTCTACGTCTCACCATCACTACGGCACGAGGGAACACAGTATGGACGACTTGGTACTACGCGGCGGACTCATCGGCGACACTCCCCATGACCTTGCTATTCTCGACGGACACATCCGACAGGTAGCCCGAACTATCGACACGAAGGCCCACTGCACGGTCGATATTGCCGGAAAACTCGTGCTGCCGGGTTTCGTCGAATCTCATATCCATCCCGATAAAGCCTTTGTGGCGGATCGCACCTCGGGTTTACAAGAGGGTGGCCCAACACCGCAGATCTTGCTGGCAGAACTGAAAAAAGCCTTCACAGTAGAGGATATTTACCAGCGCGCCCGCCGCACCGTGGAGGTCGCTTTGCGGCATGGATGCACCGCCATGCGGGCACATGTCGAAATCGACTCCTACGTGGAGCTGCGCGGCGCCGAGGCACTGCTGCGTCTGCAAGAAGAAATAGCTCCGTTCCTCGACCTCGAACTTGTTGCCTTCGCCCAGGAAGGCATTTATCACGATAATGTCACCCAAGACTTGTTGCGCCAGGGACTTAAGATGGGTTTACAGGTGTTGGGCGGCTGTCCATACATGGACGAGGATCAGCGCGGCCATATTACCTGGTGTTTTGACACCGCCGAGGCGTGCGGCGTGCCGCTGGATTTTCATGCCGACTCGTCTGACGACCCATCGCGCCTCACCTGCGATATTATTGCCGAGCACACCATAGCCCACGGCATGCAGGGGCAGGTGGCTGTCGGCCACCTCTGTATGCTCGATGTGCTGGAACCGGATCACCGTGCCCGGGTCATCGACCAAATCGCGGCGGCTGAACTGCACGTTATCAGCTTGCCGGCGACCGAGTCGCACGTCAAAGGCCGCACTGATAGCATGCGTACCTGGCGTGGTATCACCCGCATTGGTGCATTGCGCGCGGCCGGAGTCAACGTGTCGATTTCGACCAATAACGTCGTCAATCCGTTCACACCCTACGGGCATCCGGACCAGTTACGGCAAGCACTGATTACGGCCATCACCGCGCATCTCGGCAATCTTGATCAGATGGAATGGTTACTGGATTTGACCACCGTCAATCCGGCCAAAGCACTGAGCATACCAGAGTATGGTCTTGAGGAAGGATGCCGGGCGGATCTGGTCGTGCTGGATGCAGCGACCCCGGCCGAGGCGATTACAGAACAAGCGGAAAAACTCTGGGTGATCAAAGGGGGACACGTCATCGCCTGCAATAGACGTGAGTCGGAGATATTGCTCTAAGGTGCCTGGGCGTTTAGCGGACCTCGGCGTGACGAAAACAGGTGACGAGATGGTCGTTGACCATACCGACAGCTTGCATAAAGGCATAACAAATCGTCGGGCCGACGAACGTCAGACCGCACCGTTTCAAATCTTCGCTAAAGCTCTGCGCCTCCGGCGTTGACGCCGGGACATCTTGGAGTGCACGCCACGCATTCTGGATAGGCGTGCTATCGACAAACTGCCACACATACGCATCGAGACTGCCGAAGGCTTGTTGTATATCGAGCACAGCTCGGGCATTGCGAATCGCGGCGCGTACCTTCAGACGATTGCGTATAATCCCCGGATTGGCCAGTAATGCCGCGACTTTGGCCTCGTCGTATTGCGCCACGCGGCTGGGATCAAAGCCATCGAATGCGAGGCGATACGCCTCGCGCTTGCGCAGAATCGTATCCCAACTCAGCCCCGCCTGGGCGCCTTCGAGAATGAGAAACTCAAACAGCACAATATCTTCGTGCACCGGCACGCCCCATTCCTCATCGTGATAGGCAATGGAGAGATCGTTCGTTGCCCAGCCACAGCGCTGCATACGTGGTTCCTTTGCCGTTATGTCATCGAGGTCACGCATCGGGCGGGATCAGCCTCGGCCAAGACCGTTGGACGGTGCCCGGTGTGCATGTACTCAGCGAGTAACTTGCCAGCCATGGGCCCACGGCCAAAACCCGACGACGCCATGCCACTCACAATGTAGAGATCGGGAAGCACCGGGAGCTTCCCGATCAGCGGCTTGCCATCGAGCGAAAACGGCATGGTTCCGGCCCATGTCCGGGTAATGGTCAACGTGCGCAACATCGGTAAGACTTCCGACGCATGCTGATGATTCACTTCGATCCCAGCCGGGTCCGGCGTGGTGTTATAGCCAACCAGTTGTCGGTCGCCGCCAAAGATGATCTCGCCATCACGCGTCTGCCTGCCGTATAAGTGACGCGTCACACGCTGTTCGCCACGATGTGTCAGCTCCGGTGGGGTCTCGGCGTCGACGCCAGAATCTGTCTGCCACTGCATCGACGACTCCGCTGACGAGATAGTGTGAAACACACGCGGCGGCAGACTGTCAGTGGCCCACATCTGCCCACGCACCGGCGCGATAGGAATACGCAGTCCCAGCAGCGCCCCGAGTTTACGACACCAAGCCCCGGCGGCAAGGACCAGAGCGCTGGTGGTGAAAGAACCATACGACGTCTGGACCACATACCCGCCGTCCGTCTGCGGCTGCACGGTCAGCACCTCGTGCTGCGTCAGGATATGCGCCCCACGACGCTCTGCCGCAGCAGCAAAGGCTTGCGTCGCTTTACGCGGATCGGCTTGCGCCCGCAACGGCATGTATAGGCACCCATGTAATGCCGGGTCGATCCCCGGTTCAATGGTGCGAGCCTCACGTGCAGTCAGCAGCTCTACCTCATAGCCCCGCTCTCTGAGCGTGAGCATGCGATCGCGCGCAAAGGCGTACTGCGCCTCGGTATGAATCGCCTGCAATGAGCCGGACTGCCGAAACTCGATGTCGTAGCCATGATCAAGCTGCATGGCGCGAAAAATATCCAGGCTGCCCATGGTGAGATAGGCTTGCAGATCAGGCATCCGCCCCCAGCCAATGGCACCGATCGACCCGGCATTGACTCCGGACGCCTCGGAAGCAATCTCACCGCGTTCGAGCAGGGTCACGTCATACCCGTACTCGGCCAGGTGATAGGCCGTTGAGGCGCCGGCAATACCGCCGCCAATAATCAGGATGTCTGTCGAAATCATAGGCAGGATTACTCCTGAAACGTGGCAACAACGGGAATGTGATCCGACGGCTTGGGTTGGCGGCGGAGGTCCCGTTCCAAGGTCACGCCGTTGCAGCGGGCCGCCAACGGTGCGGTCACGAGTATGTGGTCAATCCGCACCCCGAGGTCGCGACGAAACGCGGCGGCGCGATAATCCCACCAGGTATACAACCCCGCGTCTTGCTGGTGCATGCGCAAGGTGTCGTGTAAGCCCCAGTCGATGAAACGGGCAAACGCCGCTCGCTCGTCGGGATGAAACAGAATTTCACCGTCGAGTTTCTCGGCATCGTAGACATCGCGTTCATCCGGGGCAATATTGAAATCGCCGCAGAGCAGCAGCGTATCCGCAGGCGTGTAAGTGGCAGCGAGATACGACTGCAAGCAGTCCAACCAGCCAAGCTTGTACTGAAACTTCTCCGACCCGACTTCCTGTCCGTTCGGCACATAGACATTGATCACACGCACGCCCTGGATCGTTGCCGCAATAAAGCGCTTCTCGTCATTCCCCGGCGCCTCCGGGAGGGTCGTGACCACATCCGACAGCGGCAGTCGTGACAGAATGGCCACGCCGTTATACGTTTTCTGCCCCGTAAAGGCCACCTCGTACCCCAGGTCAGTCAGTGGTGCAGTGGGAAACACATCGTCCGTCACCTTCGTTTCTTGCAGACAGACCACGTCCGGCCCATCGTGCGACAACCACTCCAGGACTAACTGCAGACGCGCCCGCAGTGAGTTCACATTCCAGGTGGCTATGCGCATGGCGTCTCCTTTGTCACACGGCATGCATGTATCGATATTCATGTAAAACGGCTATGTGGGGATCGTGTTCGAGCGGCCTGGACGGAGCAGGTTCGCGTGCTCCACAGCCTAGCCTGAAACCCAAAACAACACAAGGCCTGCAAGGATTTGACAAGCCTGATTACCCCGTGTATCGTCCTCAATGCTGGCTAAAGCATACGAGAGTATAGGCATTTTACAGATTGTTCAGGGTTGACGTCATACGCATCCCACCGTAACAACTGCACCATTGGAATAAGGAGACAACCGTGGCGCACGGAGGCAATACCAACGGAGCTACTGCGCTCTACGCACAACTTGAAGAGCGCATTCTCGACCGTGATCAACTGGGCTCAACCAAGGTCTTTTACGATCTCGTCCGGGCCGAGCGGCCGTTGACGGAGATGTTGCGGGAAACCGTCCGTATACATGCGCCCTATACGCACATGCCATATCATCAGCGGATTGATAACGGCTTTGTCCGTTTCGTCAACAACGACCACTGTTTGTTGAGTGAGCGAGCGAGCCTGCGCCTGGCGGAATTCGTCCCCGAGCATCTGCGCTTTTTGCCCATGGCCCAAACGGTGTGGTACATGCCGACCGGTTTGGACCCATGGAATCAGCTCTTGGGGCATGCTCCGGGTCATTACGGACGCCGCACGTACAAGCCCGAAGCGCACAAGGTTGTCCCCAAGCCACAAGCGCATTGGGACGACCAAGCACCCCTCCACCTCGATTGCTCGTTTGAGGAAGGGCTGAATCACTGGCTGACCCTGGTGCAGTATGGCAATGTCCCCGAGTCGTATCGCGTCTGGCTGGGCTTGTTCGACAACACAGCACGCCGCCAGGAATTGCTCGGGCACTTGGCTTTTGCCGGCCTCATCGACGTGCAAGACCGCCTGCTCTACAACCGCTCCTACACCACCGGACACAAAGGCTACCGGGCACGGGCTACGATAGAACTCGGCAACGCCATCGGCTGGGACAACGCCCATAGTGTCATTTATGCTGGTGTACCGGATATTGCGGTCGGTCCGCGCTGGCACTCGGCTTACGAAATGGCCTGCCAAGTCGCCTGGACGCAGCTGGCGAAAGAAGAAGACCGTCCCGCTTCATCCCTCGATCCGAGTCCGGACGCTCCGCCGGAAGCGTACTTGCTCGCCAACAATGCCCCGCTGACGCATGACGAAGCGGAAATGCTCATTCGCGCCATTATCGATGAGCATGAGCCGGCCTTCATTGAAGCACTCAACACGTTACTGTTAGCGGGCAAAGATCCACGGCACCTCATCGATACGATTCAAATTGCCTCGGCGCGCGTCATTCTGCGCGTCGGCGAAGGGCCGCTGTTCTCCATGCCACAACACGGCTACGAGTACACCAATACCGTCCGCTGGTTCTATGATAACTTCGATCACCCGAACCGTTTGCGGCTGTTATACATCGCCGCCTCGTTCATCAACCAGTGCGCCTTCCAGATCAAGCACATGCCAGGGAGTGCACCCGGCGATAGCAGCATCCCCCAAGGCGCAAGCAGCCTGTCTGCTGATCAGCTCTTACAACGCATCGATGCCGCGATGTTGGCGCTCAATCCGCCGGAGAGCGTGAGCTGGACACGGGCGTATTTGGACGGCGGCTATGACCGCCAGCCCCTCGTTGAGACGTTGGCACTGGGCGCCCTCAAGCAGGGTAACGATCCGCATAATCAGGAAATCGCACTGTGCATGCTGGAAGATTATCTGCACAGTACCGCGGCGGACCGTGACACCTTGTTGCTCGCATGTGCCCAGCATACGCCTGGACACCCGAAGTACGGTGATCCGCAGGAATCGTACCGGCGTTTCACCGAGGCGTTTGGCATCGCCGCGTAAGCGATGCTCTCCTGACACGACCCAAGGAGTGCCATCATGCCACCAGAAGTGCTGACGGACGGGCTCAAATTTCCCGAAGGGCCCGTGTGGGCTCCGGATGGCACGCTGTATGTCACCGAAATTGAAGGCGGACGCATTACGGCGATCGCGCCGGACGGCTCGAAGCGCACGTTTGCCGACACCGGTGGCGCCCCCAATGGGGCAGCCTTGGGTCCCGACGGCTACCTCTACGTGACGAATAACGGCGGGCAGGAGCCAGGGTCGATTCAACGCATTGACCCGCATGGGAAGGTGGACATGCTGTATGAGAAATGCGATGGCCACCCTTTTCATGGACCAAACGATCTCGTGCTGGACGCCCACGGCGGTTTGTACTTTACCGATCCAGCACGGGTGACGCGTCAGGGAGTACCATTCGGGCACATTTACTACGCCCGCTGTGATGGGAGTCAGGTGACGCAGTTGCAGTATTACTTTTACTTTCCCAATGGCGTGGCGTTGACCCCGGACGGCTCGACGCTCATCGTGTTGGAATCGCTGACAAGCCGCGTCTGGGCTATCCCGATCGACAGTCCTGGCGTTCTCGGCCAGGTCGATGCCGGAGCGCGTGCCGGTTCCCCACGTCAGTGGCCGGTCTCATCGTTACTCGCCACCATGCCCCAACCCGCCGTCCCGGACGGTATGTGTCTCGACGCCGCAGGCAATTTGCTGGTGTGTGCTCACAATGCCGGCGTCGTTTCCGTGCATGCTCCGGACGGAGCGCCACTCTCACACATCACCGTCGAGGACCGCCGCCTGACAAACTGTTGTTTTGGTGGGGAAGATTTTCAGACGCTTTATATTACGGAATCGGGGCTCGGACGAGTGGTCACAGTGCGGTGGGAACGTCCCGGACTACGGCTGAACGATCGATGAATACGCCCGGGAAGGTGTCTCCCACCACCAGGCTTGCCAGCGGGAGACATAGCGCGTTTAATCGGCGGTGCATAACGTGATGGTACGGTCCTCGATCAGGTCGGCATAGCGGCCCCGTGTCGTCGCTAAGCGCTCTGATTGACCGTGCACCGCAAAGGCTGCATCGTCGCGGTATGCTTCGTACAGCAAGACACGATCACCCCCCTCTTTCGGCAGCAAGACATCAAACTGCAAACACCCTTCCTCATCGGCGAGTGTCCCTGCAGCGTGTTCCCGAATAATCGTGAGAAAGTCGTCGAGACAACCGGATTTGACCTGAAACTCTACTACAATGGCGATTTTACTCATGAGAGCGCTCCTCGTATGCGTGTATGAGTACAGCATAGTGCCGTCTGCACCGCATCCCGTTGCGGGCCGAAACATGGTGCGCCCATCATACACCGGCACACGAGGCAGGTCACCTTTTGTCTGTCAGCGTGGGGCAGAGTGTTCGGGTCTAAATATCGATACTGAGTGTCACCATATAACGTCGGCTCTCTTCCGTCTTGTTCGCCGTACCAATCTCTTCGCCCCATGAAGCAGCGTCGAGTTGGAAAATAAAGAGCTTTGCCGATATTCCGGCGGTCCAGTATCCCTGATTGATCCCGACGCGCCAAGCGCCACGCCACCAGTTCCGCATAAACCACTCCAACTCGGCTCCGACATGATACCCTTTTTTGAACGTCCAATTGCTGTGGGTCATATCCCGCACGTCGAAAAGGAGGCGCGGACGAAACATAGCAAATGCCGGGAATTCCAATTTGGTTCCGACGTCGATACGGCGCTCTAATTTCGGGGGTTCACCAGAATCATCGTCAACAAAGTGAAAATTCGCGGGAAATCCATAATCAAGCAGATTGCGTACCACGAGGGCAAACGTCGGCTTGAAGTACTGCACAATCGATCCGGAAGCGATCTCAGGTAGAAACATCACTCCGAGATCCACATCGAACGTCAACCCCTCGTCCGCATCCGAGGTCTCAAAGTAATCATCATCGCGGACAATATCCAAAGCCGTCTTGGTCTCGTTATAATGCGCTCGATAAATCGCCTTCGCGGCTCCGCCTACCGCAAACGTCCCCAAGGCGCTCTGCACGGTGCGTCCATAGCCGAATCGGGCTGTGGCATCAATGGTAGTAACAATGTCTAAAGCGGGGTTTGCCGGGTTGTCGACGTTCAATTCAACTGTCGCATCCATGGGGGTAAATGAGAATCCCATACCGGGCAAGACCCCCACACCGGAAAGCGGCGTCAGTCGCAAATACGGCTCACGGTCAAACTGATCGAGCAGAATATCTGTGACTTCATCGACCTCTCGACTCTCACTGAGATCCTCATCCACATCACGGATATCTTGCGTGATATCGATGATATCCTGATTCCAGGCTAGGCCAATTGAGCCGCGGATGTGTCGGCGTTCTAGCAATGCCAAGCCAGCAGGGTTGAAGGCGAGCGCGTTATAATCATCAGCCCCTGCCGCAATCGCGCCACCCATGCCTAAGGCGCGGATACTTAACGTTTGATGATCAATGGGCTTCGTCGATCGCGCCCAAGCCAGCTGACTCCCCAGTATCAGCAAGCTGGCCAGTCCCGCAAGGTACTTCATACTGCTCTCCGTTGTGCATTAATGAGGCTTTTATTTTGTGCAAAATTCCCCTAGAAAGTATGCCCTACATGGCAAATCTTTCGGGAAAGCCCCCCTACACAAAACACCTGTTAAGTCGTACACACAACAAAAGCCTTTTCAGTGCACCGAGACGAACGGATATGTAGCAGGTATGAAGAGTGGGGAAAAGAAACATTGAGGGTGCGGCGCCCCGCCAGATTTGCCTTCCGACGGGGCGCACAACATGGAAGCAGTCGGCCGAGCCCGGTATGCTCAGCACATCGGTTTACCTATTGGGTTGCGGCGTGTAGCGCAGATACGGTTTGACCACCGTATGCCCTTTGGGGAATTTGGCGGGCACTTCCGAGTCAGGCACTGCAGGTACGATAATGCAATCCTCCCCATCCTCCCAGTTGGCCGGCGTCGCCACTTGGTAATTCGAGGTCAGTTGCAACGAATCCACGACCCGGAGTAGTTCAGCAAAATTCCGCCCGGTCGAAGCAGGATAGGTCAGAGTGAGTTTGATTTTCTTGTCTGGCCCGATGACAAACACCGACCGTACGGTCATCGTGTCCGAGGCGTTGGGGTGGATCATGTCATAGAGATCCGCCACTTTATGCTCGGGATCGGCAATGATGGGAAAATTCATCGTGGTATGTTGCGTCTCGTTGATGTCCCCGATCCAGCCCATGTGGGAATCGAGCGGATCCACGCTAATCGCGAGGACTTTGACATTGCGCTTGTCGAACTCACTCCGCATTTTGGCTACAGCCCCGAGCTCCGTGGTACACACAGGCGTGAAGTCTTTGGGATGTGAAAACAAAATCCCCCACCCGTCTCCGAGCCAGCTATGGAAATCAATCGTTCCCTCGGTGGTTTCCGCCGTGAAATTCGGTGCCTCATCACCTAAACGTAATGCCATGACCACTCCTCCACTCCACTTGGATACACACGCACGAGAGCAGCTGCACACACCTGACTGCGCCGCTGTCTCGCCTCTCCTCTGCAGCATTGTACAAACGTTACCCTCACTGTCGAGAGTCGTTTTATGCACACTGAGGGCATAGTCTACCCCGTTTCTGTAAGAGAAGCATGAAAGAAACGTGAAATTTTCGTGGCAAGAGTGTGAGGAATGCCCACAGAACATGTCCGGACTGCGGGCAACAAGCGGCACTGACGCACACGTGTGTATGCTATTACCATCAAAATCCGGATCTAGCGTTCATATCGGTCATGACATCGAAGAGCTTAACAGGGTTCTCACATTTGTAAGGACTGACCTTGCAGAGGACGCCCGGGTCACAACGCTCCCAACATTGCTATACTGACGAAGCCCTCGCTCCTAGCTCGGTACGCTGTTCATACGGGTAACGCTCATCTCTAACCAGAGGATGTCCGCCGCCCAGTCTCTCCATGCAAGATCCGTCATTCCAAACGTGTCTTCTTATGCCCCTCGGGCACGCGCACGGAGTATGGTATACTGCGCCCGGAAGTCGAGATACCTCGTATCATTTCATACCCCGCCTGGAGCGATGGCACACGACAAGGAGACGACGATGGCACACAGTGAGCTGTATGAAAAAGGCATTGCACTGCGGAGTCAGCTGTTGGGCGAAGCCTTTACGAACCGGATGAATCAGAGCACCTACGACGACCCGGTCATGCAAAAATTCCGCGACGTCGCTGCCGAAACGATTTTCGGCGCCCTGTGGACCCGTCCCGGTCTCGATCACAAAACGCGGGCACTCATCTGCGTCGTATCCGATACCGCCACCGGCCGTGACCCCGAACTGGCCTTGCATATCCGCATGGCCCTCGGGCAAGGCTGGACCGAGGACGAACTGACTGAGGCGATCATCCACTTGACCGGCTATGTCGGCGCCCCCTTAGTGCGCGAAGCGCTGTTGACAGCCAGCAAAGTCTTTAAAGAAGTACGGGAAGAAGCTGGGTAATGTAGGAGTAGATGATGTGCCGATTTTTGCTGCTCTCGTCCGACGAACCGCGCGATATGCGCCAGGAAGTCATGCACTTCGCGCAGATGTCCCAGCAAAGTCGTTGCCTGGATGGGGATTGGCAAGGTGATGGCTGGGGTGTGGCGTGGTGGCAAGAGGATGCAGGGTGGCAACTCCATCGCTCGCTGGCGCCGATCTGGACGGAAACTGATACCCTGCCGGCGATGCCGCCCAGTCGCCATCTAGTGGTGCATGCCCGGGCTGCATCGTTTCCGCATCACAAGGGAAAACTCGCATACTCCCAACCGTATGTGTGGCAATCGTACGCCTTTGTGTTCAACGGACTGATCAAGGGCGTGCAATTGCCGCGCAAAGTTCCGGGCGCAATTGGTGCGGCAAAAATTTGGTATTTGGTGCGGGAACAGCTAACCAACGGCGTCGCACCCCGAGATGCTTTGCACCACGTATATACCTTGCTTGCAGAGCACAGCCGCGCCATTCAAGCATGTAATATGGGCCTCAGTGACGGGCAAACGTTTGCGTTTTACAACGGTAATCCGAGTGGGCAGGACTACTACCAACTCCACCAGGCTAGCCAGGATGGATTGCGGATGGTGTGCTCCGAGCCCTTCGGGGATTGGGACTGGCAGACGGCGTAACAGCCTCTTAGCGTCAACTCCCTGTTGTATCTGCAGCAACGGCAACCTGTTGCAACACCCGCATCGGGCCGTATGCTGTCAGCCACGCGAGCTGCTCCGCGTTTCGCACAAGTAACGCCCCCGCAAATCCGAGGGCGTTTACTGACATGGTTTCACACTGCTCGTACGCACGCGGTACAAGCAGCATCCACTGCCGCGTTGCCAACAGATTGTATGCCGGCCGCACCGCATGCGTAGCACGCTCGTCGCGCAGCAAGCCCACAGCGCGGAGTAAAGTCTGATAGCAGGCAAATACGTCACTCGCCTGCCATCGCGGCTCTATGCGGGCCATTGCATGTAGGAAAGGGAGAGCGGGCACCGTGCCGCATGAGCCATCAAAGTGTGCTTCTGCAAGAGCAGGCGCGATCGGAACTATCGCACCTTCCGGGGCCAGAGGTAATGGCACCAACTGCAGGTGTTTATGCCGCTGGCTGGCCCCGGCTACCGCACCGGCGTTATAAAAAGCCAGGCCATCGACTTCCGCCATACAGGCCCAGAGCGCTGCGAAATCCTGCACGGTCAATAGTGCTTCTTGTTCCTCAAATACCCGTGTCACAATGAGCAGGTGATGGTCAATGACGTTAAATTTATTCAGCAAACACAGATGCGTGGTAGAGATATCAGCGACAAATAACTCTTCGTCATAGGGCAGAAACGGGTTGACCGGCGCTCCGCTAACCGCTTCAGCTTGGCGTTGCTGGTGTAACGCACGATCCTTGCGCGTCAACTGTTCGACCACGCGCACGAGGAAACGCACCCCGCCGTGCTCCACGAAGACATAATCGGTCGGGATCGGTTGCAGCGCCCCGCATTGCAAGGCATGGGCGGTTTGCGCCCGCACGCGCAGCCATAATGTCCCGGGTGCCAACATACTTGTGTGATCAGGAATCAATGGGCATCCTCACCCAACACCTTCTTTCCTGACAGGATGACAAACGATGGAAAATACCCCAGTTCCTGCCATGGCCGTTGTGTGTCTCAGTGGCGGCATGGATTCGACGAGCGTGCTCGTCCACCTCCTAGCGCATCAGTGCGAAGTCTTTGGTCTAAGTTTCGATTATGGCCAAAAACACCGGTTGGAACTCGACCGGCTAGCCCAGAATCTCTCGTACCTCCGGGCGCAAGGGTTTCCCGTATCGCATGAGAGGCTCGATATGTCCGGGTTGGGACGCTTATTCCACTCCGCCTTAACGAACGCAGAGTGGGGCGTTCCCGCAGGGCATTACGAAGAAGACACGATGAAAGCCACTGTCGTGCCGAACCGTAACGCCATCTTTAGCGCCGTAGCCTACGGCTACGCCTTATCGATTGCCACGCGCCGGCAGGCAGATGTAGCCCTGGCACTCGGTGTGCACAGCGGTGACCATGCTATCTATCCTGATTGCCGGCCGGAGTTTTATCAGGCTATTTTCGACGCGTTTACTATCGGCAATTGGGAGTCAGAGCGGGTAGCCCTCTACCTACCCTATTTGCACGGCGACAAGTACACGATTTTGCGGGATGCCCAAGAAGCCATCGCCACACTCGGGCTCGACTTCGCCACCATTTTTCGCAATACCAACACGAGCTACGAGCCGGACGATCAAGGCCGTGCAAGCGGCAAAACCGGGGCTGATGTCGAACGCATTCTGGCGTTTCACAAACTCGGGGTCCCCGACCCGGTGCCGTACGTCGAACCGTGGGAGGTTGTTCTCCAACAGGCCCTCGTACTCGAAGCCGCTACGCCTCCGCCGGCAGATGCTCCCGAAACCAGTCGATAATCTCCCGGCCTTGCGCGGCCCACACACCTTGTCGCCGTCTTATGGCACCGAGCGCCGCGTCGAGCGTGCCAATGCGAAACGGTTGCCCGATCAGCCACGGGTGCAGATTCAGGACCATGAGGCGCCCGTTGTGTGCGCCATCCTGATATAAGCCGTCACAGCTCTCTGTCAGGAGCTCGCTGTAACGATCGATTGGCATACGACGGCTCCACAAAGCGTGAATATCGTCCAACTCAAGGGCAATAGGCAGGGCACACAAATCCCCCTGCGGCACATACATACGGTAGGGTTGCTCATCATTCGTCCAGTCGCAGACGTAGCGTATCCCAGCCTCTGCCAGTAACTGCGGCGTACGTTCCGATTCACCGTATTCAGGTCCAAACCACCCTACCGGCGCCGTCCCCGTTGCCTGCGTCAATGCCTGGATGGATTCACGGATATACTCCCGCTCCTCTTCTTCCGTCATACGGCCGGTAATCATGCGGCTCACCGAAATACCGTGCCCTATCATTTCCGCACCCCGATCCAGGCAATGCCGTACGAGATAAGGATAGTGTTCGGCCGTCAACGCATCCATGGCAATGGTCACGGGTATGTCGTGCTTTTCCAGCACGTCAAGCACACGAAAAATCCCCACACGATGCCCGTATTCTCGGTGTGTCAGTCGGGCATAATCCGGCGCCGGTAAGCGTCCCAAACCGCCGGCAAGCCGTCGCGCCTCAAAACTGCCCTCCGGTGGGGCCCATTCTAAATGTTCGAGATTCACCACCACGCACAGCGCCAGACGCGCTTGCTCCGGCCAGCGCAACACGCCCCGCGTAGGCATGGGCGACCAGCCATAGTGTGGATGATCCATTCCGGGGCGTCGTTCAGCAGGCATTCCCGTCTCCTCTAGCTCACAGTAATGAGATGCTCGGCATGGGTCACTGCCGCGTCGTAGTGGTGAGCGATGTAATATTCGGCAATCTCATCAGCCGTGGTGTACCACACCCCATCGTGATTACGAATGTACCGCAGAATCTCGTCTAAATAGCGAATGCGATGGGGCTGACCAATGAGGTACGGATGCAGGGCAATGCACATGACCCGCCCGCTTTCGGCACCTTCGGCGTAGAGTTGATCGAATTGCGCTTTGCAGATACGAGCAAAGTAATCCGCTTCGTAGTGCTGGAGAAACACCGGCACGTCGTTGAGCTCAATGGAATAAGGCACCGACACAAGTTTGCCCGACTTCACCCGAATCGGCACCGGCTGGTCGTCGTGCACCCAGTCCGTGTGGTAGATGAGTCCGGCTTCCGCCATGAGATCAGGGGTGCGTAAGGTATTGGAGATAGCTGGGCCTAGCATCCCTTTGAGCTGCTTCCCGGTGTGACGACGGAGCGTGTCAATACAATCCTGGTAAAAGGCGCGCTCCTGCTCCTCGCTGTAGGTCGTGATATAGCGCGTGTTGTAGATCCCATGACTCATAAAATCCCAGTCCCGCTGCACCATCGCCTCGGCTATTTCGGCGTAATGCTCCAAGACTGCGAGATTAAGCGAAACACAACAGCGGATATCGTACGCATCCAAGACCTCGAGCATACGCCAGAACCCGACACGGTTGCCGTAGTCGCGGTAGCCATATTGCTGCACATCGGGATACGGCGTGCGTGGCCAGGGATTGCGCCCCCCATCACGGTCGGGCAGATATTCATAATGCTCGATATTCGGCGCCACCCAAAACGCCACACGGGCATTATCGGGCCAGGTAATCCGCGGGCGGTCAATGATGGGACTATAGTCGACGCGATACGGGGGTAATGCCACCGGAACCTCCTTCTGCTCTGTCGATTAGGTGCCTGAGGGCTGATACTACCATTGTCAGAACTCAATGACGAATGCGTACCGCTTCAGGTTGAGAAATTCATGGAAGCCTTGTCCCGGGTTCCCTCTCACTCACCACGCACAAACCCAATAAAACCGTCCCCTCCGCACCAGTCTCGCACGTGCTTGTATGGAGTGTGGAGCACTCAACCTCTCCCACTTTACCTTATCCTTCGGAGCCGGTAGCATAGATGCTGTGAGGCAATATGACATCATGTAAATTTCGGGGGATGTGAGGGAGATAAAGCGGATGCGAATCACGAATGTGCGGGCAGTGCAGCCCGCCACACCGGGCGCGCCGCCGGACTGGCGCACCTGGTTAGGACAAATTCTCGTGCGGATCGATACCGATGAGGGCCTGACTGGGTACGGCGTCGGCGGGGGTGGGCCTGCGGGTATCCACGTCATCCACACCGCACTTCACAACTTACTCCTCGGCGAAGACCCGACAGATGTCGAATCGCTATGGCAACGCATGTACCGCGCCACACTCCCATATGGACAAAAAGGGATCGCCTTGATGGCGATCAGCGGAGTGGATTTAGCCTTGTGGGATCTCCGGGGCAAACGGGCTGGGCACCCTCTGGCGGTACTCCTAGGCGGGCAGGCCGGGCACCCGATCCCGTGTTACAAAACCGGGTGGTCACTGGCGGAAATCACCGCTGAGCATGCACAGGGCTTTCGGGCCGTCAAGTTACAAGTGGGCGGCCTGGATGCCACGGAAGCGATCACCCAGGTGGGCGACATCCGGGAAGCGCTCGGTCCCGACGTGCGGATTATGACCGATGCGTTCATGCGCTGGGATCTTGACACGGCGTTACGAGCTGCAGATGGGTTTGCGCACTACGATGTCGGCTGGCTGGAAGAACCCTTGCCCCTCGACGATCTGGCAGGCTACGAACGTTTGTCACGAGACAGTCCGGTACCCATTGCCGGAGGTGAACACGAATATACTGCTGCAGGCTTTACGCTATGGATGGAACGCGGCCTGCACACGGTGGTACAGCCGGACGTGTGCTGGTGCGGTGGGCTTACAGAGTTGGTCAAAATTTATGCTATGGCCAAGGACTACGAGGTCAAGGTGTGTCCACATCGCGGCGCCGAAGTCTGGGCACTGCACGCCATCGCCGCGTTGGACCCCGACCCTTTGGCCGAGAGCGGCCGGCCATGGATGACGTGGGTCGAGTGGCAACCGACGATTACGCATGGTGTGATTCGTCTCGGGGAAGCACCGGGGTTTGGGGTGACATTCGATCCCGGCTTATGGTCGTGAAAGGAAGGCCGGGGCACCGCGCGCGGTGCCCCGGCCTTCAGAGCTACGCGTCGGCGGAGAAATAGGGATCGAGTACTGCCGGTCCCCCCTTGGCCGCTTCTTCGACCATAGAGATCGTCAAAGAGATCGGCCGCATAATGGGCCGTCCTTCGGCTCTGGCGCGCACGGCTTGCGCGATAACGCCCCACATCCGACTAATCGAAAACAGCACAGTGTAAAAATTCCGCTCTTTCAAGCCCAGCGCACTCAGCACCGCGCCGGAACCAAAGTCGATATTTTGATGCGGATTGGCGATCTTCGGACGCTTGCCGAGGACTTCAGGAGCGATTTCGGCAATCAGGCGCATACACCGAATAATCTCGTTCGTATTCGCGACCTCCGGAATCGTCTCGAGGAAATTCGTCAGTACCACAAAGCGAATGTCGATGTCCCGTAGCTGTGCATGCCCAAACCCTGCCAGCACCCCGCCGCTATCGAGCAAGTCGTCAATGTACTGCGCAATCTCAGTCTCGTTTGGCACACCGCCAAACTCCTCCAGAACTTTCTCGATGAACATCAACGACTCTTGGTTCGCCATGCCGTGGCGCGGACCACTCAACGCCCCGTAGGTGGCGCCAAGGGTGGTCGCCATCGTGGCCAAGGTGGAGTTGACAATCGCTGCGGTATTGGCCGAGGCATTGGTGGCCTCATGGTCCGCATGGCTGATGAAATACACCCGCATGTAGGATGTGAGATGGCCATCGGGGTCTGGCAAACCACACATGCGGACGAACTGTTCCGACCAATCATGTGCCGCATCAGGCGCGATACGTTTGCCATCACCGAAGGCGCGGCGATAAATATACGCCGCCACCTGATGCTGCCAGGCAATGAGATCGAGGCTGTCTTCCAGCATCAATCTCCAATACTCATCCGCTTTGGCCCCATCCAAGTAGGCGTCACGGAACTTCGCCTCTCCTTCCAAAGCGTTGGTGACCGTCTGCATTTGGGTCATCGGATGTAAGGAAGGCGGCAAGGCATCCAAGACATCCCAGGCATAGCCAGGCACTTCGAGTCGTTGCCCCAAGTCCTGTTGGAAACCGCGCAGCTCTTCGACAGTTGGCAAACGCTCGGTGAGCATATACCAGAAGATGGCCTCCGGAATTTTGGCCTGTTCCACCGCATCGTCACACGACAAGTCGCCATTAAACTGTACGCCCTTGTACGGATGCACAAACGAAGTGTCGGTCAGCCCGCCGGGCACCCCACGGTTTCCCCGCAATAAATTCTTTACCAAGAGCGGGCCTTGCGTCAGTGGACGATCACCATATTCGCTCAAGACCCGTTGATAGTGGAGACGTGCCGCTTGCATGGCCGCTTCAGCCTGTTGTGCAATAAGACTCATATCGTCTTTCCTTCTTGCTTGATCATCGGTTTTGCACCTCGCCCCAGACACATGGGAACATTGCAAATGGTATGGGGCGAATGATACCATGCATAGCGGCACTGCCGCCAGTTACAGCACAAAAGATTTCGGAGGTGCCGCTCAGAGCGAAAACCATGTGTGCGGCTTCGCCGTCATGGAATCAACCCCGAAGATGAGGAAGGCAACATGGCAGAGCATGACGGTTCGCATGTCCTCAGCGCCATCAGTCTGGCACGGAACCTCAAACGCAGGCGGAAGGAAAAGAAATTTAATCGTTTTGATATTAGTGAGCGCGCCAATATTTCTCCGTCGTTTTACTCGGAGTTGGAAACAGGGAGAAAATCGGCCAGTGGTGAAACGCTCAGGCGCATCACCAAAGCCCTCGATATGTCGATCGACGAGTTGCAGTCGGATCGCTATGATGCCGCTCTCGAAGCCCTGTTAGACTTCCAAGACCCCGACATCGCCATCAAGGAAGGGATCGAGCTACTCGATAAAGCCCCGCATCTGGCCAAAGCCATCCCCCGTCTGCTCGCCAATGTGGCCCGCGTACACGATCGAGGCAGCAAGAAGGAGGTGATTTATCCCATCTTGCTCCGGGATTACCAGGCAGAAAACCTGAACCATTTCCCTGCCATTGAAGACGAAGCCCGGCAGTTCCTCGCTGAGCATCCTCCCCGCGGTATCAGCCCTGACGCGCATGACTTGCATGGCATCTTGCGGTATGTGTTTAAATACACCATCAAGTCTAACCACGACTTTCACGAACAGCAGTATGCCCATCTACCGATTATCCGTTCCATGTGGATGCGCAAGGGCACCCAGAATTACTTGCTGCTCAACCAGCATTTGTTGCCGTCGCAACAAGCCTTCGAGCTCGCCAAGGAAATTGCCTACAACCTGCCATTTCTCCGTACCAAGGAGACGCTGGCTCACCGTGTGCCGACGTCTCCACGCATTGGGGTGCATTCGTATACGCAGATTCTGAACGCGTTTAAAGCGTCGTATTTTGCCGGAGCCTTGCTCATGCCCCACGACGCCCTGGAAGAGGACCTTGCGGCTTTTTTTGATCAGCCGACGTTCGCACGAGAACGTCTCTGGGGCATGTTGGAAAAATATCATGTCACCCCGGAGATGCTGCTGCATCGCCTCACCGAGATTCTGCCCGGCAAACGCTTCGGGATTAAAAAACTACATTTTCTGCGCTTTCAGCATAATCGCTCGATCCCGCCCGAGCCCCCGGAATGGCGCGTCTTTTATTTAACGAAATTACTCGACCTTGATTCCCTCCGCTTCCCCTATGTCGAATCGTCCAGCGAGAAATACTGCCGGCGCTACAACGCCATTCAGGCCTTACGTGATATGCGCCGCGCCCTTGACGACGGTACCGTATCCGAAGAAGACCTCTATACCCGTCCCATGATCAGAGTGCAGCGCTCGCGGTTTGCCAACGAGGCCTACCGCGACCACACGTATCTCAGTATCACCATGGCGCGCCCGTTGACCCTGCAGCCCGATATCTTGTTGAGCGTGACTGTTGGGTTCGTCATCGATGAGCACTTCAAGAACACCGTACGATTCTGGAACGACACGACAAACATCGAGCCGCACGGCACTGAGGTGATCGAGGTGGGGCATACCTGCCAGCGATGCCCATTGGATCAGACGCAATGCCCGGACCGGGCCGCTGAAGCGATAATTTTCCGCGAGGAAGAACGCAATAAAGAAATGGCACAACTGCTGTCAGAAACCGAGCGAGAGCTCCTGGCCTGAGGCACGACGCGCTCAGCGGCACCCTTGCAGGCCTATTGCTCTCGTCCACACGCCTCAGATAACCCCGCGCCGGCGCAGCGTATCCAGCTCCGTCGGCGTCACTCCCAGAGCGCTATAGACCGCGGCATTATCCTGCCCGAGCCGTGGTGCCGGCTTCCGAACCCGCCAGGGGCTGGCAGGAGCAATCCAAGGTGCTGCAGCATACGGCAGAGGAGAAAGATCGGGCTCGTCAGGATGGGTCAACCACACAAACGAGCCACGATCTTGCATGTGCGGATCAGCCAAATTGTCCTCCGGCAAGCGTACGGCGCCCCACGCTAAATCATGCTGCTGCGCCGCTCGATACACCTCATCGGCAGTGTGCTCGGCAATGACTGCTGCGACAGACTCAACCACCATCGCACGCGTTTCATAGGTGAGCAACGATTCCTCATCCTCGAAGCGCGGATCGGCGAGGAGATCGTCGGCTGCTCCCATCTCCGCCAGGAAGGCACGAATCTTCCGCAGCTCTGCCGGACGCGGCGCCACTCCGGCCCACACATGCTTGCCGTCTCGGCTGGGAAACGACGCCGGCAGCGAGGGGTACAGATACGCATGGCGATTGGTCACACGCTGTAACACGTGTTGAGTGTGGAGATAATAGGGCACGGACATTTCCGTCACAAACGCACAACAATCGTGTATGGCCAAGTCGATATACTGCCCCTCAGCACTCGTCAGCCGCTCGAACAGCGCCGCGGCGATCCCCATGAAAGCATAGTGCGAGGTGATGTGGTAGGCATGCCACATCTGCGGGGCAATCGGCGGTGTATCGTAGTGCCCGTCGTCGTCAGGATCGTAGCCGCAAATGGACATCTGGCCTCCTAAGGCGAGATGTAATAGGTCAGAGGTTTTCAGCATTCGGTCGGGTCCGGTCTGGCCAAAAGGCGTCACGGACACCATGATCAGTTCGGGTCGGAGCGGCTGTAAATGCGCATAATCGAGGCGGTGCGTGGCAAGGAAATCGATCGGCGTAGCATCGAGTAAGACATCAGCGCTCTGCACCAACCGCCGGAACACCTCCTGGCCTTCGGGCAGGGTCAGATCGAGCGTGATGCCTTGTTTGTCATTGTTGTACTGCCAGAAATGCAAGCTGCGTTCGGGATCGGGCTGATCGTGCATAAACGGCCCGATGCGGCGTGACGGGTCACCTGTCGGTGGCTCGATCTTGATGACTTCCGCCCCGTTGGCAGCGAGCAGTTTGCCGCAAAACGCGGCTTTTTCGTCGGCAATTTCCAACACGCGTAGCCCGGTAAACGGTCCAGGAAGTGTGGCTTGTGTAGGTTCCTGTGGCATGATGGTTAGATCACTCCCTCGGCGGCATACTGTGCTATCGTCTCGGCACTCAAACCCAACAACTCTCCATACACGTACGCATTGTCCTCACCCAAGCACGGTGCTCCACGCTGGGTAGCCCCGCCGGCATGAACCGGGGTCCGGGAAAATCGCCAGGGATGGTTTTCTAACTGCTGCTGTCCCATACGCCCGTGTGGCAATGACGTAATATAGTCGCGCTGACGCAACTGCGGGTCGTACTCGACCTTGTCACGCACGGTCTGCACCATGGCCGCCCGGACACCCGCACGCCGTAACAGGTTTTGTAGGGCACGAGGCTCGTACTGGCACGTCCACGACGCCAGATGCGTATCGAGATCATCTTCATGGGCCAATCGTTGCTCCAGCGTCGCGAAGCGCGCATCGCGACTCCAGGCAGGATGCTCCATCGCGGCACACAACTGCTGCCACTCGGTCTCGTTAAATACGGCAAGGGTGCACCAGCGATCGTCTCCCACGCAGGGATACACGCCATGCGGTGCCGCCAGACGATAGGGCGAACGGTTGCCGGTGCGCCGACTCGCCCGCCCGTTGACGGTAAAATCCAACAACGCCGTCCCGGTCAATTGCAACCCGACTCCCACTTGGGCCAAGTCGAGATGCTGTCCCTCCCCCGTACGCTTGCGGTGATAGAGTCCGCACAGCACCGCCATGGCACCGTAAAAACCGCCGGTATGGTCCAGATAGGACATCCCCCAGCCAGCCGGCGGATACGGTTCGGGCAGACCCGATTGATAGCTCAGGCCGGAAATCGCCTGCGCCGTCGGGCCATAGCTGGTGTAGGAGCTGTCACGCCCATGATGGCCTAATCCAGACATCTGGGCGTATAGGATGTCGGGTTTGAGATTGCGTAAGCGCTCGTAACTAAACCCCCAGCGCTCCATCTGATGGGCGCTAAAGTTTTCCGTCACGACATCGGCCAACGGCACCAGGCGTGCAAACAACTCTTGGCCTGTGGGGTGATTCATGTTAAGCGTGATTCCACGCTTCCCCGGATTGATATTAAAAAAATTCCCGGCACGATCGCACAACTCCTCGGGCGAACCCTCCACAACCTCGGGGTCCTCTTGCGCTATGGGGGGATTGCACATGTATGGCCCCCGTGCCCGCATCGGATCCATACGTCCTGGCAACGGGGCTTCAATCCGAATCACCTCCGCGCCCAGCGTTGCCAGCATACGCGTCGCCCCGGCCCCAACCAGAAGCCAGGTCAAATCGATAATCCGCACCCCGGCCAACGGACCAGGAGTTTTCGGTACAGGCATAAACTCTCTCTTTCCAGCGTCAGTGTATCACCGCAGGTCGTTCGTTCTGTCAGCTCTGGGCGGCCATTGTAACAAATCTTTCGGTGCAGCGAGCACGGGTATTGCCTCATCTCTGACTTGCAACCGCCCCCATTTTCTGGAACTCTGTTCTTCACCTGCAATGCGAGGAGACATCTCAGCCGTGCTGTAAGGCGGTGCATCAACACGGACGAGGAGAGCAACGACCATGCGGATTGGATTGGGGATTCCCCCAACGGGGGTACCGTTCGACTTATGTGCGGATGTTGTGAACAAAGCGGAAGCCAGCGGCTTCGAGAGCGCCTGGGTTGGGGAAACATGGGGCATCGAAAGCGCCTCGATGGTCACGGCGCTCTTGGCACGGACGCGACGTATCAACGTCGGCACAAGCATTGTATCCATCTACCTCCGCCCGCCGACGCTCACCGCGATGCAAGCGCGAACGCTTGATGCCGTGGCTCCCGGCCGGGGAAGGCTCGGTCTGGGCGTGAGCACCCAGAATATCAACGCCTTTCACGGCCTATCATGGGACGCACCGGCGGCACGCATGCGGGAATATGTCGATATCCTCCGGCGGGTGCTAGCAGGTGAACGGGTGACCTACGACGGCAGATTTTATCAGCCCCAGCGGTTTGGCCTCACTACCCCGTTGACTGCCCCTGTGCCGATTTATCTCGCCGCGGTCAATCCGCTCATGCTTCAGCTCGCCGGCGAAGTGGCAGATGGCCTTCTCCTGGCCTGGCTGCCGGCGCGACAAGTCAAACAATCGCTGGCCGAAGTGGCGAAAGGGGCGGCAAAGGCCGGGCGCACCCTCGCGGATATCGACATTGGCTGTTATCTGCACACAATGGTCACGCCGGACCACGAGCGAGCGCTCGACGACCTGCGGCATGTGCTGTTGGGCTATAGTCAAGCCAACACCTATATTCGCGGTTTCCGCAACTTCGGGTATGGTGACATCCTCGATGAAGTCCACAGCCGTTGGCAGGCGGGCGACCGCCGCGGCGCCGAAGCGGCCATCCCGGATGCGATGGTCGAAGATTTGTATATCTTCGGCACGGCGGAGGAATGTCAGACCCAAATAGAGCAGTTCGTCGATGCCGGGGTGCAGTTTCCCGTGCTTGCCGCACCGCCGACAAGCCGTATGCGGGGTGATGATCTGCATGCCTTGGTGGCAGCATTTCGCCAGTAAGACTCGACAGGTCTATACACAACTCACAATCACATGAAAGGCCCCAATGCGCAACTTTGACACCTTAGGCAGAAACAAAGTGGTGATCGGCATGGTGCATCTGTTGCCGCTTCCCGGGACGCCGTTTTATGAGGAAGGCAACGTCGAAACAGCCTTGGCCAAGGCGGTGGCAGACGCGACAGCGCTCGAGCAAGGCGGCGCCGACGGTTGTTTGATTCAAACGGTCGACCGCATCTACCCGCCTACGGACGAAGCAGATTACGCCCGCGTGGCGTCCATGGCAGCCATTGTCAAAGCAGTGGACAATGCCACCGGCCCCGGCTTCCAGATCGGGGTACAGATCATGATCAACGCCCTCAAAGCGTCGCTGGCCGTGGCGAAAGTGTGTGGTGGTTCCTTTCTGCGCTGTACGGCCTTAGTAGGCGCTACGGTGACGCCCTCGGGTATGGTCGAAGCTCATCCGCTCGATTTTCTCACCTATCGCACCCAGATAGGTGCGCAAGACATTGCGTTGATAGCCGAAGTCCACAGCATGCATTTTCAGTGGATGGGCGAGAAGCCGGTGGCCGAGGTGGCCCGTCTGGCCACCCGCGCCGGTGCCCGGGCGGTCGAGGTGGCGCATGCCGATGAGGAGGTCAATGCCCGTCTGGTACACGCTATCAAACAGGCCATGCCGCAGGTACCGGTGATTCTGGGCGGACATACCAACCATGACAACGCTGCCCGGCGTTTGGCCCACGCCGATGGGGCCTTCGTGGGCCGCTGCCTGCAGGGAGACGGCTGGGGCGGTCGCATTGAGGTCGAGCGGGTGCGGGAGTATGTACAGATCGTGCGGAGTTTGGGGTGAGTTGGGAGAAAGGCGCCCCCGCAGGGGCACCTTGTCAGCCTAGGCCAGATTGTACAGCTTCACGACGTTGTCGCAGGTAATTTTACGAAATACACTTTCGGACACATGGCCCAGGTTCTTCTCGAGATATTGCCGCGAGTCCGGCCAGATGCAATCGGGATGGGGATAGTCAGCGCCCCACAGGATATTGTCCTCACCCACAAGCGGAATGATGGGTTCGAGGAACTGATCCTGCTGGTACGTAGTGTAGCCGTTACGCCGGAAGTAATCACTCGGCTTCATGGAAAATCCGAGATCACGCGCGCGGTCGTTGTACTCGGTATCGAGGCGGTCGAGCACGTAGGGAATCCAGGTGACACCGGATTCGCCCAGGACGAATCGAAAATCCGGATACTTTTCGCACGCCCCTGATGTAATCAACCCGACCAAGACTTCCATGCCATCCAATTGAAACAAGGCCGAGCGCACCAAGCGCCATTCGGTCATATACTCCTTTTCCATCTGTGGGTTATCCGGGCCGCGCAACCCTTTAAACCCGGTGGAGTGAAAGGAGATCGGGAACTGACATTCCTGCGACGCTTCCCACACCGCATACCAGTCGTGATGAAACAGCGGCACTGCCATGCGATTGATCGGCAGGTCGCCACCCCGGAGCCCCATCTTGGCACAGCGCCGGATTTCTGCCGCGGCGAGTTGCGGATCGTTATTCGGGACACAGGCGAGGGGGAAAACACGATTCGGGTCGGTTTGTTTGGCAAAATCAGCCGCCCAGTCATTGTAGATCTGATAGGCCCAGGCGCGGCGGTCGCCGTCGGGAATAAGGTCGTTGACACGCAGACAGCCGTATATGATTTCTGCGTCAACGCCGTCTTTATCCAAATCCTGCAAGCGCAGTTCCGGCGTCGTCGGCCGCGGCTGCGCACCAGTACTGTAATCCCACTCAAAACCCGAGTCTCTCATCTCGTCAATATGCCCGAACGACCCTTTTTGATACGAGGTAAAGCCCGGTCCGACACCGTTCCACATGCCCATGTCTTGCCCTTCGACGAACCAATGGCAGCCGTCGTCGAGTTCTTCGACCCGCGGCACCAGCAGCTTCCACTTCGCCGGCGCCTGAGACGACCAGAGGTCGGGCGGACAGTAGGTCAGGTCAATATGATTGTCTCCGGAAACAAGATCGTAACGCACAATACTCTCCTTCGATCATGAGCTTGCAAGAAAAGTGGTCTCCAGCCGTGCAATGCGCTATTGTATACACACTTTTGCCATAGGATCTAGCATTGTGTTGCTGATGCACGCTGCATCACCGGCACAAACACGTGCCCCGGCTTCGTTTCCGACGTCTTAATTTTTTTCTTGACAGAATTGAGAGATGGTGAGCATACTTCAATGTGTGTTTACTGATAGTTACAGTTACATTGTGGGAGGGTAGGATATGCGAAAAGGCGGGATTCTGCTGGTAGCTGTTCTCGGCTGTGTTCTCTTCACATCTTTCGCGTGGGCACAGAATTACGGTATGGCTGGATGTGGTCTTGGCTCGATAGCATTCGAAGGCAAGGACTCCAAAGTGTCCCAAGTTCTTGCCGCTACCACCAACGGCACGTTTGGCACCCAAACTTTCGGTATCACCAGTGGCACGTCGAACTGCACAACAGATGGGATGGTCAAAAAATCAATGGCCCAGCAGGCTTTTGCTGAGGTCAATTTCGAGGACCTCTCGCAAGAAATAGCAAAAGGGCAGGGTGAACATCTGCGGGCCTTTGCCCATTTATTTGGCTGTTCTACAGAGAGTGTGGATACCTTTGGTCGTGTCGTGCAACAACACTACTCAGACATTTTTTCTAGCGCTGACGTCACGCCGGCCGATCTGATCCAGTCGGTAAAACAGCATATTGCCACCAATCCGGCTCTGGCCAATTCCTGCCAAGCCTAAACAGAATTCCTGCGGACCGAGAGTGGGCCAATCTACGGCACTCCTCTCGGTCTGTGCATTGTATGTGGCCTAGGACAGAGCTCCTAAGCTGGGTGTGTCACGGCATATCAGACGCTTCTACCCCGAAATGTGTCCCTGTCTCCATGAGACAATTGCTCTCTTACCGTCTGTGGATTGTTGTCTTCTTAGGAAGCGTGCTCGCGGTCCTCACTGGTGTGTCACAGGTCGAGAGCGCTGCCCCCAGCTATCTTGAGACATTGATTGAACGCGCCCGAGCGCAGCGCTTGGCCGATGCACGCATGTGGCATCTGTTGCTGCATTACAAGCCGCGCCTCTTTGGAGGAGTGAAGAGCGAAGCGGATGGTGCGGGCTTTTTCTTCCATCCACAAGGCAAAGTCGATCCACACGGCGAGCTTGAAGCCACACTCCGAGCCTTCTTCAGTCTGGCGAAAGCCGACGAACAAGACGAACAGTGGCAGCATCCCCAGTGTCGCTTTCCCGCACGCTATCACTGGTTAAGAACCCAATTAGGTTTCGATCCACAGCAGCTTCCTGAACGCTCCTGCCCCCGCTTTATGGCCTGGCGCAGCGCCCTCGCTCCCGACTCGGTGAGCGTGATTTTTGCGTCCTACTTTCTCAGCAACCCGGCTTCGATGTTTGGGCATACCTTTCTCCGTTTGAATCATCAGGAGCAACAAGGATCGCAGAAGCTGTTGGATTATGGCGTGAACTACGCTGCAATCACCACGACTCAGAATGGCTTCCTGTTTGCCCTCTTAGGCATGACCGGTGGCTTTAAGGGGCAGTTCGCGAATTTTCCCTATTACATGAAGGTGCAGGAGTATTCGAATCTCGATAGCCGCGATCTGTGGGAATACGACTTGGACTTCAGCCAAGCACAAATTGACCGCATGATTCGCCATCTGTGGGAATTAGGCAACACCTATTTTCACTATTATTTTTTCCAGGAAAATTGCTCGTACCACATCCTGTCGCTCCTGGAAGTGGCGAACCCTGAACTGCATTTAACCGATCGCTTCATCTTCCACGTGATCCCTGCGGACACCATACGCTTGATTACCCGACAGCCGGGCCTCATACGCAATGTGGTGTATCGCCCATCGCTGTTGAGTCAGTTTGCCCAGAAGCGTCGCGCCATGCAACGCAACGAAGTCAAGCTGTTGCAAACGAGTCTCGACTCGAGATCCCTGCAAAACATCGAAACGTCGCAGCTTGCTGCTGAGCGTCAAGCACTCGTTTTGGATGCCGCCATCGATGTCATGCGCTACCGGAAGCTCGCTCAGCGCAATACGTTATCCCCTGCTGATACTGCTTTCCGACGGGAGATCTTGCTGCAACGCAGCCGATTAGGCGTTGTCTCACCCACAGAACTCGACACCCAGCCCCCAAGTCGACCCGATCTGGGGCATGGCACCTCTCGCCTCCGTCTAGCGGCCGGCCTCGATGAGGACACAACATTCCTCGAACTCTCGTTGCCTTCGTTTCACGACCTCTTAGACCCGGAAGAGGGGTTTCCACCCCATTCGCATATTCAGCTGCTCACGTTGACCCTGCGATATTACGTCGAGGACCAGGCACTGGACGTCGAGCGGTTTGATGCTGTCCGTATCACCGCTCTGTCTCCCCTTGACGCCTTTGTAAAAAAACTCTCCTGGCGGGTGGATGTGGGCTATCATACCCTGCGAGATGTGGACTGTGGACGGTGTCACTGGTTCAAAGCGGAAGCCGGAACCGGTGGAGCGTTGCGCCTCGGGCGCAGTGATTCCAACCTTGTCTATGCTTTCGTCAACTTGGAAACAGGCCTGTCGCAAGCCTTTGACGCCTACTTCCGGCTCTCTCCCGGCCTGATGGCAGGTCTCATGGTCCACCCTTTGCGTCGTTGGAAGCTTCACGTCGGCTCCTCGGTCTACTACCCGCTCTTGGGAGGCGATACGTTCTATTATCGGCACTTTCTGCACCAGCAGGTCAGCTTCACCCGCCATCTAGGTGTGCGGGTGGAAATCAATCATGACAAAACGACACTCGAGGGCCTTGCGGCTCTCCAGATTTATTTCTAACCCTGGACGTAACGTGTGACTCAACGCACCTGTATCAACGCCGTAGGTAGCAACTACATGCGTCTCCCACAGCTCATCATACTGCTTGGACTTGTCGGCTGTGTGAACGCCTGCACGCATCTGGCCTTTCAGCCTTCTCGCCAGCTTTTCGTCGAGCCGACACAGCTCGGATTAACCTATCAGAACGTCGCCTTCACTAGTGCCGACGGCACCGCATTGCACGGCTGGTTCTTCCCGGCCCAGACCACACAGGTCAAAGGAACGTTTGTGCAGTTTCACGGCAATGCGGAAAATATCTCGACGCATTTCGCCTCACTCGTTTGGGTGACGAAACACGGCTACAACCTCTTCACCTTTGACTATCGCGGCTATGGTCAATCCGCAGGGGCCGTCTCGATGCGCGGCGTGCATGAAGACGTCCGCGCTGCCATTGAGCAAGCACGCATTCTCTCCGGATCAACCCACACAACGCGACTTATCCTGTATGGTCAAAGCTTAGGTGGGGCGCTCGCATTGCGCACGGTGGCGAACCTCGACACTCGGCATGATATTGCCGTTGTTATTGCCGACAGTTCCTTTCCATCATATCGAAGGCTGGCCCGTGAAAAATTTGCCGGTCATTGGTTGACATTTCTGCTGCAACCGCTCACCTGGGCCCTCGTTTCCGATCGCTATGCACCAGAGCACATGCTCACCAAGATCTCTCCGACCCCTTTGTTAGTTATTCACGGTGACCAAGATACCATTATCCCCTGGCATCATGGGCAAGGGCTCTATGACCGCGCCAAAATGCCCAAGTGGTTCTGGAAACTACGGGGCGTACGACATATTCAGTCGATGGCACCGCAGTTTCGCCATCACCGTGAGGCACTGCTGGATTTCCTCGCCCAACTCGAAGCACACCAGGAAGATCACTGGGCTCCTACCAATGAGACAGCTCTCATGCCCTACTCCATGATGACGTGTGGGGAATGACACGCCACGTCTTTTTGCTTGACACAACCCTACGATCCTAAGCAGGATGCTACCCAGTAGCACAGACTGAAATAGGCTCAGGGCATTGCACGGCCTTCTGGGCCTTACTGGAGGAAAGGGCTCTACCGTGCCAGAAACTCTTCTGTACGACAAAAACGGCCATGTCGTTACCATCACCTATAACCGCCCGGAACGCATGAACGCGATGAACGGCCAGATGCGCGAAGAGATCAATGCAGCATGGCTGCGCTTTCGCGATGATGAAGACGCCTGGGTCGCCATTCTCACCGGCAATGGCCGCGCCTTCTGTGCCGGCGCCGACGTCAGGGAGGGTGGAGCCGCCGGCACCTTCGCCGGGACGTTTTGGGAAAAGCCGACGATTAATTCGTTCGAGAGCGGACTCGAGCTGTATAAACCGACAATCGCGGCCATCAACGGTCCGTGTCTCGGGTACGGGGTGACCAGCGTGTCGTTTTGCGACTTCGTCATCGCGTCGGAACATGCGACCTTCGGCTTCCCGGAAGTACGCATTGGCGTGCCGACGATTGTCGGAGCCATTCGTATGCCTCAACGACTGCATTGGGCCGATGCTATGGAGCTGTTATTGGTTGGCGAGGCCGTGGACGCTGCGCGTGCCAAAGAGATGGGGTTGGTGTGGAAAATCGTGCCGCACGACGAACTCATGACCGAAGCCCGACAACTCGCTGACCGCTTGTGTAAGTCGGCGCCGTTGGCGGTACGGGCAACGAAGGAAGTCGCGGTACGCACGCGGAACCTGCCATGGATCGAGTCGGTGCGCTTTGGAGAAACCATGCGGTTAGTGGCGAGCAACACCGCCGATGCCACGGAAGGCCGGGCGGCCTTCCGCGAAAAGCGCGCCCCCAACTGGCAGGGGAAGTAAAAGTAATCGGCGCGTTCGTGCCTGAGTTCTGCCAGTCGTCAACGCCCGCCCCTACTTCCAGCGGTTCGCTCAACTGGCGCCGTGGTATGCCAGGACGTGCGCGCAGCGCACTGAGCTCCGATGGCCGTCAACGTCCGCCCCTGCTTGCACCGGTTCGCTCAGCCGACGCCTTAAATGCCAGGACGTGCGCGCAGCGCACTGAGCTCCGATGGCCGACAACGTCCGACCATCCTTAACGGCTTTGCCAGACGGGGCGGCGTTTTTCGGCGAAGGCGCGAGGGCCTTCGACGGCATCCTCCGTGGAGTGGACTTTATCGCCCAACGGGGCGCCCAGCTTGACGGAGTATTCTACCGGGAGATTGCGGCCCTGGTAGACGATTTGCTTGATCGCCTGTACGGCAAGCGGGGCACACAATTTCACTTCATCGGCAATGCGCTCGGCCAGGGCAAACAGCGCTTCACGATCCGGCGCCACTTCCTGAATCAAGCCGATCTGATACGCCCGCGTCGCATCAATGCGCCGTCCGGTGAGCTGCATGTACAACGCTTCACCCAACGGCACCATGCGCGACAAGTTATGCAGGCCATAGCCTGCAGTTAAACTCCAGCGCGGTTCCGGCAGGCCAAATTGGGATTGCTCCGTGGCAATACGAATATCGCACTGCAGCGACAGTTCGAGTCCGCCGGCAACACAAAAGCCGTCAATCGCCGCGATGATCGGCTTGTAAATTTCCATCTCGAGAAACGTCTGCCGTAGACCCGGCCGTTGTTCCCCGGCGGCATCCCGCCGGGCGCGATCCTTCAAATCCATCCCGGCCGAAAAGGCCCGCTCACCGGCGCCGCTCATGACCGCCACCAGCATGTCAGGATCATCACGAAAATCGAGCAGGGCTTGCCGCAAGCCATCGCGCAGCTCCTGATTGAGCGCATTCAGCACCTCAGGCCGATTCAGCGTGATGTAGGCAACCTGATCGCGTTTTTCATAGAGGATGGTCGACGTCGACAGTTCCATAGTGCTCCCTTTCGTGCGTGCGTGCGTTCGCTCACTTCTCTGTGGCGAGTGTAGGAGCGCCTGCAGGCGGTGTCAACGTGCATCCGTGCTTGCTTTTC
>CAJIAL010000100.1_pt1 | contig 72395 bp, 73 predicted proteins | sample 9199091 | NCBI WGS metagenome assembly CAJIAL01 (sample SAMEA7708270, study PRJEB35096) | sediment metagenome | biome: marine neritic benthic zone biome [ENVO:01000025]; feature: sediment [ENVO:00002007]; material: shallow marine sediment [ENVO:03000034] sea grass bed [ENVO_01000059] ... | reverse complement strand
GAACCAGTCGCCGGTCTGGGGGATATGCTGTCACTCCTGCACCTGGAGGGAGGGACTTGCACCCTCATGGAACACTGAGTTACAAAGCTTGTGGCTTTGCGATCTACCCGAGGACATCCGTCCTCTTTCGATCAACGGGTCGCACAGCAATTTAAACGCTATTTTTCCGCGCCGCTTCCGGAGGGCTGCTCCCGGAAGCTCGCGGCCGTCGCGACGGCAGGCGCCGTCACGGGCTGCGCTGCCAGGAAGGCGCTGGGGCATTTATGACCAAATCCCCATTTGAACGGGGACGGGGGTCGTCATTGGAGGCCTCCGGTGGACTGGAGTCAACGCTGCGTGACCCGTTGTATCAGATCACCGGGCGTTTTTGCAACACTACCGGCTCAGGCGGGCTCACCCTTAACCGGGCGAGATGTGCACTCGCTGGACGATGTACGACGTTTCATGGTGGCAGCGCAGCCTCCAATTCCCGTCGACCAGCCTTGCCTGGTCGCACTAAAATGCCTATCCGCGATAAGGCACTTATATGTTGATTGTATAGTTCTATATCTGTCTGTATCATAAAGTACGCTTATTTTAACTTTATATATAAAGAACTCACAGTTATTTGTAATTGTCCTGTTGCATACTCCTACACCATTCTTGCCCTTCTTCTTCCTTTGCTTTCTCCTCATTAATGCTTTTTTGCGCTTGAACATTCTATTTGCAGTATGTACTATGGGCGCCTTCATCCTACAGAGGTGACGTATATCATCTTTGATCCGTTGCCACCGCAAGGCATAGGAGCGCAGCACCGTCAGTTGTGCTGCAGGCGGGAAGCAAGGCGAACGACATGATGCAGGATGCCACAAAGACCACAAAGGAACTCCTCTAGGAGGCGCTCAAGGGCTCTGCCCACGACTTCGTCAACCATACGAAGAAGGAATATGCGTGGGGCGACGTGCATGAGAATCGGGCCGAGTGCTTGTTCTCGTTGCTCAAGCCGTATCTGCGCGTGTTTCGTGGCATCAGCAAAACGAACCTGCCCGGGTATCTCGGGTTCTTCCAGTTTCTGCGGAACTTCCGTCAGCTGACGGCGTGTGCATAGGCCGAGCTGATCGTGCATGCGGCCTTAGACCCGGCCGTGGCGAGGCGGGCCAAAAAGGGCGAATTCGTTAGGTGCTTGGACCATTTTGACCTTCTACAAACCGTGAGAAATTGCGCGAGACCCATTGCTACGGAGATTACAACTCATGCCAGCCATTGACCCGAAACGCCGATACTCAACGATCTGTTTGTTAATCGGATTCAGCCTAAGCTTTCTCACCGCCTGTGCCTCTACTGAGAAACCCAAAAATCAAGATTCCAAGACCGGCGGCATTCCCTCTGACTACATCCGCTTTCCCGATGGCTATGGCTATATGAAAAATATTAAGGCTTTGCAAAAGGCCACCGACAAAGGCGACAGAGCCGTCATCCGCAAGCACGCCTGGAAGCTCTGGGCGGGGATCATGCAGCCGGCAACCGGAAGCGATTGGCCGTTGTGGATCACCTGGCCGAATACGCAAGGCGCGTTTCAAGGCGGTCCCGGCCCAGTGGGTGCAGGCAAGATAAAGTCCACATCAAAGCAGGCTTCGACGGTTCACAAATCGATTCGCATGCTCAATAAAGAAAACGTGCCCAGCGTCGATACGCCGGCGCCGACCTACCCCATACCCAAGGAAGTGAACCAAGCCTACCCCAATGCGATTACCGATGACGGAACCTCCATCAAGTCCGGTCGTTATTTCCTCTTTAACGGCGATATCATGATTCCCACCGAATCGCTGAGCCGGGAGGCAATGGCAAACATCCGAAACGAGAAGCTCTACTTGTGGTCCACACTGACCGGTTATTTTACCCATCAGGGGAAGGATCTCGAGGTCACCGACCGCTTCATCGTCACCAAGCATATGTACTGGCCGGTCAAAAAGGACGGGGTGACCGGCGTTCCGGTTTGGAAGAACAACTTCCCCGTTACCTTTCCTGGCTATGCCGGCTATGAAACATGGGACACGCTGGTGGGAATCGATCCCAGTGGCAAGAAGGTTGGCCAGACCGTGTCGGTGGAGTTTCTCTACGGCGTGAAAGACAACGCGGGCAGTAAAACGCTGCCAACGGTTAAAGCAAAGGCGAAGGTGTTTGGCCTTGAGCGATTCTATTTTCACCAAGTCACCCATGCCGACTGGAAGGCCTTTAGCGAGGCCGACAAGGCGATCATCAACGCGGCCAGCTACTGGGCCAACAACCAGGCCTTCGGCCCGGGCGACTACCTCGTTACCATCGCCATGCACGTGAACACCAAGGAACTGCCGAGCTGGACGCTGCAGAGTGTCTGGTGGTCGGACACACCGGATAAAGGCATCTATTCAGAAAACCGGCCTGCTTTGCCCCAAGCCCAAGGGCCCTGGGATCACTACTTGCTCACCGACGCCTATGCGGTGCCGCCGAATAAAAAAGACGAATTGGACGTGGCGGTGAACCCCTACATCGAGGGCGTGATCCATCCTATCGGCACGAGCTGCCGCAACTGCCACGTACGCGCCGGCTGGCCTTCGTCTATAGCCGCCAAAAAGCAGTACTTTAAGATCCACTCCAGCTATCAGAACAAGGACTGTCCCGAACTCTTGAGCTACCTCACACCCGACAGCCAATGCATCAAGCCCTTGAGCCTCACCGACTACCTGTGGATCATTCCCGACCGGGCTCAGGAGGATTGAGGAACCTTCTAGATGATTATCACAGGTTTTCTGGAGGGTCGGTTAAAGTGGCCCATACCTGTGGTGCGCAATAATTGAATCTTGACCCTCTCAGTGAGGAGTAGCCCATCCAGAAGCGAGAAGAGTGGAGAATCACATGTCGTGGATAAACCATTCTCTACCGCTTGCGACGGTATCTATTGGGCTGCTTTCACCCCGTCAGCCCCCTTTACCACGAAGGGCGCAAGAGCGACCAATATATCCATCTCTTCGACGATTTGCGCACCTACCTCAGCCATGTGATCGCCCACGAGGAACGAGTCCTCTTCGCTGCGATATCCCACTTCAACATAAATCACATAATCCTCGCCGCAAATCGCCTTGGGTTGGGTGACAGACTCAGGCTGCACGGCCTCAAGAGCTGCCAGAAACCGCGATAACGCGTCGAGAGTCTTGGAATCACCTGTCAGATTCAATTGGGTTTTCATGATTGCTCCAATACCTCTGCAATGGACGAGACCATCTCGGTTGCTTTGCCAAGGCACCGCTCGGCGGCTCGGGCACTCACATGTTGCGCGCTGTAATCGGCGGTATGACGTCGACCAATGCGATCATTGTGCACGAAGCGCAGTGATGCTGAAAATACCTTCTAGTCACGGATCAAGCGGCGATTACATTCGGCCTGGACCCGGTCGTGTCCCCAGCGCTCTTGCTGGAAGGAGGTGAGTTTCAACAGGGCGGCAATTTCAATCTGAAAGACGGCAAAGTAGGCCTGACTCACACACGAATCAAAATCGCCATGCTCATAAGCGAGTTGTGCCGTGCGGAGATTGTGTCTCGCTTTGCTCAGATAGATATGCCAATCCATACACTCTTCTCAACTCGCTCTCAACGCTGCTGATCTTCACGCGGCATGTGTACATCTAGCCAGTTCATTGCGCATCCACAAAACGATGGACCTTCCGTCGTTACGCCGCCTGCTGTTCAAGTTGGTATGCCTGATGTAAGCCGCTCAGAACTGGTCGCGCCACCACACGTTTATCCGTAGGAAGCCGATGTCGATGGCCCTGTAGCGACACTGGCAGCGAAGAGCTCGGTTGCGGCATACCCGGCCCCAGTGACATGTGAGGTCGGTCCTCATTGTAGTGTTTTATCCATTCCTTCAAGACACGGTAGAGATGTCTTTGACCCAACGGAATCATAAAGTCCAGACATTCTCTCCGCATCGTGCCAATGACCCGTTCACAAATCGCATTTGCCACGGGCGTCCGCGCGGGTGTTTTAAGTACGCGCAACCCCAGGTTCCGTACCCCCTGGTCAACCTGTTCGGAAAAAATGGAATCCCGGTCATGGATCAATACTCGATACGTATGATCGGCGGGAACCGCTTCGCGGAACTGCTGCATGGTCCACCGAGCCGTGGGATGTGCTGTGAGATTGACGTGGATCAGTCGGCGGCTGGCATGCTCGATGACCACAAACACATAGAAAATTCGAAATGTTGCCGTGACTGCCACACAGAAGTCACACGCTATGATGCCTTTGGCATGATTGCGGATAAAGGTGGACCAACGTTGAGACTGCAGGCGTTTTCCTGGGCCTCCTACGCAATGGCTCGGCATATATTTACGTACGGTTCTCGGCGAGACCCGCAAGCCGAGCTTGAGCAACAATGCGTTGGCAATGCGCTCTTGCTCCCAGGTCGAATTCTCCAGAGCCATACGTCGAATCAGGGCCTGCACGTCCTTGGGCAGTGCGGGTCGGCCCGGCGTGGATTGCCACCGCCACAACAGGCGGAAACCCTGACGATACCAACTCGTAAACGTCTCCGGTTTCACGATGCGTATTACCGGTCGCCAGTCAAACCAGTGGGAGAGCCAAGCCATCACGGTTCGAGTCGCGTTGATGGCCCGTCCAGGTTTAACCTGACGCTCTTCATACAGGGCTAATTGTTTGCGCAGAAAGAGATTTTCCGCCGCGAGTGCCGGTGCAGGCCGCAGACAGAGTACAAGGAAACGCCCGGCATCGGCACCCAGCTTGAGCAGCAGAGATGCCAGCTGGTGGATATCGTGGAATGGGCCTAAGACGTTCCGCATCGTTCTGGGTCCCTCTAAGTTTTCGTTGTCTTTCTTTTTATTGTCGCGACTGAGAGGGCTGATGTCCAGGGCTGTGTGGCTTATGCGACCATGTGGATGAAGACGAGAAATCCCTTACGCGGCGCGGAGATACAATAAATGCGGATCACAGCTCTCAGATTCGCTCAAGTTGACACCTTCCTCGACCGTAATGACTCAAACAACTCGCTACTATCGCCACGTCTGATATTCTGCTACGGTGGTATAACTCGCTTGATTGCCGACAAGTTTGACGGCAACACGGAGCGCAAAGAGTAGGACCGACACAGTGTCCCTGTCTCTTCCATTGCACTTTCCCTGCAAGTCAAGGGAGGCGAGCTGGCATCTGCCCAAATTCTGTGGCATCTTTGAGCGATGCGCGACGAGCCTATCCTCTCGGGGCTGGCAGGTATGACCTGCCAGCCCCGAGACTGATGTATGCATGCAGTAGAGGAGACCCACGATGCGTTACCAAGGGATTCACCATCTGGCCATGGCCACCAACGACATGGAAAAGACGGTGCGCTTCTATCGCGATATACTCGGGATGCCGTTGGTGGCGACGACCGGCAATCCGGCGCGGGGGCGCTACCGGCATTACTTTTTTCAGCTCGGACCGCAGCAGTGCATTGCGTTTTTCGAGTGGCCCGGCCTGCTGGAGGAGTTTCATAAGCCGGCAGGGCTGCCGGCGCAGGGGCCGGTACAGTTCGATCATGTGTCCTTTGGTGTGGACACGGTCGACGAGTTGGAAAAACTACAGCAGGAGCTGCGTACCAAGGGGGTGGAGGTCACGGAGATCATCGACCATACTATCTGTAAGTCGATCTATTTCACCGACCCCAACGGCATTGCCTTGGAGGCATCGGCCTGGACGCAGGATGTGTTTCACACACCGCATCACGGCGATACCAACCCGGTGCCGGCGGTGATGGATGAGGTGTAGCCGTCAGAGGAAGTGGGCATGTCTGAGTGGTTTGAGAAGGTGACTATTGGTACGCAACTTGATCGGATCGCGGCGCGTTTTGGCGAACGCGAAGCGCTGATGTTTCGGGGCAAGCGTTGGACATTTCAGCAGTTGAAAGACGACACCGACCGCGCCGCACGCGGTCTTATCGCGTGTGGGGTGCGACCGGGTGATAAGGTGTCATTGTGGCTCCTGAACCGCCCGGAGTGGCTGCATATACAGTTTGCCGTAGCCAAAATCGGTGCGGTACTGGTGCCGATCAACACACGCTTCCGCACGGCCGATCTGGCATACGTCTTGCGGCAGTCTGACAGCATCACACTGATCACCGTCGACCATTCAGGTCCTGTTGGCTATCTCGACATGGTGCGTGAGCTGGTGCCCGAACTCGACGCCTGCAACGATCCTTCCCAGCTGCGTACCGACGCCTTCCCGGAACTCCGCCGGGTCATCTTGGTGAGTGAGCTGAGCCATGCCGGCACGCTGCGCTGGCAAGACGTTGTAGCGTCAGGCGACGACGTCTCGGCGGAGGACCTGACCGCGCGGCAACACGCCGTGGATCCCGATGACACCGCGATGATCATGTACACCTCCGGCACGACGGGCTTTCCCAAAGGCGTCATGCACAACCACAACATGTTGCGTAACGTCATCGACGAAGCCAACCGCATGGCGGTCAAGCCTACCGACGTGACCTTAATGTATTTGCCGCTCTTTCATGCCTTTGGACTCTATGAAGGCGCCCTGATGATGATCCTCACCGGCTCGCGGCAAGTGCTTACTGAGCACTTCGACCCGGGTGAAGCGCTGCAGCTCATCGCCAGTGAGCAGGTGACGATGATGCATGGCTTTGATACCCACTTTCAGGATATAGCCGACCACCCTGATTGTGCCCGTACGGATCGCGCGAGCTTGCGTACCGGCATTCTGGCTGCAGGGTTGCCGAGTACCGAGCCGGTGGCTCGCCGGACGCAGCAGCTGTTGTGCGGCACCGTCAGCGGTTGGGGTATGACGGAAGTCGGCGTTGGCGCAGCTTTAGGGTATCCCACCGACAGCGAAGACGATCGCTGTATTGCCTCCGGTATGGCGTTGCCGGGGTACGAATTGAAAATAATCGATCCCGATACCGGCGAGACCGCGCCCTACGACACACCAGGCGAACTCTGTTGCCGTGGCTATGGTGTCATGCAGGGCTATTACAAGAAGCCGGAGGAAACCGCGCAAGCTCTCGACGCTGACGGCTGGTTGCACAGCGGCGATATGGCCACGATGCGTGCCGACGGTACCATGCGCTTTCTCGGACGCTACAAGGAAATGCTGAAAGTCGGTGGGGAGAATGTCGATCCGGTGGAGATCGAAGCGCTGCTGCTGCAACACCCGGCGGTGAATCAGGTGAAGGTGGTTGGTGTCCCGGACCCGCGTTTGCACGAAGTGGCGTGTGCGTGTGTCATCTTAGAACAAGGGGTGCAGATAGAACCGGGCGAGCTGCTGGAGCTCTGCAAGGGGAAAATTGCCAGCTTTAAAATGCCGCGGCACGTGCTGTTTCGCAAGGAATATCCGATGACGTCGAGCGGCAAAGTGCCGAAGTTTAAGTTGAGGGAGGAATGTATTGAAGATTTGGGGCTGTAGTGCCAGCCCTGCGTGCTTGAACCATGTGATTGCCGAGTGAGGAGCCGCGAGTGACTGCCGCGATTGATTTCGATGCGTTACTGCGTCCGAAGAGTATTGCCGTTGTCGGCGCATCCGAACGCCCTGAGGCCTGGGGCAATTGGATGACCCGCAAACTCAGCGAGGGCGATTTTCCGTGGACGCTGTACCCGATAAATCCCCGTGCCACAACCATTTTAGGTATCCCTGCCTATCCCAAAGTCTCCGATGTCCCCGGGCCGGTCGATCTGGTTATTATTGCCGCGCCAGCCGCACAGGTGTTTGACATCGTGCGCGATTGCACCGCCAAACAGGTGCCCATGGGTCTGATCGTCACTGCCGGTTTCAGCGAAGCGCGTCGTGACGGTTTGCAGCACGAGCAGGAGATTGTCGCCTACGCGCGCGCCCATGGGATGCGGCTGGTCGGGCCAAACATTTCGGGGGTGATCAATCTCAGCTACGACTTGGTGGCGCACCCGACCGAACGGGCCACATTGACTAAAACGCCGATCACGTTTATCTGTCAGGGCGCGTATGCTATCTCTGATATCGCGGCGCGCGAAGTGAGTAATCGCCGGGGTTTTGGCACCTTTCTTCATACCGGCAATGAGGCCGATATCAGCGTGGTCGATTTTCTCGAATATTGCGAGGATGACCCGCAGACACAGGCGATCTGCCTCTACATCGAAGGTTTGCGCGATGCCCGGCGTTTTCTGGACGTAGCGCGACGCATTGCCCCGCACAAGCCGATCGTCGCGTTTAAATCCGGGCTGACACCTGACGGCAGTCGTGCCGCCGCCTCGCACACTGGAGCGCTGGCCGGATCGGACGAGATCTATCGTGGCTTCTTTCGCCAGGCTGGGGTGGTCCAGGTGCCGATCTTTGAATTGTCCCTGAATGTTGCCCACGCCTTATTGGAAATGCCACCACTGCGGCAGCCGACCCTTGGCGTGACGACGCTGGGTGGTTCGTGGGGCGTGATGTTGACGGATGCCATCGTGCAGCAGGGTTTCCGTGTGGCCGAGCTGCCGGAGACCGTGCAGCAGGCCATGCGTGATATAGGCATGCCGGAGCGGGCGTCGGTACGCAATCCGGTGGATTTTGGCGCTGCGGTCGGCAGTATTTCGCTTGAAGACCGTCTGCGCATGGTCGAGCTCATCCTGACCTGTGACGAGATCGGTGGTGTTGTGGTGCACGGATACGGTGGACCGGGATTTCTTGCCGACGATACGCCGGACTACGTGCGGCAGCGCATGGCCGAGGAGAAAGCGATGATCCGCAGCGTGCAGGCGCTGCAGGAGACGTACAACAAACCGGTGATGTCGGTCACGGCCATGACGCCGCTGGAAAGCCAAGTGGTGCGCGACTTAGCCGCCGAAGGCGTGCGTTTTCAGTATCGGCTCGACGATGCCGCAGCGGTTGTGGCGGCGCTGTATGCGTATTCCGAGATGCATCGGTGCGGGAGGTGAAGGCGTGGCGGTGCACGCTTCGTGCCGTGGCCTCCTGCGGTTGATCCCGATCGCGTTTCTGCTACAATAGCCAGCCGTTTACGTCCGCTAGCTGCTGGCAGCGAGGAGCGGAACGTATGCGCGCTGCCACGATCGTTTCAGTGAATGAATGCGTACATAGAATGGAGGGGGAGGCGTAGTGATGGTGCTTGAGACGTACGATCCGCTCAAGGACGAGATGCTTTGCTTCCTGGCACCGGACGGCACGTATACCGGACCGGAGACGCCGCCGCTCGATGACGAGCAGGTGTGTAAGATGTATCGTGAAATGCTGCTGCTGCGCATTTACGATCGGAAAGCCGTGTCCCTGCAGCGACAGGGCCGTTTTGGCACCTATGCCCAAATGGAAGGGCAAGAGGCGAGCCTGGTGGCCAGCACCTATCCTCTCCAGCCGCAGGATTGGATGGTGACGACCTACCGCGAGACCGGCTCGATGTGGCTCCATGGCGTTCCTCTCAGCTCCTTGTCGCTTTACTGGATGGGGAACGAGTTCGGCAGTCACATGCCCGAGGGCGTGCGCGTGCTGCCTATTTCTATACCTGTTGGCTCTCACCCCCTTCACGCCGTTGGCTTGGCATACGCCGGCAAATATCGCCAGGACGGCAGTATCGCCATAACGTACTTTGGCGATGGTGCGACGTCTGAAGGCGATGTGCACGAGGCAATGAATCTCGCCGGGGTCTATCAACTGCCCTGTGTCTTTTTCTGCCAGAATAATCAATACGCTATCTCCGTGCCGGTGCGGCAGCAGTCCGCGTCGCCCACGATTGCGCAGAAAGCGGTCGCCTATGGTTTTCCCGGGGTGCGCGTCGACGGTAATGATGTCTTCGCGGTGTATCAGGCCGTCAAAGAAGCCGTGCAGCGGGCGCGGCAGGGCGCGGGGCCGAGTCTGATCGAGGCCTATACGTATCGTCTGGGGGCGCATACGACGGCCGACGATCCCACCAAATATCGCGATGCTGCTGAAGAAGAGGCGTGGCGCGAGCGCGATCCGCTGACGCGGGTACAGGAGTATCTGCGTCAGCGTGAGCAATGGTCGGAAGACTGGGAACACGAACTGCTCGAAACCTGTACGGCGGAGGTCGAAGACGCGATGAACGAGGCGGAGGCTACGCCGCAGCCCCCGCCGCAGGACATGTTCCGCTATATGTATGCCGATATGCCACCGGCGTTGCAAGAACAGGAAGCGGCACTCGTGAACACGCTACAGCAGAAAGGGTAGGCGATGGAGAAGCGCAGTCTGCTGGAAGCGATTAACGAGGCTTTGCGGCAGGAGATGGCGGCGGATGACCGCCTGATTCTGATCGGCGAAGACGTCGGCAGGGAAGGGGGCGTGTTTCGCGTCACCGAGGGCTTGCAGGCGTTGTACGGCGCCGATCGGGTGGTCGATGCCCCGATTGCCGAATCTGGCATTGTCGGTATGGCGGTCGGCATGGCGATTGCCGATTTGCGGCCGGTGGCGGAAATTCAGTTTATGGGGTTTCTCTACCCGGCATTCGATCAGATCATCAGCCACGCCGCGCGCATGCGCAACCGCTCGCGCGGTCGTTTCACCTGTCCGTTGGTGATTCGCGTCCCCTACGGCGGTGGTATTCACCCGCCCGAGCATCACTCGGAGAGTACCGAGGCCATGTTGGTACACACACCGGGGATTCAGGTCGTGGTGCCGTCGACGCCATACGATGCCAAAGGCTTGTTGCTCAGCGCCATTCGGAGTCCTGAGCCGGTGGTGTATTTGGAGCCGAAACGTATGTACCGCGCGGTGCGCCAAGAAATCCCTGAAGAACTCTACACCGTGCCGATTGGGCAGGCCCGGGTGGTGCAAGAGGGCACACAGGTCACAGTGATCGGCTGGGGCTCGATGATGCAGGAAATTCACCAGGCGTTGGAGCTGCTTGAGGCTGAGGGGGTGAGTGTGGAGATTATCGATTTGCGTACACTTTCACCGTTGGATATTCCGGCGATCATCACGTCAGTCGAGAAGACCGGCCGAGCCGTAGTAGTACATGAGGCAGCGCGCACCTGTGGGTTGGGAGCGGAGATTGTGGCGCAGATTAACGAACGCGCCTTGCTGTCGCTGGAAGCGCCGGTGGAGCGCGTCACAGGGTTTGATACCGTGTTCCCGTTGCCGCAACTAGAAAAATATTATTTGCCGAAACCGGAGGGCATTGCTGCCGCAGTGCACCGGGTGTTGGCATTTTGAGAGGCTGCGATGGCTTTCGAATTTCGCTTCCCAGACGTGGGTGAGGGCATTACTGAAGGCGAAGTGGTACGCTGGCTAGTGAGTACTGGCGATGCGGTGCGGGCTGATCAGATCCTGGCTGAAGTCGAAACCGATAAAGCTGTCGTCGAGATTCCGTCGCCGCGCACCGGGACGATTGCACAGCTAGGAGTCGAGGCCGGAGAAAAAATCCATGTCGGCGAGGTGCTCGTCGTTATTGCTGAAGATGGTGCCCAACCTGCCGAAATTTTAACTTCAACGTCAACGGCAGCTTCGTCTTCTCGGGAAACCGCTGCTGCCGCGTCTACGTCGGTCGTCGGAGCGTTGCAGGAAGCTGTGCGCGTCCTCCCGCCGCCTCCTGAACTGGCGAACATTCCTGCCCCGGCGGGGAAGACACCGCGTATTTTAGCGATTCCTTCCGTACGGAAACTGGCGCGAGAGCTTGGGGTGGATTTAACCCAAGTGACCCCCACTGGTCCCCGTGGTCGTTTGCGCCGCGAGGATGTCTTGCAGGCTGCGAACGCGCCCAGCGTTGATACGGCCGGCACGGCCGCGCCTGCCGTGGGAGCGGAGCAAGACGAATACGGCCCGATTGATGTGCTGGAGTTACCGGCACTCCGCCGCACGATTGCCACGGCTATGGTCCATGCCGCGAGCACAGCAGTACCCATCACCACGACGGATGAAGTCGATGTGACGGCATTGGTCGCGTTGCGGCAGCAGAGCAAAGACGCGGCAGAGGCTGAAGGCGTGAACGTGACCTTGCTCCCGTTCGTCATGAAAGCCGTGGTTGCCGCACTGCGTCAGCATCCGCATCTGAACGCGACGCTGGCAGATTCGCTGCGGCAGATGGTCCTCAAACGGTACTACCACCTCGGTATTGCTACCGATACCCCGGACGGCTTGATTGTGCCGGTGATCCGCGATGTCGACCGCAAAAATATTCTCACGCTGGCTACGGAGCTGCAGCAACTGACGACCTTGGCGCGTGAGCGTCGTGTGGCGCTGGCCGACCTGCGTGGCGGGACGTTCACCATCAGCAATTACGGGGTGATAGGGGGTATCTTTGCGACCCCGATGTTGCATATGCCTCAGGTCGCGATTTTAGGCGTCGGGAAGTTGTTGCAGAAGCCTGTTGTGCATGAGGGTGACGTCGCGATTCGCACCATTCTCCCTCTCTCGCTGACCTTTGATCACCGCGCCTTAGACGGCGCTACAGCGCAACGCTTCCTGAATACGGTGATGGGGTACCTTGCCAACCCGGCGCGGTTGCTCTTGGTGTTGTAATCCTGCGCTCACTTCTGTGCCATTCTCACTTTGACTTGTTATAACCAATTGTTTTGTTGTGACTTTTTTGTTTTTTATGCGTTTTGTGATGAGGTGATGAAGCCGGTTGCTTGGGTACTCGGAACTCTGGTATGCTTGCCTGATATTGAGACGTGCAATGGGACAGTCTCCAACGGGTCGTGAGGGTGTCCGTCATACTACCGTGGGAGGAAAGCATGCAGACCGAAGATTATTTGATGTGCCCCGGTCCCAATGACATAGCTGATCGTGTGCTCCGGGCGATGGTACGTCCTGCGGCATGTCCGGTGTTCGATGAATTTCAAGAGTTCTATGAACAAACGATCGATATGTTGGCAGAAGTGTTTCAGACCACCAACCAGATCGCGGTCTTGCCGGGGTCCGGTCGGAGCGGGCTGGAAGCGGCGATTACCAGTGTGATCGAGCCTGGCGATCAGTCGTTGACCGTGGTCAGCGGGCAATTCGGAGAATTGGCCATGCGCATCGTCGATGGCGTCGGCGGCAAGGCGGAAGGTTTTTCGGTGCCATGGGGCGAGCCGATCGACCTGGAGGCTTTGGCGCAGAAAATTGCCAGTGGCAGCTACAAGCTCGTCACCATGGTCCATAATGAGACCTCCACTGGCTCGTTGTACGAAGCCGAGGCTATTGCCCGTATGGCTCACGAACATGGCGCGTTGTTTTTACTCGATGCGATTTCCTCCCTTGCCGGGGCGGACCTTCCCACGGACGCATGGCAAGTTGATCTGGCCGTGAGTTGTAGTCACAAAGCTGTTGGAGCGCCGATAGGGCATGCCTACGTGACGGTGAGTGACCGCGCCTGGGACGTGATGGCTAACCGGCGGCAACCATGCGGCAGTGTCTTTGGGAATCTCATGCATTGGAAGGCGCAGCCGGATGAGACTGCAACTGGCGGGCGTACGCTCAAACGGCCGCAGGGTGTCTTTACCGCCGTCCATACTTTTTATGGGTTGCATGAAGCGTTGACGATGATTCTCGAAGAAGGTGTACAGGTACGCTTCGCCCGGCATCAGCTTAACGCCGCGGCTTTTCGGGCTGGTATCGGTGCCTTAGGGCTGCCGCTCTTGGCGCATCCGTCGGTGGCTTCGCCGACAGTCAGCTGTGTGCGGTTGCCTGATGGACTTACAGCGCAAGCGTTTCTTGCTGAACTGCGTCAGGACCATGGTATTGCCACGTTGCCAGGACTAGGGGAGTACCGGACGAGCGCGGTACGGATCGGGCATATGGGAGTGACGGCGACCCCGCGGAACATCTTCCACGCACTACACGCGTTTGACCGTATTCTGGCTCGCGCTGGACACCACCACAGCCCTGGTGCAGGTGTGGCACGCGCTGCTGAAGTGTATGCGGAAGCAGAGACGCTGACCACATAGGAGTACGACGCGTTGGCAGAGCGATGGGTCCTGGATGAGGAAGAATTTTTTAAGGTTGATCTTCATACCTATACGATCGAGGAAATCTGCGAACTCCTCCGTTGTGGCACGATCGTAAAGAGCGGGTTGATTCCGTGGGGCTCCAACTACACCTTTCTGGTGGCGTTGGACGTTGCCCAACCTGCGTCTCTCCTTGGGGTCTACAAGCCCCGACGCGGCGAAGCGCCCTTGTGGGATTTTCCGGATGGTACGCTATACAAGCGCGAATATGCGGCGTTTGTGCTCAGCGAGGCGTTAGGTTGGCGTATCGTCCCACCTACCGTGATTCGTGATGGGCCGGATGGCATTGGTACGGTCCAGCTCTACATGCATCACGAACGTGAAGAGGCGGACTACTTTGCGATACGTGACCACCGTACCCGTGAAGTGAAGATGATGGCGGTGTTCGATCTTATCGCGAACAACACGGATCGTAAGGCCGGGCACTGCCTGCAGGACGAGAACGGTTATGTATGGGGCATTGATCACGGCCTGACCTTCAATCTGCATTCCGGGCTTCGCACAGTGATCTGGGATTTTGGTGGCGAACGGATTCCCAAACGTTTGGTACGTGATATCAGACGGGTGTGTGATGATCTGGAGGCGCAGCGTGGGAAGGCAGAGGAGCTGAGGGAGTTGCTCTCTTCAGCAGAAATTGCAGGGCTGTGTGAACGCATGCACGCTATGCTGCGCAAGCCGACCCTGCCTGATTTGCAACGGCGACGTAGTGTGCCATGGTCATTCTATTAAGCCATGGTGCGATCCGGTGAGCACTGCGTGAACTGATGAGCAGTCACGCAGTGCTCCATTCCCCTACTACAGATGCACTTCTTGAGCGACGAGCTCGCGGTGATAGGTCGCATCACCGAAGGTAAATTCCGCATATTTTGCCCGTTTGAAATACAGGTGCATATCGTGTTCCCAGGTGAACCCGATACCGCCGTGGACCTGAATGCCTTCACCAGCCGTGTAGCGGTAGGCATCGCTACAATATGCCTTGGCCATAGACACCGCCAAAGGCACCTCCGGTACATCCTCATCAACAGCCCAGGCAGCATAGTAGGCAGCCGACTTGGCCGATTCGACCTGGAGCATCATCTCGGCGCATTTATGTTTAATAGCCTGGAAACTGCCGATGGGGCGACCGAACTGGACGCGTTCCTTGGCATACGTGACGCTGATGTCGAGCACGCGCTGTGCCCCGCCGACCATCTCGGCACAGAGTGCGGTACAGGCAATGTTGAGCACTTTGTGTAGGATTGGCCAACCCATATCGATTTGACCAAGAAGACGATCACGTCCCACGCTGACATTGTCAAACACGACTTCACACTGTTTCCGTGTTTGATCCATGGTTTGTAGCAGGTTGGTGGAGACGCCAGGGGTAGTGGTGTCGACGAGAAGCAGGCTGATTCCGAAGCTCTTGTCTCCGGCATCCTTTGTGCGGGCTGCAACGACCAGCAGGTCGCTCACATGGGCATCAGGCACGAAGAGCTTCGTACCTGAGAGTTGGAAATTCTCCCCTGCCGGGACCGCTTTCAGATCACTCACGCCTTCAGCATCGAAGCGTCCGGACGGCTCCGTCAGGGCCAATGTGGCAATCAGCGAACCGTCTGCGATCTTGGGCAGGTAGGTTTGTTTTTGGTCTTCCGAACCGCCCACGAGGATGGTTTGGCCGGCAAGGAGGACCGAGGATAGGAACGGGGACGGCAGCAGTACCGCACCCATTTCTTCGAGAATAACGGTGAGATCGACAAAACTCAGCCCTTGTCCGCCGTATTCCTCAGGAAACGCCAAGCCCAACCATCCGAGAGCTGCCATTCGCTTCCAGAGGTCCGGAGAATAGCCTTGCTCATCGTCCATCATTTGACGGACAAACGTTGTCGGGCAATTCTCCTCGAGAAAGGCACGAGCCGTCTGCCGTAACATTTCTTGTTCGTCACTAAAGCCGAAATCCATGGGACGTGTTCCTCCTGCTTACTTTTTCTTCTCGTTGTTGAGACATGATGTGTACGGCAAGAGTGCCGTAGGTCAGTGACATGATACAATGCTCACAACTGAAGCTACTGGGGCGTCACAAGGGGCCGCAGAACTGTAACTTACAGAATGGCCTGTTCGGTTAGTCGATCGAAGAGGTGACAGTACTGCATGTCGAAATAGACGGGGATTTCGTCATGCATCTTTGCCTGCATGCGTGGTTCCATACGGGCAGTGAAGTTTTGGTTGTGGCTGGAGAGTTCCAGAACGATTTCGGCGCCAAGTGGTTCCAAGACTTCAATAGTGGCTTTGACCGGTACGAGATTTTTCGCCTTGCCTTCCCCTTCCGAGAGGATATTCTCTGGTCTGATACCTAAGACAACATCTTGATTGATGTACGCCTCGACTTGCTTGGCACGGTCGGGAGCAAGCGGCAAACGCGTCCCATGAAAGTCGATGTCGATGGTGCCATTGTCCTGCACGAGGCGTGCATGCAAAAAGTTCATTGGTGGGCTACCGATGAACCCGGCGACAAACTGGTTGGCCGGTTCGTTATACACTTCCATCGGCGAACCGACTTGCTGGATGAAGCCGTTATGCATGACGACAATGCGGTCGCCCATGGTCATTGCTTCCACTTGATCATGGGTGACATAGATCATCGTGGCATTCAGACGATCGTGTAACTTGATAAGCTCTGCCCGCATATTGACTCGGAGTTTGGCATCGAGGTTGCTCAGCGGCTCATCGAACAGAAAGACCTCCGGATTGCGCACGATTGCCCGGCCGACAGCCACACGTTGTCGCTGACCGCCGGAGAGTTGTTTGGGTTTGCGCGCCAGTAATTCGCCAATGCTCAAAATATCAGCCGCGTTTTTGACGCGCCGGTCGATCTCGTCTTTCGCAATCTTCCGGAGTTTGAGGGAGAACGCCATGTTTTTGTACACGGTCATGTGAGGATAGAGGGCGTAATTTTGGAAGACCATGGCGATATTGCGATCTTTTGGGGGAACGTCGTTGACAATGCGATCGCCAATGAAGATTTCCCCTTCGGTGACGTCCTCGAGCCCGGCAACCATACGCAACGTCGTCGTTTTGCCACAACCCGACGGTCCGACCAGGACGACAAACTCCTTGTCGTGAATCTCGAGATTCACGTTATTGACGGCAATAACTTCTTCAGAAAATCGTTTGACGAGGCTGTGTAAAGTCACCTGTGCCATGTTGCCGACTCCTTTGTTGAGTATCCCTCCGGCACCTCTCCTGCCAGTATGCGCCAAGCCGGAGAATACACTGGACCGCAAAGCGGGGCGATTGTGTCACGTTCTCCGCAACGTGTCAAGCTACCGCGGAGGCCTTATGCTTGGCGTTTGATGGTGTAGCCTACGGCCTCCCGATCCCACGTGTCGGGCGTGACACCATCGGCTTTGAGTTGATACTTCATGGTGCGTTCTGTCCCGGTTTTGGGGAACGCCTCTACAAAACGCACATAGCGGGGAATCATGAAGTAGGCCATGGTGGCCTCGCAGTGTTCCATGAGAGCCTCAGGAGCGGGCCGAGTTCCGGGTTGTGGCACAATCGCGACCATCACGTCATCTTCTCCGAGTTCGGATGGAATAGCATACGCTGCAGACTCCAAGACGTGCGGGTGACTGTTGAGAATTTTCTCGACCTCAAAGGAGGAGATATTCTCACCACGCCGCCGCATGAAGTCACTCTTGCGATCGACAAAGAAGAAGTAACCGTCTTGGTCCTGATAGGCGAGATCGCCACTGCGAATCCACCCCCCGCGCGTTTTCTCGGCCGTGGCTTCGGGGTTCTTATAGTATTCGGTGAGCGAGCTTTCACCTTTCGGACGATAGATTAACTCACCCACTTCGCCTGGAGGCAACTCGTTGTCATGGTCGTCGACAACGCGCATATCAAACGTGGCGCCCGGCTTCCCCATCGAGCCGACCTTGTCCTCTTCCTTCGCCTCCGTATTGATCATGAAGCCGCCTTCGGTCTGAGAGTAGAGTTCGACAATTTTCGTGTTAAAGCGTTGCTCGAACTCTTCCCAGATCGTTCTGGGGGCAGCAGCACTTAAAGCGATACGTAAGGAATTGTCGTTATCATTCGGCCGGGACGGTTGTTTGACCAGGATAGGAATCATGGCGCCTAAAAAGAGGGTGAAAGTCGCGTTGAATTTGCGCACATCATCCCAGAAACGGCTGGCACTAAACCGTTCCACCATGGCGACTTTCGTATCGCTGACAAGTGCCATCCACACCATGTTTTGGCCACCAATATGGAAGAGCGGCAAGGTATTGTAGACGACATCGTCCTCGGAGTAGCCCGTCATGATCGGGAGGACAAATCCGCCGTAACACCGGTCGTGACGATGGACGACACCTTTGGGCAGGCCCGTGGTCCCCGAGGTGTACATGATGGAATCCATATCCTCCGACCAGACCTCCTTCATGGGGCTGGTCGCTGGCGCGGTGAGGAGTTCGCCGAAATCGATGGCACCTGGCGGGAGATTGGCCGCTTGTGCGCCGTGGTCACCAAGGACGATGAGGCGTTTGAGATTGGGCAGTTGGTCCCGGATGTCCGACACGACCGGTACGAACCGCTCACTCAACACCATGGTTGCCGCGTCGGAGTGATTGATGATATATTGCAGCCCCTCACCTCGTAGCGCCGTGTTGAGTGGCACCGTGACGCCACCCAATTTCGCATTGCCCCACCATGTGTAGAGAAACTCGGGAATGTTGGGCAGCATGATGCAGAGTTTATCGTCTTTGGCGACGCCCAGTGCTTCGAGCGCATTGCCCACGCGATTGACGCGTTCATCGAGCTGATCGTAGGTAATCTGTTCCTGGTCGGTGAGTAGGGCGACTTTCCCAGCATTTGTCACAGCTTTATCTTCAAAGATTTTGCCGTAGCTCTCCCAGGACTCGTCCATCGAGTTCCAGACGTCTATGATTTTGGCTTGTATCTCATCAGACATAACGTCCCTCATCCACGAAACGGTTGGTCATATTGCTGCGATCAGCACTCGTCACGCTGCGGTGAGGCTGACCGTTGTTGCCAGCGTTGGAGCTCAGCTTCGTATTCTTCCCGATAATCCATATCTCGCAAGATGGCGTCATCAGCGAGGGGCGTTTCCGTGGTATCCTCCGGATGGCCGCGGGTGACGCTATTGAGACCCTGATCTCGCCCGAGCGCTAAGACTTCCTGACGATACCGTACCGACAAGACGATTGGATGGCCGCGCTTGCCGTGTGAGGTCGGGATTACCAAGCCTGTGCCTATGCGTCGAAATGTGGTCAAGACATGCTGGACGGGCGCCACGCCAATCTGCGGTTGATCCACCAACGCGAGGAGATACGCATCAGGTACCGGGGTGACGTGTCGTAGGGCCACTTGTACGGACGTCGTCATGCCGTACCGGTAATTGGTGTTGTATAATAGATGGACCGGCCAGCGTTCCAGCACCGTGGCAATTTCTGCGGCCCGGTGTCCCAACACGACATACACCGCGTCCAGCTCTGCTTGCAGCAACGTCTGCACGACCTGTTCAATGACCGTATGGCTGCCAAACGGCAACAGCGCTTTGAGCTGGCCCATACGGCGGGACTCTCCCGCCGCGAGAACGACACCTACGATGCGCATGGCCTTACGTCCACCGGCCATGGCGTTAACGTTGTGCCGCGGCTTTAATGGCCTCGACAATTTTTACGTAACCTGTGCATCGGCAGAGGTTCCCCGCAATGCCCCAGCGGATGTCTTCTTCCGTCGGGTTCGGATTTGCATCCAACAAGGCTTTCGTTGCCAGGATCATCCCCGGCGTACAGAAACCGCATTGGGCGCCACCATGCTCGACGAAAGCTTGTTGAATCGGATGCAGGGTATCATCTGAGGCCAGTCCTTCGATCGTCGTGACCTGCCGCTCGTTGGCCTCCAGGCCAAAGATCAGACATGAGTCAACGGGCTTGCCATCGAGGAAGACGGTGCAGGCACCACACTCACCTTCGCTACAGCCTTCTTTCGTTCCGGTCAGGTGGAGCTCCTCGCGGAGAACTTGCAGCAACGACTGGCGCGGCTCGATTGCTACCTCGTACTGTTTATCATTGACCGTCAGTTGAATGAGACGTTTCACACCCTCTCCTTTACCTGGAAAACGCAGCGTGTTGTGTTTACAGCATCCGTAGCATACTGAGCGCCGAGTGCACACACCGCTGGGTGAGGACTTCCACCATACTTTTGCGATAGTCACCGGAACACCGCACGTCGGAAATCGGGTGGCATTCTGCTGCCGCAGTGCGCCCGGCAGCTTCCGCAAGCGCTACTGACGCCGGCTGCCCGCGCACGACGCCTTCCGCCTGTGTCGCCCGTAGCGGTGTTGGCGCCACCGCACCGAGACTAATACCGACCTCACTGCAGACACCATTCTCCGCGGTAATCACGGCGCATGACGACACTAATGCGATGTCGATCGCGGTCCGCGTCCGCCGTAGAAAGCCCCAGCCGCGTTTGTCTTGGGAAGGAGGTACAAGAATTTCCGCGACCATTTCCGTTGGCGCTAACGCGGTGCGGCCCGGGCCTTGAAAAAAGTCGTCCAGGGCGATCTCGCGTTCGCCCTGCGGCCCAACAATCTTTACTGTGGCGCGATAGGCCAGTAACGCCGGGGCCGTATCGGCAGCTGGTGAAGCATTACACAGATTCCCTGCCACGGTGCCGCGATGCCGCGTTTGGCGCGACCCGACCCAGCTTGCAGCTTCCGCCAACGCCCCGTAATGCCGCCGGACTGATGTGTGTGCCAGCACGTCCGCATGGGTCGCAGCGGCGCCGATGCGCAGCCCTTTGGCGCCGGAATACCGCACGCCGGACAGGGCTTTGATCCGCTTAATGTCGATAATCACCTCGGGCATGACGGCACGATGGCGCATACGCAGAAAGAGATCAGTCCCTCCTGCCAACACGTGCGCGTTGCCCTGATATTTCTCCAGGAGTCTGGTGGCCTGGCGGACCGTTTTCGGGTCGAAATACTCGAAATTATTCAATGGAGACCTCCGAGGCAACGATGCCAATGATCAGCGGAAGCGCAGATACCAGATGCTCTTGCGCCGGCTACGTGCGCTGAGACGACAAACGGCGGGGCCAGGTTGTCTCTCGTACTGCGTGCCAATCTCGCGCACTCCAATTTACGATGTGGCCCAACTCGGGGGATAGGGTTCGCTTTCGGGATGGTCGAGCAAAATGGCCATCACCGTTTCACCCGCCGCAAACGGTTTCCCCTGCTTCGGGAGGGACAACAAGGCGTTGGCACCAACCATCGACAGGAGACGTGCCGATGATTGCATGCCCGTCGAATGTGCCAGAAATTTGCCCTCTTCACGGCTCAGCTGCACGCGGTGAAATTCCGGCCGGCCAGTGTCGCCTTGGAGCGTCGACGCCAGTGTCACCGGTACGCGTGGGCGGAGCACCAAGCGATGGCCGGCGATGCGTCGTAAGGCCGGGCGGACAAAAACTTCAAAGGAGACCAGCGATGATACGGGAAATCCCGGCAAGGCAAAGACCGGCTTGCCGTCAACGGTGGCGAACGTTAAAGGCTTGCCCGGCTTCATATTGACCCGGCCGAAATGCACCGTGCCGATCGTTTCCAAAATGGGTTTGATGAGATCGAGCTTCCCCATCGAGACGCCACCCGACGTAATAAGAACATCGCACGTCGCTAGGCCTTCCCGGACTTTGGCTGTCAGTTCCTCACGCCGGTCGGTGCCGATACCAAGGGACACCGGAGTTCCCCCTGCCCGCTGAATCGCAGCCATCAATGTATAGCGATTGCTATCACGGATTTGGCCGGGGCCTGGTTGGGCATCCGGCTCGACAATTTCGTTCCCCGTGGACAGCACCGCGACGCGCGGACGTGGATGGGCGCGAAGAGATGTATAGCCGAGACTTGCCAGTAAACCAATCTCTTGGGGACCCACACACGTTCCTGCTTCGAGGACCCGCTGGCCTCGGGCAATATCCTGGCTGACCGGACGGACATCCGCTCCGGGCTGCACCGTGTGTTGCATCGTGACCATGCCGTCGGCTTCCTGGGTGTATTCCACCATGATGACGGCATCCGCGCCGGGAGGCAGTGGCGCCCCGGTGGTGATACGCGCGCAGGTACCCGGCTCCACACGGAGATCGGCAATATATCCCGCCGTTTGTTCACCGATAAGACGGCGAGGGTTGGTGGGATCACGTGCAATGACCGCAAAACCGTCTTTGGAACTACACGGGAAGGGAGGGAGATCCTCTTCGGCGAGCACCTCTTGCGCCAGGACGAGATCCAGAGCATCGGATAGGTCCACCATTTGCGGGGTGAGAGGTGCAACGGATTGCAAGACAATATCGAGCGCTCGTTCTGCTTCAATAGTGTCGTAATCCTGCATCATAGTCGTACTTTGTGCTAGCGTTGACAATACCGGTGCGGCTGGGCTCCGGTGTATGGATGGATGGCCAGTTCTAGCGTATCTTTGGCGGGCAGTCAACCCCAAAGACACCGGCAGAGCGCATGCGTTCTACGGCGTTCTCACTCGAGAGCTGCTATCAGCTGGCCAGCCTCGATCCCCACACGTACAGCAGCTCGACACGCTCGGCGTAGTTGCGGGTGTCCGAAGCCTGGGTGCCAGGTGGGATGGTAGCATTCGTCGGAAACGATCAACAGCCCTGTGATTTCGCAGCTGCGATAATGCGCTACAGCGAGAAGGGCCGCCATTTCCATATCGACAATTCGTGCCCCGGCACGTTGAAAGTATTGAATCTTCTCCGCAGTTTCCCGATACGGGGCATCGGTGGTCCAGATTGCCCCTGAGCGTACGGGGAGCCCGTGAGCCGTTGCCTGCTCCTGGAGCACGGCATTCAGACGTCCGGTGGTTGTTGGAATCACGTCCGGCGGCAGATAGTGATACGACGTGCCTTCTTCGCGCAAGCCCCGCGTGGGGACGACGCAATCGCCAATGCGGTATGATGAGTCGAGGGCACCGCAAAACCCGAGATACAGAAAACGTCGGACGCCGAGCGCGATGAGCTGTTCTAGCAACATGACTGCCATGGGGGCTCCCATGGGTGACGCCAAGACTGAAAAGGCAGAATCGTCCGGGCTATACACTCGTTGGCGTTGCACCGGCAGCGCATGCGGCTGGGGCGAGCCGAGTTCCTTCAGCAGACGGCGTTCGAGTTCTGGGATAAAGGCCAGAAGCGCGGTGTGCCGCAAGCCCATATCGTGTGCGGTCACCCCGCGGTAGGATAACACTTGTGCGATAAAGTCGTCCGGCTCGATCCTGGCGGTCGGTTCTGATGATAGAAATGACAGTGGTGAGAGCGTCTTCATAGCGTCCGATCCTTCGAACATGTGTCGATGACATGCGTCAACATCGTGGCAACGCCGTGTGTTGCGAGTGGCCCCCAGTGTAGCAGATGTGAGCGGCTGTGGATGCGGCACGCCCGGCTTTTTGACAAAGACAGACGGTCCTGCTACTGTAACACCGAACACATACGTAGGCAGCCAGGATCGATCTATGCGTCCGCTGTGACTGCGGTGTCATTTTCCGCACTTTGCTTATACACGCTTCTTTCACAAACATCATCAGCTGGAGTTGGACACGTTATGGTGGAGGCTGTTGTCACTCGCGTAATGGGCCGAGCCTCAGATTGGCCGGTTGCGCATGAGGCTGCTGCATTGCTCGATCAGTTGCACGTTGCGTGTAAGGATGTGTTGGCGGCGCAAGTCGCGCGCGATGCCGATGCGTTGCAAGCATGTTTACGCGAGGGATGACGATGGGGTGTTGTCGTGTCCTCGATCCCACATATCCTGAGCCGGCGATCATACACGAGGCCGTGCGCATTCTCCAGCGAGGCGGAGTGATTGCCTACCCGACGGACACGGTGTATGGCTTAGCCGTGGACGCCTTCAACGAGGCAGCGGTCGCCCGACTGTATGCGGTCAAGCAACGCTCTGCGGACAAAGCCATTCCGCTTATCATTGGTGAATTGGGGCAGCTGGCGCAGGTGTGTGTGCATGTCCCCCGTATCGCTGCACGACTTATCGAGGCCTTCTGGCCTGGACCCTTAACCCTCTTGCTGGAGCCGCATGCGCGCGTGCCGGTTCTCATACGCGGAGACAGCCCGCATATTGGGGTGCGTTGGCCCGCTTCGCCGATTAGCCAAGCATTGGCTGTGGCTACGGGCCGAGCCATCACCGCATCGAGTGCCAACCTCTCGGGTATGCCTGCGGCGTTATGTGCCGCAGACGTCGTCGCACAACTGGCATCGGTGGTTGATGTGGTCCTGGATGGCGGGGCGGTGGTGAGTCCTGAGGTGTCGACCATACTTGATGTCCTGGCCGAGCCGCCGCGTATCGTGCGGGCCGGCAAGGTCAATCAGCAGGCCCTTGAGGATGTGCTCGGTACACGTATTGTGACGTCAGCTCCGTGTCGTGAAAACGTTGTGAATCCACCACTGGTCGAAGCTTTGAACGCCTTGACAAGAGGCGAAACAGAAAGAGGTTGACAGCTGTTATGGCGGTCCGTATATTTTAGATATACCCTACTTCAGAGCCCCCAAGTATACAGGTCGCTTCAAACTCTCACTAAATTAAATGTCTTGTCCCCTTCTGTTCTGAATGTAGGCTGGTGTGAGGCACTTTGAGCCTAGCCTACTTCGACCCGTATGCGCGTGGGATGGATCACTCTCTGATACACCGTCATCGCTTGGCAGCAGGAAACCGACGAATCCCTTGCAGACATATGCGCAGTTTTCGTGTTCGGTGCGGAAGGCACCTCACACGGTGAGTCTGAGGTGCCCGTGGATGTCGTGGTGAAGCATGCCTTCTATGAAGGGACACTCCATACGCAGTACTGCCAGTACACACAACAGAGTTGTAAATCTTTCTACTAATCTTCCGGTTGATATGAGAGATACGGATATCTCCTAGATATTGTGCTCACTTCCTAGCTCATGGATGGTTCGCGGTCGTGAGGCGGTGCTGTCAAAGGCATTGCTGTGCCATGGAACACGTGGGTTCTACGAGCCGTGTTCTCTCACGGGGGGCGCGGATTCTCCCGATACTACCTGGGACGTGTCTGTGTGATCCTATGATCCTACGAATGCACATCGCTTCTCTTGTATTCGTTCCTGACGTTGAAGACATTCAGCTTTGCTATGCCGGAGGAGATGACCGTCGATATGACTAAGGCATCCAAGGAGTTTTCTACTATGAATATCGTCGAGCTCAAAGAGATGACCATTTCGGAGCTAGCCGAAGTGGCCAAAAAACTCAACGTCAATGGCGCGAGCGGTTTACGGAAGCAGGAGCTCATTTTTAAGATTTTAGAAGCCCAGACGGAAAAGAATGGTCTGATCTTTGGGGAAGGCGTGCTGGAGATTTTGCCCGATGGCTTCGGGTTCCTGCGGTCGCCCAGCTACAATTACCTGCCAGGACCTGATGATATCTATGTGTCCCCGTCGCAAATTCGCCGCTTCGATTTACATACCGGCGACACCGTGTCCGGGCAAGTCCGTCCGCCGAAGGAGAGCGAGCGCTACTTTGCGCTACTGAAGGTGGAGGCGATCAATTTTGAGAATCCAGATTTTGCCAAAGACAAGCTGCTCTTTGATAATTTGACGCCGCTGTATCCTGAAGAGCGGATGCATCTTGAAACGAAAGATGGTGATCTGTGCACGCGGATCATGGATCTCCTCACTCCCATCGGGAAGGGGCAGCGTGGGCTGATTGTGGCTCCCCCTCGGACCGGGAAGACGATGCTCCTGCAGTCTATTGCCCACAGTATTACCCAAAATCATCCCGAGGTGATCTTGATCGTGTTGCTCATCGACGAACGCCCCGAAGAAGTGACCGATATGCAGCGGTCGGTGAAGGGGGAAGTCGTGAGCTCAACGTTTGACGAGCCGGCCTCGCGTCACGTGCAAGTGGCGGAAATGGTGATTGAGAAAGCCAAACGCTTGGTGGAGCATAAGCGTGACGTGGTGATCTTGCTTGATAGTGTTACGCGGTTGGCACGGGCCTATAACACGATCGTCCCACCGAGTGGGAAGGTGTTATCTGGTGGCGTGGACTCCAATGCCCTCCAAAAACCGAAACGCTTTTTCGGGGCCGCACGGAATATCGAAGAAGGCGGGAGCATGACCATCATCGCGACGGCCCTCGTCGATACCGGAAGCCGGATGGATGAGGTCATCTTTGAGGAATTTAAAGGCACGGGTAATTTGGAGATTCACCTCGATCGGCGTTTGGTCGATAAGCGTGTTTTCCCTGCGATCGATGTCAACCGCTCCGGAACCCGGAAGGAAGAGCTCTTGCTGACGGAGCATGAGTTGAATCGGGTGTGGGTCTTACGGAAGGTGCTGAATCCACTGAGCACGGTTGATAGTATGGAACTTCTTATCGACAAAGTGCGCGAGACCCAAACGAACGCCGACTTTCTTGCTTCGATGAACAGCTAGACACCAAGAGAATGGCTGTGGTGTGCCCCGGCTCTTTCTTGTCCCGTATATCTACCTTATGTTACTCTGCGTATCCCTCAGTGCCCGTAACGTGTCTCTATAACTGGAGGAGTTGCCATGAAAACTGATATCCATCCCGAGTATGTCGAAACGACGATCACCTGTGCGTGTGGCGAGACGATGCAGACCCGGGCGACCGTCCCGAATCTGCGCGTGGCGATTTGCTCGAAATGCCATCCATTTTTCACTGGCCGGCAAAAGCTCGTTGACAGTGCTGGGCGTGTGGAGAAGTTCCGGAGAAAATACGGTAAAACCATCCAAGACGCATAAGTTCCCATCGCATGGTACCCCTGTATGTTTGAAAAGCTCGACGCCACCGTCAAACGCTACGAAGAATTGACTCAACGGCTCAGTGATCCAGCGGTTTTTGCTGATCCCGAGGCCTTACGGAATTGTGCCAAAGAGCAGGCCGATCTGAAGCCTGTTGTGGACAAGTATCATGAATATTGCAAAGGGCGCCAAGAGCTGCAGGATAATCAGGAACTGTTAGCCAATGAAGCCCTGGAAGCGGAGTTTGCCGAGTTGGTCGAAGAAGAGGTGGCCACGCTCAGCGCCCGCCTTGAGACGCTCAAACACGAGCTGCGACTGAGCCTGCTGCCTCGCGATCCGCATGATGCGCGTGGGGCCATTTTGGAGATCCGAGCCGGCACGGGAGGGGACGAAGCGGCACTTTTTGCTGCAGATCTCTTCCGTATGTACAGCCGTTACGCCGAGACGCAGCGATGGCGCGTCGACATTTTACATTCCAGCCCCACTGAGACCGGAGGCTTTAAGGAAATCGTGGCATCGGTCGATGGCAAGGACGTCTATAGTCGACTGAAATTCGAAAGTGGGACCCATCGGGTGCAGCGGGTGCCGGCAACCGAGACGCAAGGGCGCATCCATACGTCTGCCGTGACCGTAGCTATTTTGCCTGAAGCGGAAGACGTTGATGTTGAAATTGATCCCGCCGACTTGCGTGTCGATGTCTTTCGCTCGTCAGGACCGGGCGGGCAGAGTGTCAATACGACTGACTCCGCTGTGCGTCTAACTTATGAGCCAAAGGACCGCAAAGACCTTCGTATCGTCGTGACCTGTCAGGATGAGAAATCCCAGCACAAAAATCGCGCCAAAGCTATGAAGGTCCTCATGGCGCGCTTGCTCGATACCTTGCAAGGTGAGCAGCAAGCAAGCCTGTCGGAACAGCGCCGGGCGCAAATCGGCAGCGGAGACCGCAGCGAGCGTATCCGCACCTACAATTTCCCCCAAGGGCGCGTGACGGACCATCGTATTAACCTTACCTTGTACAAACTCGAATACATTTTGCAAGGGGATTTGGGCGAATTGATCGAAGCCCTGTCTCTTGCTGACGAGACTGCCAAACTGCAGGCCGTGGAGTGATGTCCCAGACAGTTCGGAGCGTCTTGCAGGAAGCACGGCAATGTCTTGCTCGATGTGGGATTGCTGAGCCACGGGCCGCCGCGGAAATCTTGCTGGCGGACGTCTTGGCGCAGCCCCGCTCTACGTTGTATCTCGAAGCCAATCGATCGCTGTGTGCATCCGAATATGCGACGTATAGGGTATATCTCTCTCGGCGATTGCAGGGGGAGCCTGTCCAATACATTACGGGACGCCAGGAGTTCTGGTCACTGGAATTTTGCGTGAATGCGGATGTCCTGATTCCCCGGCCAGAGACGGAGCTGTTAGTCGAACATGGGGTGCAATGGCTGGAGTCGTGGCATGCGGCTGCGCCGGAGGCTCCATTGCAGGTACTTGACGTAGGGACGGGGAGTGGGAATGTGGCTATTAGTGTGGCGCATACCGTGCCTCAGAGCCATGTGTGGGGTGTTGATATTGCCCCTGCCTGTCTCGACGTGGCGCGCCAGAATGCGCAGCGGCTCGGGGTGGGCGACCGCCTGACATGGATCTGTGGTGATCTCGTCACAGGCTTGCAGGCAGCACGCCCGCGCTTCGCGCTCTGCGTGAGCAACCTGCCTTATGTGACGACAGCCGAGTGGGAACAACTGCCACGTGAGATTAAAGATTACGAACCTACCAGGGCGTTATGGGGAGGGCGTGATGGGCTTGACTTGGTGCGTCGTCTGGTGGTGACGAGTCCTGAGGTGTTGATGCCAGGAGGTCTGCTGCTTTTGGAAGTCGGGTGGCAACAAGCCGTTGCGGTCGCGGAGTTCATCCGGGAACAGAAACGGTTTTGCGAGGTTGGAACGTATCACGATTTTGCCGGGATTGAGCGTGTGGTATGGGCTCGGATTCCCTAGGAGCAACGTGTGCAACGTATCGTCATTCGGGGTGGCCGGGCTTTACAGGGACGGGTGGAGGTGAGCGGGGCGAAAAATGCGGCCTTACCGTTAATGGCCGCGACCTTGCTTACGGACGGACCGTGTGATATTACCAATATGCCGAACTTGGGAGATATTCGCACCTTCAGCCAACTTCTTGAGCATCTTGGTACACGGGTCGAAGTGCTTGGGGATGGCAAGATGCGGCTGCAGACCTCCACGGTATCCTGCGTCGAGGCCCCCTATGATTTAGTCAAAATGATGCGTGCTTCGGTGTTGGTGCTCGGCCCTCTAGTCGCGCGCTACGGTGAGGCACGGGTTGCGTTGCCGGGTGGCTGTGCTATTGGTGCACGTCCTATTGATCAACACCTGGAGGGTATTCGAGCGTTAGGGGCGGAGATTACGCTGGAGCATGGGTATGTGACTGCACGGGCCAAGCGCTTACGTGGGGCCGACATCACCTTACGGCTATCGACTGTGACCGGGACAGAAAATTTGATGATGGCTGCGGCGCTTGCCGAAGGACGGAGTCGTATTTATCCCGCCGCCCGTGAGCCGGAAATCGTGTTGTTGGCCGAAATCTTGACGCAGATGGGTGCCCGTGTGACCGGGGCCGGGACTGAGACGATTGAGATCGAAGGTGTTGCTGCGTTGCAGCCGTTTCAAGGGGCAGTGATTCCTGACCGTATCGAGGCTGGGACGTTTGCCGTTGCCGCGGCCATCACCGGCGGCCGGTTGGAGATTGCAAATTGTCGTCCTGCGCACCTGGACGCAGTTATCACTTCCTTGCGTGCCGCTGGTGTCCGGGTGGAAAGTAGCGGAAACGCGTTGATAGTGGAAGGGCCGGGCGAGTGGTCTGCGGTCGATGTGGAGACGGCCCCGCACCCGGGTTTTCCAACCGATATGCAGGCGCAAATGATGGCGTTGATGGCTCTCGCACATGGCACCAGCGTCGTGCGAGAGCACGTGTTCGAAAATCGCTTAATGCATGTCGCGGAATTGCGTCGCATGGGGGCAGATATTGATGTGCAGGGTAGCGTGGCGCAGGTACATGGACGAACCGTGCTGAGTGGCGCCGAAGTCATGGCCACCGATCTCCGGGCTTCTGCGTGTCTGATTGTCGCCGGTCTCGCCGCCCGTGGGGAGACCGTTGTGTCGCGGATGTATCATCTCGACCGGGGATACGAGCGTATCGAAGAAAAGCTAGCAGCGGTGGGAGCGCAGATATGGCGGGAGGGCTCGCAGACGACATAACCTTTGCTTTGCCCAAAGGTCGCATATTAGTAGATGCGTTGAAGCTGCTGGAGCATGTGGGGCTTCGGTGTCAGGACTTAACGGATGCGAGTCGGAAATTGGTGGTGCATTTTCCCGAGCAGGGCGTGCGGTTTTTGCTTCTTCGCGGTTCCGACATCCCGACGTATGTGGAATACGGCGCGGCTGACATGGGTATTGTTGGCAAAGATGTTCTGCTGGAGCAGCTCAAGGATATCTACGAGCCGCTTGACCTCAAGTTCGGTGCGTGCAGGTTGGTGGTGGCCCGACCACGAGAGCAACGCCGGACTCTTGATGCCCTCAAGTGGTCGCCTATCAAAGTGGCCACGAAATTCCCACGTTTGACCGCAGAGCATTTTACCAAAAAAGGGGTGCAGGTCGAGCTGATTTATCTTGGGGGGGCGGTGGAATTAGCCCCCTTGGTCGGGCTGAGCGACTTGGTCGTCGATCTGGTGCAGACTGGCCGCACGCTGCAAGAAAACGGGCTCGTTGAGGTCGAAGAAATTGTCCATTCTACCGCTCGCTTGGTGGTGAATCGCGCCAGTCACAAGACCAAGTATGAACCAATGACCCGACTTATTCAACAGCTTCGTGCCTCTGTGACGATGGTATAAGGAAGAGGAACCATGGAACGCCGTGGACGTGTGCATCGCCGAACGACCGAGACAGATATTACCGTGGACCTTGATCTCGATGGAAGTGGTATCTCTACCATCCAGACGGGAGTGCCATTTCTCGATCATATGCTCAGTATGATTGCGCGACATGGCTTCGTGGATCTCGAGATACAGGCGGAAGGCGATGTGGATGTCGATTACCATCACACCGTCGAAGACGTGGGGATTTGTCTGGGGCAAGCGTGGTATCAGGCGATGGGCGAGAAGCAGGGCATGCGTCGGTATGCCGAGGCGAGCGTGCCGTTGGAGGAAACTCTGGCATCGGCGGTGATTGATTTCTGTGATCGTCCCTACTTGGTCTACAATGTCGACATCCCAGCCGGACGCATCGGGACGTTTGACGTCGAGTTAGTCGAAACGTTCTTTCTGGGCTTTGTCAGTCATAGCCGTGCCACGTTGCATCTCAATACGCAGTATGGGCGGAATCGGCATCACATTGCTGAAGCGCTTTTTAAAGCGTTCAGTCGGGCGACGGATGTGGCGACGCAGCTTGAACCACGCCTTTCGGGGTTGCTGACAACAAAAAATGCGTTTGGCTAGGACGTGTGGTAATGATTACGATCGTGGATTATGGCAGCGGCAATCTCTGGAGTGTGCAGAACGGCTTGAAGTATGTTGGAGCGGAGGCGCGGGTCAGTAGTGACCCTGATGTAGTTGCCCGGTCTCAGGCTGTGATTTTTCCCGGCGTTGGTGCGTTTCGTGATTGTATGCAGAATCTTGCCGAACGCGGCCTCGATCAGGCACTCCGCGAGGTGATTGCGGCTGACCGGCCGGTGTTGGCGATCTGTGTCGGGATGCAGGCGTTGTTGCGCCAGAGTGAGGAGTTCGGGCATACGCCAGGGCTGGCGATCTTTGATGGTATTGTGCGCCGCTTTGCCGACCCGTGCTGCGAGACCGGGGAGCGCCTGAAAGTACCGCATATGGGGTGGAATCAGCTTCGTATTGTGCAACCATGCCCGCTCCTTGACGGTATCCCGGATGGCGCATTTACGTACTTTGTGCATTCATACTATGCCGTCCCGGTAGATCCTGACATTGTTGTTGCTTGTACAGATTACGGCGTAGAGTTTGCGTCGGTGCTCTGGCGTGGCAATCTCTATGCGACGCAATTTCATCCGGAAAAAAGTCAGGCATATGGCTTGCGCATTCTGCAGAATTTTGTGGCCGTGAGCCGGGGTGTGTCGTAGCCCCCCAGTGTGTATTGCGCGGTCGGCGGAGTAAGTACAGTGTTGGCAAAGCGTATTATCCCCTGTCTTGATGTCAAGAATGGGCGTGTGGTCAAAGGCGTCAACTTCGTTGATCTGCGCGATGCCGGGGACCCTGTCGAGGCGGCGCAGGCGTATGATGCGCAGGGGGCAGATGAGCTTACCTTTCTCGATATTACGGCATCGCATGAAAAGCGTCGCATTATCATCGACGTGGTGCGGCGGACGGCAGAGCGCATATTTATGCCATTGACGGTTGGTGGTGGGATCAATACCACCGCGGAAATACGGGACCTCTTGCGTGCAGGCGCCGATAAGGTGTCTATCAACACGGCGGCTGTGCGTCGCCCGGCGTTTGTTCGCGAAGCCGCAGAGATGTTCGGTAGTCAGTGTATTGTGGTGGCGATCGATGCCAAGTGTACGGCTGATGAGCCCCGTAGTTGGGGCGTCTTTACCCATGGTGGGCGACAGCCTACTGGCCTTGATGCCGTTGCCTGGACTCAGGAGGTTGAGGCGCTCGGGGCTGGGGAAATCCTCCTTACCAGTATGGATCGTGATGGCACGCGAGCCGGCTACGATTTAGCACTGACACGGCATATTGCGGACGCGGTAAGTATTCCAGTCATTGCCTCGGGAGGCGTGGGAACGCTGGAGCATCTCTGTGAGGGCGTGACGGTCGGCGGTGCAGATGCGGTGCTGGCCGCGTCGATTTTCCATTTTGGTGAGTACTCGATTCGCGAGGCCAAAACGTATTTGCAGCAGCATGGCGTGGTCGTGCGACTTGAGGGTACATCGAGCGGAGACGTATGATGACGATCCCGACAGATATTCGCTTTGGACCTGATGGTCTGGTACCGGCCATTGTACAGGAGGCGAGTGATGGGACGGTGCTCATGCTTGCTTATATGAATCGGGAGGCGTTGGACAGCACTGTGCGCACCGGCTATACGCACTTTTGGAGTCGGTCGCGCCAGACGTTGTGGAAAAAAGGCGAAGAATCCGGGAATGTCCAACGCGTTGTTGCGATGCACTATGACTGTGACGGTGATACGCTCTTGGTACAAGTGCAGCAACAGAACGTTGCTTGTCATACCGGTCAGCGCTCGTGTTTTTACCGCACCATCCCACTTACCGGTGCGCCGTCCTCCGAAGCGTCAGAGCCGGCACAACCCCCATTGCCGGAGGTCTTCGCAGCGTTGTATCAGCTTATTCTCCTCCGACGTGACGAGGGCAATGACACATCGTATGTCCAGCGGTTGTTCCAGCGTGGACAAGACGTGATGTGTAAAAAAGTCGCGGAAGAAGCTGCTGAAGTGCTGATTGCAAGCAAAAATGCGGCGCCGGAGGAGATTGTGTATGAAATGGCAGACCTGTGGTTCCATGCGCTCGTCTTGCTTGGGTACCATACCATCCATCCGCATGAGGTGTTGCGCGAACTGCGCCGCCGCCTTGGTCGCCCAGGGGGTGGGAAAGACGAGCCGACGCCAAGCGCGAGTTCCTCCGTGCCTCCTTCCTCGTAAATAGCGCGGGGTTATGGACTCCGTAACCTTTCAACTTGCGCTGAAACTTCAAAAGTTTTATACTTGCCGTTTATACCTCTAGAACACGTCCCTCAAGTATTGTCTACAATATAGCAAGCTTATGACAGAGTAAGGTGCCTTGCATACAGGGAAGACTGGGGCACATTACGAGGGAGAGATGCATGTATGCCGTCCGTCAAAGTACGTGAGAGTGAGCCTTTTGAGAATGCGCTCCGTCGCTTCAAAAAGCAGTGTGAGAAAGCTGGTGTGTTGTCGGAAATCCGACGCCGTGAGTATTATGAGAAGCCGAGTGTGAAGCGGAAGCGCAAAATTATAGCAGCCAAGAAGAAGGCTGCTAAAGCACGGCAGCTGCTTGAACTCTAGGCTATCAGGGTTGTACATAGTGCTTTGCATGGGCGAATTTTTTTCTCCCACCGCACGTTTTTGGCCAGTAGCTTGGTGGCATAGGACGCGTGCATGAATGAACATACGGAAACGGTCTTGGATTACCCGCAGATCAAACGCGATCTCCATGCCTACACCGTAACTCCTATGGGGAACGCTCTCGCGGCGCAACTCCATCCCGTGACTGAGCGGGCTGTGTTGGAGTATCAGCTCCGGGAAACCTCGGAGATGGTAACGCTGCTCGCCGCAGATGACGCGCCTCCACTTTCCTCTCTCGTTGATGTACGTTCCCATCTTCCCATGCTCTCGATAGAGGGCTTTTCTCTCGATCCCCAACAACTTCTCGATGTTGCAGATTGTCTGGAGAGCATACAGCGACTCCGCCGCTTCGCCCATGATGCTCCGTCGTATGCTGTGTTGCTTCGTCGCCGTCTTACGCGTCTCGCGGATTTCGGCATTTTGCTCCGTCTCATTCGTCATGCGATTGATGAGCAGGGGCGTGTGCGAGATCATGCCAGCCCGGCGTTGTCGGAGATTCGTCAGGAGTTGTGGCGACTGCGGGATCGCATACAGCGCCAACTGCATACGGTGATGGCTGAGCATAAAGCCGTGGTACAGGACGCAATCGTTACGATTCGCAATGATCGATTCGTGATTCCATTGAAGGCAGATTCCCGTCGGACGTTAGGCGGCATTGTGCATGGGGAGTCGGCAAGCGGAGCGACCGTGTACGTTGAGCCGGAGAAGGTTGTTGAGCTCAATAATCAATTGCGCCATGCCCAATCCGAAGAAGAGCGGGCTATCCGTGCCGTGTTGCGTGATCTCACCGTCCGCGTTGCGGCCCAGCGGACGCCACTCGACCAAGCGCTCGGTCTGGTGGGGGAGGTCGATGTTGTGTGTGCCAAGGGACATTTAAGTCTGCACATGCACGGTGCTGCCCCACAGTTTGCTCCTGATGCCCGTCTTGAGCTCCGTGAAGCACGCCATCCATTGCTCACAACCCCTGTCCCTATTGATATCTGCATTGAGCCAGAACGTCGTACGTTGGTGATTACCGGTCCCAATACCGGCGGGAAAACAGCGGTCTTAAAGACGTTGGGCCTCCTCGTATTGATGGCACAGTCTGGCCTCCATATTCCTGCAAGTTCTGACAGCATTCTCCCGATTTTTACTGATGTTTTCGTTGATATCGGAGACGAGCAGAGTTTGCAGCAAAATCTCAGTACCTTTTCGGCGCACTTGGCGAACATGTGCTCTATGCTGCCGCAGCTTTCACCACAGGCACTCGTGTTGCTTGACGAATTGGGAGCCGGGACGGACCCTATGGAGGGAGGCGACTTGGGGGTGGCCCTCTTGGAGGCTTTTCAGCCCAGCGGTGCCACCATGGTTGTGACAACGCATCATAGCACCATCAAGACCTTTGCCATGACGACGCCGTCCATCGCATGTGCGGCGGTGCAGTTTGACCTTGCGACATTGCAACCTCGTTATCACTTAACGTATGGGCTGCCTGGGCGGAGTCAGGCCTTCGCCATTGCTGAGAAGCTTGGGGTCCCGCCGTCTATCATTGAACGGGCACAGCACGAGGCAACCTTGACGCAGCGACGGAGTGAACAATTATTAGCGAGCCTCGAATGTCAACGCCAAACGTTGGAGGCGGAACAGCAGCGCCTGCAGACGGAGCGCGCCGACATCGAACGCATGCATCATGCTGCGCAGCAGCTGCTGGCCGAGGCACAGGCGGAAGATGCGCGCGTGCGGCGGGGACTATATGCTGAAGGCCAAGACTTGTTAAAAACAGCCCGCAAGGAACTCGACGATGCGTTAGCTGATTTACGTCGCCAGATGCCGGCAGCGTCACGGATTGCTTTCCCGCAGGAGGCCTGGGAGCGTGCTGTGCAGACGGTCACCTCCCTCGCGGTTGAGCCCCCCGAAGTGCCGTCAGCCCCTCAGCCGTTTCAGGTTGGTGAACACGTGCGAGTACGGCAGCTCAACATTGTTGGGCGTGTGCTCGCCGAGGCGGCAGCGAATGGGACACTACAAGTTGCGGTGGGAACGAAGACGTTAACGGTGCCAGCGGTCGATCTTGAGCGTGCGAGCCAGGCGGATATTGAAGCGCCTGCGAAGCAGGCAAGGCCTGGACGGCGTTCACAGCATCGCCTGGCGGTGGCTGAGTCATCCATAACTCCTGAGTTATGTCTGATGGGCATGACGGTAGATGAGGCTATGCCGGCTGTCGAGCAGTATATCGACCGTGCGTGTAGGCACGGTATGTCGCAGGTGCGCCTCGTCCACGGTATTGGCCGCGGTCGACTTCGCGATGCTGTCGCGGAGGTTTTACGGCATCATCCGTTGGTCAGCCGTTTTCATGCGGGCGATGGCGGTGGCCGGATGACGATTGTGGAACTGGAAAGGTGTGAAGCGTGAGCCAGCATATTCCTGAAGAGACGATTCAGGAGGTGTTGCACCGGGCTGAAATCGTCGAGGTCATCGGCGATTATGTGCAACTCAGCCAACGCGGTACAAATGCGAAAGGTTTGTGCCCGTTCCATAATGAGAAGACCCCGTCCTTTACTGTGAGCCCTGCGAAAGGGCTTTTTTATTGCTTTGGGTGTCAGGCAAGTGGGAATGTTTTCCGCTTTCTTATGCAGCATGAACACCTGACGTTTCCCGACGCTGTGCGCTTGCTGGCAGATCGTTATGGTATCCGTATTCCGGAAGCCGAATCCTCACCGCAACAGGAGGCATTGCACGAGTTGTACAAATTGCATGAGGCCGCGGCGATGTTCTTCCGGCACCATCTATCGCAGGACGCAGCGGCACAGCCGGTACGCACCTATTGTCGGCAGCGTCATATCTCTGGCGAGGTGGCAAAACGATTCGGGCTTGGGTATGCCCCGCAAGGATGGGAAGGATTGGCACGTGCAATGCAACAGCAAGGCTTTGCCCAGGAGCTCTTAGTACGCAGTGGCCTTGTCGTGGCACGTGAGAATCAGCGTGGGATGTATGATCGTTTTCGGCATCGGTTGATGTTTCCGATCTATGACCGGCGAGGCCGGCCAGTCGCGTTTGGCGGCAGGGCCTTAGATGGACCAGAGACGCAGCAGGGGCCGAAGTATCTGAACTCTCCCGAAACACCTATTTTCCAGAAGAATCGCACCTTATACGGCTTTCATCTCGCGAAAGCCGCTATGCGGCAACATGGTTGTGCGATCATCGTCGAAGGGTATACCGATGTTATCGCCTGTCACCGGCAGGGGGTCGCACAGGCTGTTGGCACCCTTGGGACGGCTCTGACGACATCGCACGTCGAGCTGCTCAAGGGGGTGACGAAAGAGGTGGCTTTGGTTTTCGACGCGGACGCTGCTGGAGGCGCTGCGGCAGAACGCGCTATTGGCTTGTTTCTCGATGCTGGTATGCGGGTGCGTATTGTCGAGTTGCCGGCTGGTGACGATCCTGACAGTTTTCTCCAGCAATATAGTGGAGAGAGCTTCCTGCAGCGTGTGAGCGAAGCCGGCACGTTTCTCGAATTCCTTTTGACGCGGGCACAACGTGTCCATGACCTGCAAACGCCGGCAGGGCGAGCCGATTGCGTGGCGCGTATTCTGCCTTTGTTGGGGAAAATTGAGAATGAGGTTGAACGCTGGGGATATATCGCGTTACTGGCAGACAAGCTTGGCATGCCGCCTGAGGTTGTACAACGTGAGATGCAGCAACGTTCTGGCTCCCGTGCCGTTACTCGGCGTGCTTCAGCGCCGCGGCGAGAGCCTAATCCTTTGTCGACCCCCGGGCCTCGTGAAGAATATCAGCTCGTGCAAATGCTCTGTCACAATCCGCGATTGTTTGATGACATACGGGCGCATGTGACGGCCCAAGATTTTCGTGATGCGACCCTTGGGGCGCTCTTTACATTCATCGAGTCTCTCGCCGGGCAGGAGTCGGAGACGGTTTTTCCGCACATCTTGCAGATGGTAGACGAGCCGGCACAGGAGCAGATATTGGCGAAGATGGCGATGGAGCCGTTCGACGCCGATCCTGGGGTGTGTGCCAAGGCTCTCCATGATTGCCTGGAGAGGATCCGCCAGCGCGCTGGGAAAGCCCAGCGCCAGCGTGTGATTGAACAGCTCCGTAGCGTGCATGACGATACGGAGCGCGACCGCTTGTTACACGAACTTCAGAGTTTGCAGCAGAGGAGAGTAGTTGGGTCATCCGTAAAGTAGGTGCGTGGGCACCCGCGAGAGCGTTGAACGGTGACGAGAGGCAGGCACCCCAGAAGATGAGACGTGCTGCGAGCAGGCGCGTCAATTGGGAGGATGGGGCAGGCGCTGCAGGTAGAGAGGTTTGAGAGGTTTGAAGATGACTATAGCGAAGAACGATAAGCGCACGGAAGTCCGGCAATTGATTTCTTTAGGTCGTGAAAAGGGGTATCTCACATATGAGGAAGTCAACGATGTTATGCCGCCCGATGTGGTGTCTCCCGAACAGATCGACGATTTGATGCTGCTTTTCGGTGAACTCGAGATCGAGCTTATTAGTGCTGATAGTCCTGATGACGCACCGGCCGCCCCGACGAAAAGTGCCTCGTCTCCTGGTTATGCGGAAGAAGGTCGCGTCTTCGACTTACCGGCAGATGCGATTGGCAAAACGGACGACCCGGTGCGTATGTATTTGCGTGAAATGGGAACGATCCCTCTGTTGACGCGTGAAGGTGAAGTGGAGATCGCCCAACGTATTGAAGAGGGGCAAAGCGAAGTCGTCCAGGCACTTGTGATGCATCCGCTCGCTGTGCAAGAACTGTTGACACTCGGTGAAGAAGCGATGCCCGTGACGCCGGACGTCGCCGAGACGCCGGACTTCGAAGGTGAAGAAGAATTTACGCCAGAGGATACCAATGTCGCTAGCACCGCAAGTATGCATGAGATCGTGCAGCGGTTGCGCGCACTGTATGATGAGGTCGAAGCGTTACAGGCCGAGGTGGACGACGCAGAGGGTCTGCACCAGGACAAGATACTGCGGAATGGCATTGCCAAGCTGACCAAAGACCTGAACCTTCGCCAGGAAATGGTCGAACACGTTGTGCAACACCTGGAGGCGGTATTGCAGTGCATGCGTGCGTATGAAGCCGGTAAGGATGTCCATGAGTTGGTGCAGAGGACGCTCCCAGGAGTCCCCTTTCTTGGGAATGAGAAACACCACGACATGATGCCGTGTGGGCCGCTGGCATACAGCCCGGTCTTGGTGGAATTGAATGGCACAACGACGAAACACCGCCGGATGGTGTGTCGTTTGCAGAGCGGCTATGAGGTGTCGAAGGAGGAACTGTCGGAGATTTTGTACCGTGTCCGTTGCGGTCAGCAAAAAGATCGCGAAGCAAAGCGTGAGTTGGCCGAAGCGAACTTGCGTTTGGTCGTCAGTATTGCAAAGAAGTATACCAATCGTGGTTTGCATTTCCTGGACCTGATTCAGGAAGGCAACATCGGTCTCATGAAGGCCGTCGATAAATTTGAGTATCGACGTGGCTATAAGTTCAGTACGTATGCGACGTGGTGGATCCGGCAGGCGATTACGCGGGCCATTGCCGATCAGGCGCGGACCATTCGCATCCCGGTCCACATGATTGAAACTATCAATAAGCTTGTCCGCACAACGCGTCAATTGGTACAGGAGATCGGGCGCGAACCGACCCCTGAAGAGATTGCGGAACGCATGGAGCTTCCGGTCGATAAGGTGCGGAAGGTGCTGAAAATTGCGAAGGAACCGATTTCGCTGGAAACACCGATCGGCGAGGAAAAAGACAGCAATCTTGGTGACTTTATCGAAGACAAAAAGATCGCGTCGCCGGCCGAATCGGTTATCCGGATGAATTTGAAAGAGCAAACATTGAAAGTCTTGCAGACGCTGACCCCGCGTGAAGAGCGTGTGCTACGGAAACGCTTTGGTATTGGTGTGGATACGGCGCATACGTTGGAAGAAGTTGGGCATGACTTTGACGTGACTCGAGAGCGGGTCCGGCAGATTGAGGCGAAAGCGTTGCGGAAGCTCCGTCACCCCAGTCGGAGTAAATTGCTCCGCAGTTTTGTGGAGAACGCCTAAGCGTCCTGATGGGAATATAGGCCTTCCCTTGACAGGGTACGGCTATTGTGAGTAGATTGAAATAACACGTGCACGTGATGGGCCCATAGCTCAGTTGGAAGAGCCACCGGCTCATAACCGGTTGGTCCCTGGTTCGAGGCCAGGTGGGCCCACTACTCCTACCGCTAGAGTGATACTATGTCGTAGAGCCCTCATTAGGAAGGGGCTACGTCTCGTAAAGCTCTTTTTCCAATAGATTAGATGATTCTACAAACGCAGTGAGAGGAGAGGCGGTGCGTGACCAGTTCTCGCTTTTAGAGACATTGCAACAACTGGATGACCGCATACGTGCTCTCATGGCTGAGCAAAACGCGCTGCCGCAGCAATTGCAACCTTATGAGGAGGCCTGTGACGCGGCACGCGAAGCCTTGGCGGCTTCTCAGACTGCTATTGAGCACATCGAGCGCCAGCGGAGGGACCTTGAACACGAACTTGAAAGCGATCAGACCCAGCTGGATAAGACCCAAAGCCGTCTCCGTGATATCAAGACCAATAAAGAGTACAGCGCCGTGTTGGCCGAAATTGAGATGGGGCAGCAGAAAATTGCTGCCCTCGAAGATCAGGTGCTGGAGTTGATGGAATCGGCCGAGCAGCGGCACCAGACCCTCCAAGAGTACGAGCAGCGTGTCCAAGACGCGGCCCAAGAGCTGGAAAAGCAAGAGGAGAAAATTGCCCAAACGCGCCGTGCGCTTGAGCAACAGATGACTACGAGCGATGCTGAGCGCCAGCAGCTTGTAGTGCAGTTGGATGCTGAACTTTATACCGCGTATGAAAATTTCCGGGTGCAACGCGGTGGCTTGGTCGTGGTCCATCTCCGTGATGGAATCTGTGGTGGATGTTATCTCACCGTGCGCCCACAATTGGTGTCGGAAATCCGACGTCAAGAAACGCTCGTGACCTGTCCGCACTGCCGGCGGATGTTATTTTGGCCTGCCTAGAATCGATGTCCTGTTCCAGAGATTCCATACTGCGTCCTATACACGTACAATGCAACAAGAGAGCAAAGGAAGTCAGATGATCGCTCTTCGCTGCGGCGAAGGGAGGAAAGTCCGGGCTCCGTAGAACAGGGTGCTGGATAACGTCCAGTGGGGGTGACCCTAAGGAAAGTGCCACAGAAAACAAACCGCCAGAAGCCTGGGTAGAACGGCGAGAGCCGCTGCGCGGTGTTGTCTGGTAAGGGTGAAACGGTGCGGTAAGAGCGCACCAGTCCCGGTGGTGACATCGGGAGCTTGGTAAACCCCACCCGGAGCAAGACCAAATAGGAAGGTTCTCCCACTTTGTCCCACACTGGGTACTGTGGGGTAAGGGTTGTTCGCCCGATGCCTTCGGGTTCGGTCGCTTGAGGCAGATGGTAACACCTGTCCCAGATGAATGATCATCGCCGTTTATCTCGTATAGACGGAACAGAACCCGGCTTATCGACCTGCTTTGCTCTCTTGGTGTTTCCTGTCCTGTTTGTTCCCTTAGTGTGTGTTCTATCCCTTGATGTGTCTGATCTTCCTACCTTCCGGCCAGAGGATACGAAGCGTCCTTACGGCTGTATGAAGCCTGCGAGTACCAGAAAATTAATGGCTTAGCGAGAATATTTTTTCACTTGACACCACTCGTAGTGGTGCATATAGTTTGACAGTGGGGGGAAGTGGGAGAAAATGGGGTAGAATAACCGTTAAGTGGGACAGCATAGAGTGTTGCTGGGAGAGTATTATCTCAGTCTGGATGACAAAGGACGCCTCAGTATCCCGGCAACGTTGCGTCGGACGTTGCGTGAGGTGTATGCCCCACACGAGACGGCTCTGGTGGTGACGCGCTTCTTCGAGAATTGTTTAGTGGTGTATCCGCAGCCGGAGTGGGTGGTCATTCAACAGCGGTTGCTCGAGTTGCCCAACGAACCGTCATTGCGTGCGTTTACACGTCAGTTGTGTGCCAGTGCCAATCCATGCACGCTGGATCGCCAAGGGCGCCTGCTTGTTCCCCCGAAGCTTCGCAAATATGCTGAGATCGAAACCGAAGTCGTTGTCCTGGGGCTTATGCGCAAGCTCGAAGTGTGGTCTCCAAGACGATGGGAGATCTATGAGGCGCAAGAACGGGGCCGCTTTGATTCGAATCCGCATTTGATGGACTTGCCACTCTAAGGTGGGATGCAATGGACGAAGTGCCTACCATTCAGCATCAACCTATTATGCACCGCGAGGTATGCTCGTGGCTGATGGCCCATGCCCCGTCCGTGGTTGTGGACTGTACGCTCGGTGGCGGTGGCCATACGCGTGCACTCCTGCGCGTGAGTGGCGCGACGTGTCTCGTCGTTGGTCTGGATCGTGACCCTGCCTGTATTGCTGCTGCTACCTCGTGGGGGCAGGCCTGGGGAGAGCGCTTTGTCCCGCTCCATGGGAATTTTCGCGACCTGACTGCGCTCCTGACACAACGAGGCCTTCCGCAGGTCGACGCCGTGTTGTTCGACTTAGGGATGTCATCCTATCAGGTGGATACTGCGGATCGGGGATTTAGTGTGTATCGTGATGGTCCGCTTGATATGCGCATGGATCCGACGCAGCCGTACACCGCATGTATGTTAGTCAATCAGGCATCGCGGGACGAATTACGCTCCGTCATGCGAACACTCGGTGAAGAGCGGTGGGCCGGACGTATCGCGCAGATGATTGTCACGACACGCCGCCAAGCCCCCATTACGCGCACCCGCGCGTTAGCCGATCTTGTTGCACGTGCCATTCCGCGTGCCGCGTGGCCGGCAAGACTCCACCCGGCAACCCGGACTTTTCAGGCGCTCCGCATGGCGGTCAATGATGAGCTGGGCGCGTTGCAAGACGCGCTCCCGCAGGCAGTAGCGGCGCTCCGCCCACGTGGTCGGCTGGGCATCCTGGCTTTTCATTCGCTCGAAGATCGCATGGTGAAACGTTTCATGCGGCAAGAAGCTCTCGGATGTGTCTGCCCGCCGCGTCTGCCACAGTGTGTCTGCGGACAGCGCCCTCGTCTCAAAGTCTTGACACGCCGACCGCTCATGCCGTCGCCGGAGGAAATACACGAGAACCCGCGCAGTCGTAGTGCCCGGTTGCGCGTGGCGGAAAAACTCGCTGCTGAGGAGTAATGTGTGCCGCGCTCCGCACCTGCACGGTCATCGACACGTCTGCGACGTGTGAAACCAGGCCGGGCTTCCACCGCACAAGTGACAGGGATTGTGCTACTCAGCGCTGTGGTCTTACTGGGTGGGGTGCTGCTGTATCTGTGGCCGCAAATGTCCCTCGTAGAGTTAGGCTATCGGCAAAATACCCTCCGGGCGCAGCGTGATCGCGTCGCGCGCCGCCGTAATGAGTTACAAGTGGAGCGTGCGATGTTACGTCGTTTAGAACGTATTGAGGCCATTGCGGTACAGCGTCTTGGTATGCGTCCGCCGAAACTTGCGCAAGTGATATACGTGAAACCTGAAGCAGCTACCGCCAAAGCCGGGAGCATGCCATGAGACGCCCGCGATACCCCAGGCCGTATCATGCGTGCCGCTTGGGCATTGTTGTGTGCATGTTAGGACTGGGATTTGTCGCGGTGCTCGCACGCCTCTATGTGGTGCAGGTGGCGCAACATACGGCGTTACAGACGCAGGCTGCACCACAGCATAGCCGCATGGTGAAGCTGCATCCTGAGCGCGGACGTGTGTTTGATCGGCGTGGGCGTGTGTTAGCCACGAGTGTTTTCGTGCCTTCCGTCTATGCGAGGCCGCGGGAGCTTGAGCATCCGCAGAAGGCTGCGCAGCACTTGGCACGTATTTTAGGGCTATCTGCCGCCACGGTGCAGCAACGTGTGACGGAGCGAGCGCCGTTCGTCTGGCTGGCGCGTCAGGTGCCGCCGGAGATTGCCGACCAGGTGCAAACGCTGAAACTCCGTGGGGTGGGCGTTATCACGGAAGCGCGCCGGTATTATCCCAAACGCCACTTGGCCGGCCAGGTCCTTGGCTTTGTCGGGGTCGATGGGAAAGGGCTGGGCGGATTAGAATATCACTATAATCGCGACCTCACTGCGACGGCGCGTCACTTGATATTGCCTCGCGACGCCCGAGGACGATGGAGCCAGCCCGTCGATACCGGTGTGGTGGCGCACCCACGCGGAGCGGACCTCTATGTGACGCTCGATGAGCGGCTGCAGCAGATTGCCGAGAAAGAAATAGCTTCGCAAGTCAAGCAGGTAGGGGCGAAGAGTGGGGTGGTTGTCATGATGCAACCACAGACCGGTGATATCCTGGCGATGGCTGCCTATCCGTTTTTCGATCCCAATGTCTTTCACAATCCATCGCAGCGCGTGTGGCAGCGTAACCGGAGTGTTACCGACCCGGTGGAGCCCGGGTCGACGTTTAAACTCGTCATGGCCGCTGCGGCGTTGGAGGAGCAGACGGTGCGCCCCGGGGAGCGTTTTTTCTGTGAGAATGGTGAGCTGCTGCGGGGGCGGCGGCGCATACGTGATTACAAGCCGTATGATGTGTTGAATTTCACGGAGATTCTTGCATACTCCAGCAATATCGGCGCGATTAAGGTGAACGAGCGTTTGCGTCCGACGCAGTTTTACGACTACATGCGGCGGTTTGGTTTCGGGGAGAAGAGTCAGGTTGATTTGCCCGGGGAGGATGCGGGGCAGGTGCGACATCCCCGACGTTGGTCACGTTTTTCCCACGATTCTTTGACGCTTGGCCAAGAGATCACCGTCACGCCTCTCCAGCTGGCAACAGCCTTTGCCGCAGTGGCAAACGGCGGATGGCTGATGCAGCCGCGCATCGTGCAACGGATTGCTGGGCGCGATGCAATCCAGGATATCCCTGTGCAAGCCCGGCGGCGCATTCTGTCGCAGCGGACGACAGGACAGCTCACGGCGATGTTGACACAGGTGGTGGCGTCCGGTACGGGAAGCCCCGCAGCCATTGAGGGCTACGCCGTCGCGGGCAAAACGGGGACGGCGCAGAAAGTGGATACTGCTCGGGGGGGGTATAGCCATACCAAAGTCTTGGCGTCTTTTGTGGGCTATGTCCCGGCCGAAGATCCACAAGTGGTGATTCTGGTAATGGTGGATGAGCCGAAACGTCAACGGTGGGGAAGCTTGGCTGCGGCACCCGTTTTTCGTCGGATTGCCCAACAAGCCATGCATTATTTACAAATCCCTCCTCGGGAGGTGCGGACTCGCTCTTTTTCTACCCGCGATAGTGCCAAGGCGGGGAATGGGACGCTGACTGGGGACACGCCGCTGCACCTGAAGCGTCGGTCTGGACATCGCCGGTCAGCGCACCGCGGCTGAGAGCAACTAGTACTGCATACCGCAAATTGGTGCGCGGTGGTTTGCCTTGATTGTGTGAGCCTTGCGGCGCTCAAACCGTACAGTGACTTCTGCCGGCCTGTACTAGGGAGATGTGGTGTGAAGCTTCAATCTCGTCCCTTGATTGAACTGCTGGAAGGCGTCTTGTCGCGCATACTCGCTGGCACCGTCCAACGTGTTGTGCGTGGGATCGTTGCCGATTCACGCCAGGTGATGCCCGGCGCGGTATTTGTCGCGGTGCGGGGACTCCAAACAGATGGGCATTCCTACCTCGAAGATGCTCTCGATGCCGGGGCGGAGGTGCTCGTGGTTGAAGAGCTCCAGTCACACCTGCTGACGCGGGCGCAGACAGAGGGGCAGACGGTGATCCAGGTGCCGGATAGCCGTCTGGCACTGGCACTCTTGGCCAGTGCCTACTATCAGCGGCCGTCTCGGGACGTGCGTCTCGTGGGAGTGACTGGGACAAACGGCAAGACGACAACGACCTATATTATTGAGTCAATTCTCCGGGCTGCTGGAGAGGCTCCTGGGGTGATCGGGACCGTCGAATATCGGTATCCCGGGCTGAGTCAACCCGCGCCGCAAACCACCCCGGATGCACCCGAATTGCAAGCGCTGTTGCGAGCGATGGCGGATCATGGTGTCAGTCATGCGATTATGGAGGTGTCCAGCCACGCGCTGGCCCAGGAGCGTGTCGCCGGCTGTGATTTTGCTGTCTGTGTCTTTACCAATTTGAGCCGTGATCACTACGATTACCATGGCTCCGAAGAGGCGTATTTTGCCGCCAAAGCGCGACTCTTTCAGGACCTCTCGGGCCAGTGGCACGTGATTAATCTGGATGATCCGTATGGCCAGCGTTTGGTACGGGATGCGCAAGCGCGTTTACTCACCTACGCGCTTGAGGGCGAGGCGACGCTGAAGCCGCGGGACGTTGTCCATGGCCTAGATGGCATTCATTTTTCCCTCGCAACGACCAAGGGCCAGCTCGCTATTCGTTCGGCGCTTGTGGGGCACCACAATGTGTATAACCTCCTGGCCGGTATTGCTGTGGCCATCGCACTCGATGTGGAGGCTGAGGCCATTATCCAGGGTATTGCACAGCTCAAGTATGTGCCTGGTCGCCTAGAGCACGTTGACGCGGGACAGGATTTTTATGTGTTTGTCGACTACGCTCACACTCCGGATGCCTTGGAGCAAGTGTTGCGGGCCACCCGAGCCGAAACCTCAGGACGTTTTATTACTGTGTTCGGCTGCGGCGGGGATCGTGACGCCGGGAAGCGGCCGCTGATGGGGGAGATCGCGACGACGCTGAGCGACTATACGGTGATTACTTCCGATAATCCGCGCACCGAGGAGCCGCAGCGCATCATCGAGGATATTGTGGCTGGGGTCGAGACGTCGCAGGGGTACACCACGATTCTTGATCGGCGTGACGCTATTGCGTATGCCATCGGTATGGCAAAGCCGCACGATACCGTCTTGATTGCCGGTAAAGGTCACGAGGATTATCAAATTATTGGGCGCGCTCGCCACCATTTCGATGATCGAGAAGTGGCACGCGAGGCGCTTGGCAAACGGAGCTAAGAGAGTATGCCAGCGTGGTCTATTGCCGACGTGGTTGAGGCTACCCAGGGGACGCTGGTGTGTGGTGAGGCGCGGCAGGTCGTGCAGGGTGTTAGCACCGATTCACGTCGTCTCCAGAGCGGCGAGCTGTTTGTGGCATTGCGCGGCGAGCACTTTGATGGACACCGCTTTGCGGCTGCGGCGTTGCAGCAGGGCGCGGCTGCGGCCCTGGTGGCTGATGCTACGGCTGTTTCGACAGCGTCGACCATGCCCGGTGCCGTCATCCTGGTAGAAGACACGCTTACGGCGTTACAAGCTCTGGCACGGGCGCATCGCCGGCGCTTTCATGGCATCGTCGTCGCTATCACCGGTAGCAACGGAAAAACTACGGTCAAGGAGTGGACGGCGTCAATACTCCGACAGCGCTATGATACCTACAAAGCCTCGGGTAATCTCAACAATCACATCGGTATACCGTTGACGTTGCTCGGGATAGAATTATCCCACGAGGTGGCTGTCCTGGAGATGGGTATGAATCACCTGGGCGAAATTCGGGACTTATGTGCGATCGCTGAGCCACACATCGGCGTGGTCACGAATGTTGCCTTAGCGCATGTGGGGCATGTGGGTTCACTGGATGCCATCCAGCAGGCAAAAGGTGAGCTTATTGAGTCGCTTGATACGTCCGGCATCGCGATTGTGAATGCCGATGATCCGCGCACTCTCGCACTCGGACGACGGGCTCGGGGGCGTGTCCTGACCTTCGGACGTGCTGCGGACGCAACGGTGCGTGGACATATCGTCACACATCGCGGACTGCAGGGACTCGAATGTGTGGTGGAACTCAATGGGGCGCCGTGGGACGTGCAGCTCACGTTGCCCGGGGCGCATCAATTGCTCAATGCACTTGCTGCGGCGACGGTCGGCGTGGCGCTGGAGGTCCCGGCCGCGGCGATCATCGAGGGCTTACAGACGTATCACGGTATGTACGGCCGCATGGCCATCCGGCAGGGACAAGGCGGTACTGTGCTGATTGACGATACATACAATGCCAACCCCGACTCGATGCAAGCGGCCCTGCGTTTTTTGGCACAGGTGTCCGGCGCGGGGCGCCGACTGGCGGTACTGGGCGACATGTTGGAGTTGGGCGAGGAGGCACCTGCACTTCACCGGGACATCGGTGTCTTGGTATGTGGGAGTGGTGTCGCGCATGTCATTACCCTGGGACCGCTGGCGCAGCACATTGCCGCGGGGGCGCGTGACGCCGGTATGGCGGCAGGTAAGGTGCATTGCGTCGCTGACCGGGACGAAGCACTTGCCGTTGTCCGACGCCTCCAACGTCCGCAAGACATTATTTTGCTCAAAGGCTCGCGTGGCATGGCGATGGAGCACCTGGTGGCGGCTCTGGCCGCTGATACTGGAGACCACTAATGTTCTATCATCTCCTGTATCCACTGCATCAGACGATCTCGTTGTTCAATGTCTTCCGCTATCTGACTTTCCGCACGGCGTATGCCGTGGTGACTGCTCTGGTGCTGAGCTTAGTGATCGCTCCGCTGGTTATTCGCCTCCTGCAGCGCTATCAGATTGGCCAAATGATTCGGGAAGAAGGGCCAAAATCGCATCAGAGCAAAGCGGGGACGCCGACGATGGGTGGGGTGCTCATCTTGGCCACGACTGTGATCGGGACCCTCTTGTGGGCCAATTTGACCAGTCCGTATGTCTGGATTGCCTTGCTGGCGACGTTTCTTTTTGGCGCGATTGGTTTCTGGGACGATTACCTCAAGACTTCCCGTCGGAGTAATGCCGGCTGGCGAGCAACACACAAATTTACGGCCGAGATTGTCGCGGCGGCGGTCGTGGCCGGACTGCTGCTGAGCTTGGACGATCCCGACGGCATTGCCACGCGCTTAACCGTGCCGTTTTTTAAGCAAGTCTGGCCTGATCTGGGCTGGTGGTACCTGCCCTTTGTCATTTTCGTGATTGTGGGGACGAGCAATGCGGTCAATCTGACCGATGGCCTCGACGGCCTCGCTATCGGGCCGTTTATCGTTGCCACGTTCGCCTACGCTGGCATTGTGTATGTGGCCGGCCACGTGGGCTTTGCCGAGTATTTGAACATTGTGTATGTCCGTGGTGCCGGCGAGGCGGCGGTGTTCTGCGGGGCGCTCCTAGGCGCGAGTTTGGGATTCCTCTGGTTCAATGCCTACCCGGCCCAGGTGTTTATGGGGGACGTTGGCTCTCTTGCGCTCGGCGGCGCGCTTGGCACCATTGCCGTTATTGCCAAGCACGAACTGCTGCTCCTCCTGATTGGCGGGTTGTTTGTTATTGAAACCCTGTCGGTGATCGTGCAAGTGGCGTCGTTCAAATTGACCGGGAAGCGGGTCTTCCGTATGGCACCATTGCATCATCATTTTGAAGAGAAAGGTTGGCAGGAGCCGAAAGTGATCGTCCGCTTCTGGATTATTGCGATCGCGTTGGCGCTCCTGAGTTTAAGCACCCTAAAGCTGCGGTAGCGTGCATGACAACACTGCGACAAACCGATGTGATCCTTGTGGCCGTGACGCTGTTCTTGGTGGCCATTGGCTTGGCGATGGTCTACAACACGAGCGCGGTGCTGGCGCAGGAACGTTACGGGGATTCCTTGTTTTTTTTCAAGCGCCAAGTTGTCTGGGCCATCCTCGGCCTCCTGGCAATGTGGGCGGCGCGTTGTGTACCCTATCGCGTCCAGCAGCGGCTGATACTGCCTGTGGTGATTGTTACGTTATGTGCCTTGATTGCCGTGCTGGTCCCGGCGATCGGTAAGCAGGTCGGGGGCGCACGCCGGTGGTTTGATTTCGGCTTCGTATCAGTGCAGCCGTCTGAATTCGCGAAATATATTTTGCTCATCTACCTCGCCAGCCTGCTGGCGAAGCAACAGGATACCCTGCAGCGCTCGGCGTCCGGATATCTTCCGCATGTGCTGATGCTCGGGCTGTTTTGCGTCCTCATCTTTTTTCAGCCGGATCTCGGCACGGCCGTGGGTTTGGTGGCGACGGCCGGGTTGCTGCTGCTGGTTGCCGGGATGCCGTTGCGCTATGTTGGTTATACTGCGATTGTGGCCCTCCCTCTCCTCTATTGGGGCCTGTTCCACGTCAATTTCCGTTGGGATCGTCTCAAAGTCTTTCTTGATCCGTGGGTCGATGCACAAGGTGCGGGATATCAACCAGTGCAGTCGCTGTATGCCTTGGGACAAGGAGGCGTGTTCGGCACCGGGCTTGGGCAGAGTCAACAAAAGCTCTTTTTCCTGCCAGAAGCACACACCGATTTCATCTTTGCCATCTTTGGTGAAGAATTCGGCTTCATCGGGGCAGTGGTCTTGATCGGGCTGTTTCTCGTGTTGCTGTGGCGCATCCTCCGCATTGCCTTGGATTGTCCGACACCTTTTGGAGCCTTTGTCGGTCTCGGCATCTTTTTTGGCCTGACGATTCAAGTACTGATGAATCTTGGCGTCGTTGTCGTGCTGCTCCCGACCAAGGGCCTACCCCTCCCGTTTATCAGTTTGGGGGGATCAAATCTCTTTATATCGCTGTTTGCAGTGGGCACGATGCTCAACATCGCGCAGGAAACGTCCTCATGACGAGATGTCTGCGGTCGACGACGGAGTGAAGGAGTCCTAGACGTGCCAGCCCTACGTGTGGTGATTGCCGGAGGAGGCACTGGTGGCCATTTGTACCCCGGGATTGCGGTGGCCCAAGGCTTCCAAGCACGGCATCCTGATACCGAGGTGCACTTTATCGGTATGCGTGGCGGGTTGGAAGAACGGCTGGTGCCGCGAGAGGGGTTCCCCTTGTACACGGTCGCTGTCCGGGCGCTCATGGGGCGCTCACGTGTGGCGCAGGTGCGGGCTCTTGGGACACTCGGGTTCGGTGTCTGGCAGTCTGTGAAACTCTTACGTCGTCTGCGACCGCACCTGGTTATCGGCTGCGGCGGGTATGTCATGGGGCCGGCTATCTTGGCTGCTGCGCTGTTGCGATTGCCGCGTGTGATTATGGAACAGAATGTCCTCCCGGGCTTGACGGTCCGTGCCTTGGCCCGGTTCGCCCACTGCGTGTTTACGGCGTTCCCGGAGACGCAGACATATCTTGCCGGGCGGCGTGTGGAATGTACCGGTACACCGATTCGGCAGGACATGGGGGCGCATGGGGACTGTGAGCACGTCAAGCCCGATGCCATCCTCCACGTACTGGTCTTCGGCGGCAGCCAGGGCGCGCATCGGATGAACCGAGCCATGGTTGAAGCATTACCCCTTTTACAGGAACAGCGCATGCCTGTGCGCATTGTGCATCAAACCGGTGAAGCGGATTTTAAGGCGGTGATGCAGGTGTATCGCCGCGCCGGGGTGGACGCTGAGGTGCGCCCGTTCCTGCATGATATGGCCGCACGCTATCGCTGGGCACATCTCGTCATCTGCCGTGCGGGCGCCAGTACGCTGGCAGAGCTGACTGCGTGCGGGAAACCGGCCATTCTGGTGCCGTATCCCTATGCGGCGAACGATCATCAACGCCACAATGCCATAGCATTACAACGTGAAGGCGCAGCCCGGGTGATTCTCGATGCCGATTTGACAGGCCAGCGGTTGGCGACGGTGTTGCAGGATATCCTGGCTCGCCCCGAAGACTTGACGCGCCAAGCGGCGCACAGTCGGCGGTTGGGCAAACCGCAGGCGACTGACGCGATTGTGACCTCCTGTTTACGCTTGTTGGAACATCCAGACACGTAAGGACAGCGCATGCGGAAAACGCAACGCATTCATTTTGTTGGCATCGGTGGTATCGGTATGAGCGGTATTGCCGAGGTGCTACTCAACTTGGGGTATACCGTGAGTGGCTCCGATATGGCCCAATCCGAGGTGACACGGCGCCTGCAACACTCCGGCGCGGCCATTTTTCACCGCCATGACGCGGCCAATGTGCAGGGTGTCGATGTCGTCGTCATGTCCTCGGCGGTACGACCGGACAACGCGGAAATTGTGACAGCGCGTCAGCTGCACATCCCGGTCATTCCGCGCGCGGAAATGCTGGCGGAACTCATGCGGATGAAGTACAGCGTTGCCGTGGCCGGGACGCATGGGAAGACGACGACAACGTCGCTGATTGCGACCGTGCTGGCGCGCGGGGAGTTCGATCCGACCGTCGTCATTGGCGGGCGTTTGAATAGCTTGAACAGCAATGCCAAACTCGGCCAAGGGGAATATCTCGTGGCTGAGGCGGATGAAAGCGACGGCTCGTTCTTGCTGCTGTCGCCGACCGTGAGCGTGGTCACGACGATCGACGCCGAACATCTTGATTTTTACAGTAGTCTGGACGAGATCAAACAGACATTCGTGGAGTTTATCAACAAGGTGCCGTTTTACGGCTGCAGTGTCTTGTGTCTGGACCAGCCGAACATCCAGAATATCGTGCCGCACATTAACAAGCGCATGGTAACGTACGGGCTGATGAGCCAGGCGGATTACGTGGCATTTGATGTCCATTTCGATGGCTTGCAATCGCAGTTTGAGGTGCTCAAAGGGCAAGAGCGGCTGGGCCATTTTTCCTTGAACCTGCCCGGTGTGCATAACGTCTACAACGCTCTGGCCGCAATTGCCGTGGGCATAGAATTCGATGTCCCACTGGTCACCATTGCAAAGGCCCTGGAGGAATTTAGCGGTATTCAGCGGCGGTTTGAGCTGATTGGCGAGTGCGACGGGGTGACGGTGGTGGACGATTACGGCCATCATCCGGAAGAGATTCGCCACACCTTGCACGCCGCGAAGGCTGCGTGGCCGGGGCGCCGACTCGTTGTCGTGTTCCAGCCACACCGCTACACTCGCACGCGCTTCTTGCAACAGGAATTTTACACGGCCTTTTACGAAGCGGATATGGTGGTGCTGTTGGATATCTACGCGGCGGCTGAAGCCCCGATTCCCGGGGTAACCAGTACGCTGCTCTACGATGGCATCAAGGAGCACGGGCACCGTGATGTCCACTACCTGCCGGAACGAGACCAGATCGTGCCGTTTCTGCAACAGTCTGTGCATGAAGGGGATATTGTGATGACTCTTGGCGCCGGGGACGTCTGGAAGATTGCGCGGGAGTTTTGCCAGGCATGAATTGTGGGGAGGACAGAAGCGTCGTGACGACTGCATGGGACCTGCCAACGCTGTTGCAGCCTGTGCCGGCGCGTAAGCGCTTCGGTATTCCCTTAGCGCGCTACACCTCATTTCGCATCGGTGGGCCGGCGGACGCCTTGGTTCAGGTGGACACTGTCGAGGTCTTACAGCAAGTCTGCGCGCTTGCCACTGAACATGCCATTCCGCTGTTTATCCTCGGGGGCGGGTCGAACCTCCTGATTCGTGATGGTGGCATCCGCGGCATTGTGCTGACCATGCGTGGTACGTTTCGCGCGCATCAGATACAGCCGTGTCCCTCAACACCGGAGAAGGCGCTGGTGTATGCCGGGGCTGGTTGTCCCTTTTCGCGCTTGGCCATGCAGCTGGCGCAACAAGGATGGAGCGGACTCGAATTCGCTTATGGTATTCCGGGGACGTTGGGCGGGGCGATGGTGATGAATGCCGGTACGTACCTCGGTGATGTCCGCCAAGTGTTGGTGGCGGCGCGTATGCTGTTACGCGATGGCCATGTGTGTGAATTACCGGTGCAGGAGCTTGGGTTGCGCTATCGCGGTTCGTCGTATCCGGAGGGGGCGATGTTGGTGCAAGCGACGCTCCGTCTGCAGCAGGGTGAGCGGGAGACAATGGTGGCAACGATGCGTGAGTCCCACAAACGCCGACAGAGTACCCAGCCGCTGTGGTTGCCCAATGCCGGTTCGATTTTCAAGAACCCCCCCGAGACTGCCGCGGCGCGTTTGATCGACGAACTGGGTCTCAAGGGCACGCGGATCGGGGGCGCGATGATTTCGCCCGTACACGCCAATTTTGTGGTGAACGTTGAGCATGCCACCGCCGCCGATGTCGAAGAACTGGTGGCGCTGATGCAAGCCCGGGTGCAGGCAGCCTACGGCATTACTTTGGAGCCGGAAATGCGCTTCGTCGGCGAGGAGGGCTAAAGCATGGTCTTTGCGGCCGCAGCAGGCGCCTTACATGCCGCCCAACGCAAGCGATTCCGGGTAAAACGCTTCCTCGAACGTGTGTGGCTGCTCAGCAAATGCTTGGGCGCTCTTGCCTGTTGCGTGGCGCTCGTGTGGGGTGGAGTGCACGTGTATTGGTTACTGCAAGAGTCGGAGTATTTTCGGGTGCGTACGATTCAGGTTACCGGACAGAGTCCGTTGACACGGCGCCAGATGCTGAGAATTTTGGATCTCCCGGCCAACATTACGCTGTTGCAACTGGATGTCACCCGGCTCGGGGCACGGCTGGAGCGGCATCCGCTGGTGCACACGGTGACCATACGCCGGCAATTCCCCGAGACGTTGCAGATCAGGATACAAGAACGTACGCCGTATTTGACTGTAGCAGCGGGAGCGGACCATATGGTGGTTGATGCAGACGGAGTGGTACTTCGTCCTGCGAAGCCCGGGCGCGATCGTCACTTGCCACAGCTCAAGCTGGAGGGTGAGCGCGCCTTGGCAGCGGGAATGCGCCTGCAACAGGCCGATATCCAACGCGCTATTGCACTACTGCGGACGTATCACGCCTCGAGCGTGGCTGCGACCATGCGGGTTGCGTCGCTCGTCGTGGAGAAGTCTGGAGCATCGCGCTGGCGATTTGCGTCGTATCCGTTCCCTATCCGTTTTGGTGAGGGACGGATTGGGACGCAGCTTGAGCGTTTACCGCCGGTGTTGCGGTACATCAGGGAGAGAGGACTTGCGGTTCGTGTACTTGATTTGTCGTACCAGAAGCGGGCGGTCGTGATGCCTGTCAGTTAACGCGCGAGGGAGAACAGCCTATGGGACGTAAAGGGCAGCCTATCATTATGGGCCTGGATATTGGTACCACGAAAATTGGTGCCATCATTGGTGAAGTCCAGGCCGACGGTATGATCGAGGTGATTGGTGTTGGCAAGCATCCGTCGCGTGGCCTCAGGAAAGGGGTGGTGGTGCACATCGACAGTACTGTCGACGCTATTCGCCGTGCGGTCGATGAAGCGCAGATTATGGCGGGCATCGAGGTCTCCTCGGCCCATGTTGGCATTGCCGGCGGGCATATTACCGGGATAAACAGTACCGGGATTATCGCCGTCAAGAATCGCGAAATCACCGTGCGCGAAGTCAATCAGGTGGTCGATTCGGCCCGGGCGATCGCGCTGCCGATGGAGCGTGAGGTTATTCATGTGTTGCCGCAGGAATTTATTGTGGACGACCAGGTGGGTATCCAGGACCCCCTCGGTATGTCGGCGGTGCGTTTGGAGGCCAAGGTGCATATTGTGACGGCGGCAGTCACTTCGGCGCACAACATTGTGAAATGTGTCAACAAAGCCGGCTTGGAAGTCGAGGACATTATTCTGGAGCAACTCGCCTCGGGCGAGGCGACACTGACGCCTGATGAGCGTGAACGTGGCGCGGTGGTTATCGATATCGGCGGTGGCACGACGGACATTGCCATCTTTGCCGGCAACAGCGTGAAGCACACCGCCGTGATCACCGTCGGCGGCGATCATATTACCAACGATCTCGCGTTCGGCTTGGGCGTCCCGGTATCGGAAGCCGAACGGATCAAAAAAGCGTTTGGCTGCGCCTATAGTGCCTTGGTTGACGGCGCTGATGTGGTCGACATGCGCAGTACGGGAGACCGTCAAGCACCGAAGTACACGCGCCGCGATCTGTGTGACATTATCGAGCCGCGCGTGGAAGAAATGCTTGTCATGGCGCAGCGTGAGATTCTCCAGAGCGGCTGTATGAACCGCCCACTGGCCGGAGTCGTCCTCACCGGTGGCGCGACGTTGTTGCATGGTATCGCCGACTTGGCCGAGCAGATTTTCCGAACCTCGGTGCGCTGTGGCACGCCGCAAGGCATTAGCGGCTTGGTGGGGTTGGTCGATACCCCGATGTATGCGACCGGCGTCGGTCTGTTGCTGTTCGGCATGCAACAGCCGCAGTACGGGCGGTTCGATAAATTCAACGATGAGTATTTGTTTGGAAAAATCTACCATCGTATGCGCGATTGGTTTACCGATTTGATGACCTAAGCACCTGGGTAGACGTTGTGTCTACCTACGGTCTGAACACAAGAGGGAGCGAGTGATGCAGGACAATCGTATTTTTTTGGTCGATGAGCCTGTCAATGCTGCCACGATTAAAGTGATTGGCGTCGGAGGTGCGGGTGGGAATGCGGTCAATAATATGATCGACTTCCATATCAATGGGGTGGAGTTCATCACGGCCAATACCGACTTGCAGGCGTTGACCGCGACGTCCGCGTCGGTGCAGATTCAACTCGGCGCTGGTCTCACCCAGGGCCTCGGGGCCGGAGCGAATCCTGAGATCGGCCGCCGGGCAGCGGAAGAAGATCGCGAGCGGATTACCGAGTCCCTGACTGGTGCTGATATGGTGTTCATTACCGCCGGTATGGGCGGAGGCACAGGCACAGGAGCCGCACCGGTGGTGGCGTCGATTGCCAAGGACTTGGATTGCTTGACGATTGCCGTGGTCACAAAGCCCTTCGAGTTTGAGGGGCAAAAGCGCAAGACGCAGGCAGAAGAAGGGCTGCAGGCCATGCGCGGGTGTGTGGACACCTTGATCACGATTCCCAATCAACGCTTACTGCAGGTGGTGGATCGCGGTACGTCTTTGCGCGACGCCTTCAGTGTGGCTGACAACGTGCTGCGGCAAGCGGTCCAGGGGATTTCGGATCTCATTACGATTCCCGGTTTGGTCAACCTGGATTTTGCCGATATGCAGACGATCATGAGCGGCATGGGTCTTGCCATCATGGGAGCCGGCATTGGCGCGGGTGAGAAGCGGGCCTGTGATGCGGCGTATCAGGCAATCTCCAGCCCGTTGCTCGAAGAATCCTCGATCAACGGCGCCCGTGGCGTGTTGGTGAATATCACCGGCGGTCTTGACATTTCCCTGCATGAGGTGAACGATGCGGTGGCGATCATCCGCGAAGCGGCGCATGAAGATGCGAATATCATTTTTGGTGCGGTACTCGATGCGGGACTCGAAGACGAGGTGCGGGTGACGGTGATTGCCACGGGTTTTGCCCGGGAAGAGCCGCCGCGCCATGCTGCGACTCGCTTCCCACGGACCAAGATTCCTGCTACGTATAAGCTGGAGGAGGTCGAGGAGTATCAGAGACAGGAGGACGAAGTCGACGAGCCCGTGGCACCACTCATGGGCCGGTCGGATAGCCGTCTGGATGTCCCGACGTTTCTCCGGCGCTTGGTGCGTTAGAGCGCCATCAAAGTGCATGAGATACTCCCCCAACTTCGGAGACATGCCGAGACGGGCGCTTGCGCCCTGAAGTCTGGGGACCAGTCGCGTGTATTTCGATTGAGGCATACGAGAAGATATGACTCCACCGGCTGCGATTCCTGCGGTCCGCGATGGGACGTTCCTTTGGCGGGAACACGCCAATGTGACGACGATCGAACCGGCAACGTTGCCTGGTAACCCACCGCTGCGGTGTTGTTTTACGACCCGTCATGCTGGAACGTCGGGGCGCCCGCTGAATCTGAGCTTTGACCTTGGCGCGCGTCCCGAGGTGTTCGCACAGCGCCAGCAGGTGCTGCGGACGTTGGGAATTGAGCAGTCGACGCTCTTTTCCGTCCGCCAAGTGCACGGCAATGACGTCTGTATTGTTGACGCTGATGCCGTGCAGCAGGGTCTTGCCGGCGTCCATGCCGATGCCCTGGTAACGACGTTGCCGTCTGTGCCCCTGGGCGTGCTCGTGGCGGATTGCCTTCCTATTGTGCTCTATAGCCTCGAACCATGTGTACTGGCTGTTGTGCATGCGGGCCGTATGGGTACCTACCATCGTATTGTTCAGACCGTCATCCAGGTCTTGCAGGCGCGCTTTGCGGTGTCTCCTCAGCAGCTCTATGCCGTCATGGGGCCAAGTATCGGCGGCGGCTGTTACCACTTGGATGCGCGGGCCGTTGATCCGTTCCGCCAGCATTTTGAGGCGTGGAAACAGTTTTTTACGCCGCAGGGGAAGGGGGTCTGGACTATGAGTCTGACGCGCGCCAACGATCTTCAGCTCCGCGATGCCGGCGTGCCCGCAGCCCACATCCATGCCACCGAGGTTTGTACCGTCTGCCACAACGCCCATTTTCATTCTCACCGTGCCGAAGACGGCGAAGCCGGACGCGGCATGGGCATCGCCGTGCTCTTGCCAGAGTCATAGTGTCATACTGCCACGTGTCAAGTGCTTCGGGTTTGGCATTGCGCTTTCCCTGGCGACTTGCTATACATGGGCGTCTTTGCACAAATGTATGAATCATGTGGTGGAGTAGCCATTATGGGTGAGGTCGAAGCACAAACCACGGACAAAGTATTGTCGGTAGCCCAAAACGTCGCGCGGGTGCAGGAGCGCATGCGGCAGGCTGCAGAGCGTGTCGGACGGGCTCCGGCGGAGGTACGCCTGGTTGCCGCGAGTAAGACCGTCGACACGGCACGCATTCGGGCGGCTCTGGCTTCGGGCGTGACGATCTTGGGGGAAAATTACATCCAGGAAGCCCGGAAGAAAATCGGACAATTGGGGCCACACGCGGCGGAGTGGCATTTTATCGGCACGCTGCAACGCAACAAGGTGCGGTACGTCTTCGATCTATTCAGTATGCTGCACGCGATTGACCGGCTGGAACTGGCCGAGGAGATTAGTCGGCGGGGCGAACGCCTGGGAAAATCCATGCCGATTCTCCTGGAAGTTAACGTCGGTGGCGAAGCCAGCAAAAGCGGTTTTGCACCTGAGGAATTGTTCGCAAGTGTCGAGAAGTTGGCCGCATTGAGCCATGTGCAGGTGCGCGGCTTGATGACTATTCCACCACCGACGCCGACACCCGAAGAAGCGCGGCCGTTTTATCAGGCCTTGCGCGATGTACGCGATCGTCTGCGTCAAAAGGGGATTCCGGGATTGGATGTGCCGGAGCTCTCCATGGGTATGACGGCCGATTTCGAAGTGGCGATCGAGGAAGGAGCGACGCTCGTCCGCGTCGGCACGGCCCTGTTCGGCCCGCGCCCGGCACCTCCTGCGTAGTGCTGCGCACCGCAATTGCCCTGCCAGTTTGGCAGGGAAGACGCTCGTGTTTGCCAAGACGATACGACGTGTAGAACCGGTCAGAGACTTCCGCCCGGCTGCTGTCGTGGGGTGGATGATACGAAGGGACTGCTGATGGTGAAACAACTCCGCTTTGCCTTCCTCGGCGGCGGCAATATGGCCGAGGCGCTCCTCAAAGGCGTGTTACGCGGCCTCAACGTGCCCGCCGTGCAGGTGATGGCGACAGACGTGTTGCCGGAGCGCTGTACCTACTTGGAACAGACGTATGGCATTGCCACCTCGGATGATAATCGGCACGCTGTCGAGGGACATGATGTCATCATTTTGGCTTTGAAGCCGCAAACGCTCCCGTCCGTGTTGGCAACAGTGGCTGATGCGGTGACCCAGGACAAACTCGTCATTTCGATCGCCGCCGGCATTACATTGGAGACCTTGCAACAGGCGCTCGGCGCGGAGAAACGGATTGTCCGGGTCATGCCGAATACCCCGGCGTTGGTCCTCGCCGGTGCCGCCGGCATTTCGCCCGGCGCTGCCGCGACCGCGGACGATGTGGCACTCGTCGAGCAGATCTTTAACGCCGTCGGCTTGGCCATGGTGGTGAGCGATGATTTGATGGACGCAGTGACCGGCTTGAGCGGTAGCGGGCCGGCGTTTGTCTTTGCCTTTATTGAGGCGCTTTCAGATGGTGGCGTGCTGATGGGATTATCCCGCCCGGTGGCGACGAATCTGGCGGCGCAGACCGTCCTTGGCGCGGCGCAGATGGTTTTGGAGACCGGCAAGCATCCCGGCGAGTTGAAAGACATGGTGACGTCTCCTGCCGGAACCACCATTGCCGGTATGCAGGCGCTCGAAAACGGCGGCCTACGCGGACTCATGATGGAAGTCGTCCGCCGTGCCACCGAGCGTTCGGAAGCTCTCGGACGGGCTCCGGGTCACTAAAACAATGAGCGTTATTCAGTCCGCTGACGACGGCATTTTCGTCCGTGTCCGTGTGCAGCCCCGCGCCAGTGCCGAAAGGGTGGAAGGCGTGCAGGGTGATCACATCCGCGTGCGACTGACGGCTCCACCGGTCGATGGTGCGGCCAATAAGGCTTGTGTGGCTTTCCTGGCTAAAACCCTGGGAGTCAGCCGTACACGTGTGCGCATACACGCGGGCGCCAAGAGTCGTGACAAGCTGCTCCACGTCTCCGGTCTCACGCCCACGCAGGCGGCTGAGGCTCTCGGTATTCTTCTCCCATAGTTGAGACGCGTATGGAATCAGCCATCAACACTATTGAAATCGCTGCTGACTGCATTCGGCTGCTTGACCAGCGCAAACTCCCGCTCGTCGAAGAGTACGTCGAGTGTCGCACTTACCACGACGTGGCAGAGGCGATTCGGCAGATGGTCGTGCGTGGTGCCCCGGCGATCGGTGTCGCGGCAGCAGCGGGTATTGCTCTTGGCGTGCAGCAGTTGCATGACGACACCGCCTTCGATGCACATTTCGAGGCCATGTGTACGACGATGGCGCAAACACGCCCGACGGCGGTCAATCTCTTTTGGGCTATCGATCGCATACGCGAGTGTGCCCAACAGTACCGGCACGTAACCCTTGCAGAGCGGCAACGCGCTTTGCTCGACGAAGCCGAACGCCTGCTGCAAGATGACATCACCATTAACCGCCGTATCGGCGAACATGGGTTGCCGCTCGTACCGCCGCAGAGCACGATTCTGACGCACTGTAACGCCGGCGCCTTGGCGACCGCAGGATACGGCACAGCCCTCGGCGTGGTGCGCGCGGCCCACTTTGCCGGGCGTCAGGTGCATGTGTTTGCCGACGAAACCCGCCCATTTCTCCAGGGCGCCCGTTTGACCACCTGGGAGTTGCAGCGCGATCAGATTCCCGTGACGCTGATCACCGACAATATGGCCGGGTATTTTATGGCGCAGGGTCGTATTGATCTGATCATTGTCGGAGCGGATCGCATTGCCGCGAACGGCGACGTGGCCAATAAGATCGGCACCTACAGCGTCGCCGTATTGGCAAAAGAACACAACATTCCGTTCTACGTCGCGGCGCCTCTGTCGACCATCGACCGCGCCATTGCCAGCGGTGTGGATATTCCCATCGAACAGCGGGCAGGGGATGAAGTGCGACTCGTCGGCTCGCAGCGTATCGCCGCGGCGGAGATCGAGGTCGAGAATCCCGCTTTTGACGTGACGCCGGCACACTACATTCGTGGCGTTATCACCGAGGCGGGTGTGGCATCACCACCGAACAACGACACGATCGCAGCGCTCTTTGTGTAAGGCGTGTTCTGCCAGCTGCTTTTCAGCTTGACAGAGAAGTCGATAGTTGTTTATAGTCCCGAATATTCGGGCGACGCCTACGACGAACCGTATGGTCTCGTACTGGACCCGTGACGTGAAGGCGGATAGCTCAGTTGGGAGAGCGTCGGCCTTACAAGCCGAAGGTCGCAGGTTCGAGCCCTGTTCCGCCTATACCGTTGCCCTACAATTTACGGAGCCGTAGTTCAGTTTGGTTAGAACGCCGGCCTGTCACGCCGGAGGTCGCGAGTTCGAGTCTCGTCGGCTCCGCTCCTTAGAACAGGGGATCGCATCATAGATGCGATCCCCTGTTTTGGTTTACTTGCCCCGTTGGTACTGTTGCAAAAACCACAAGTGATCTGATACAAGGGAATGTGCAGCGTCGCCCTTAATCTGGACCTGATACAGGAGAATGTTATGTCCTCACCGCCTTCTCCATTAGAGCAACTCAGTACCACGGACGTCCACGAATGGGTGCGCTTCTTTCCTGACGGTGCTATTTCACTCGATATTGAGGCCTCGAGCGTAGTGCTGCGAGCCAGCTCAAAACTCCAAAATCGGTTTGAGACGCTGCTGGACAAGCGCAAAGCGGGCACGTTATCTCCAGAAGAAACTCGTGAGTACGAGGCCATTTGCGACCTCGATAAGGCGTTGAGCTGGCTGAATCGCCTGGCTCGGGGTGTGCGAACCAGTTGAGGCCGCGATGCCGGTTCCCCAATCCATGCGTCGTCTTGTTCGCGCGCGAGCGCATCGCTACTGTGAGTACTGTCGTGCGGATGAACGATGGCAATTTATCCGATTCACAATTGACCATGTGCGACCCCAATCAGCGGGCGGATCAGACGAGGCTGACAACTTAGCTTTAGCGTGCCGCAACTGTAATGAAAGACGTGGCAATCGAGAGAATGGACCAGACCCTTGCACCGGTGAGGTGGTGGCGCTCTTCAATCCCCGAGGCGAGCTCTGGTCTGATCACTTCTCATGGGATGCAAGTCGACTTCGCGTTGTGGGGCTAACTCCATCCGGTCGAGCGACAGTGGCCCTCTTGGACTTCAATGATGACCGCCATGGTGGTGATGTGATTCGCATTCGTCAACGTGATGTATCAGATGGGGATCATCCGCCACCGGATGACCCTGTACTCTCCGATTAATCCTCGAGTCAGACGCATGTTGAGGCCGTGTGGCTCGGTTGTATACATCTAATAAAAAAATCAATCGAATCTGACCCCATTGATTTTTCTCCTGCTGGGTCTTTTCGCCCTGGCCGTACGGCAACGGCTCAAACGCTGAGCAGTGAAAATCGATCAGGTCTGACCCTGTTGATTTCTCCCGATGTGTGGCTGCGGCAAGGTATTAGCGATCCGGCTACGGTGTTGCGGAAGGCGCGGTTGCGGTACATCAAGCAGAAGCGTAGCTCGAATGTGTGGGCGCCGTATGTGCTGGTGGAGCGATAGGCGTGGGGCAGAACGCGGTCGTCTCCTTGCGATTCCCAGCGTGTGCAAGTACGATGATGCCACAAGCAGAGTGATCGCTTTGGCGTGACATGCGTGATGCTATCGTCTCATACGAGGGGCCTGGCAAAAGGTTGTATGTTATGGTCGTCGAAAAATCAGCGGTAGAGGAAACAGCGGGAACAACCATACTTCCTCTTGAGAGTGGAGATCGCTTAACCCGCCATGAATTTGAGCGGCGCTATGAGGCGATGCCCCACATGAAAAAAGCGGAGTTGATAGAGGGAGTGGTGTACGTGCCATCGCCGGTCCGATTCACCAGTCACGCCAGGCCGCATGGTTTTATGATGACTTGGCTCGGGGTGTACGCTGCCGCAACGCCAGGCGTTGAACCCAGTGACAATGCCACTGTACGCCTGGATATGGACAATGAACCCCAGCCCGATGCTCTCCTGCGACTTGATGAACGTTTGGGTGGGCAATCCCGCGTGAGCGCGGATGACTATATCGAAGGTGGACCGGAGTTGATCGCCGAAATCGCTGCCAGTAGTGCCGCCTATGATGTCCATGACAAATTGAGAGCGTATCGTCGCAATCAGGTCCAAGAATATTTGGTGTGGCGCGTACACGAACAACGCCTCGATTGGTGGAGGCTGCGGGACGGTGCGTATAGAGTATTGCAAGCGGATGCGAGGGGGATTGTGCGGAGCGAGGTGTTTCCTGGCCTGTGGCTTGCCATACCCGCACTGCTCGACGGCAAGCTGGCTGACGTACTGGCCGTATTACAACTGGGATTGGCAACTCCCGAGCACCAAGCCTTCGTGGAACAGTTACAGGCCCGTGAGGCCGACTCCAGCACACAAGCGTGAGTTCCAGATGATGGATAATTGTGTGGAGGACCATCCACACTTCTCACGCGTTATCGTCCATGGGCGACCTGGGGGGCAACGAGGAGGTTTGCGGCGAGGTACAGATGCTCGGCAATATCGGTGATGGCCTCGACGTGACGCATCGAGACATGCGCGTCATTGAGTGTGACGTTGACACCGAGCTCGTGAGCGAGGAGCTTCTCAAGCTTGTCGATGCTCAAGGGTGCGGCAAACGTGACCTGACGCAGGTCCTGGCCGTCTGTGCCGATGGATGCTCGTCTGCCGGGGAGGTAAATGGTGCCAGTGGCAAAATCCACGGCAAACGCGATCACGCCTGGTACGAGAAAGAACAACAATCCAATGCCGTCGAGAATGGCCACCTTTGCATCAATCCGGCCCGCACGTTGCCCTTGTCTTTCCGGATGCAGAAGGACGCCACAGGCGGATAGCTGGAGTAGCAGACCACAGATGAGACTCATTGCGATCCACCTTGCCCCCCGTTTCTTCATCATTGCTCGCTTCACATAAACTCGCTTCACATAAAGAGGTACTGACCTCGATGACCGTCCGATGGCTCCAGCGGCAGGGCTGCCGGCGCGGGGTATTGCTGGCCAATCTGCCTGCGCTTGGTCCGAGTAAGTCCACTGATTCGATTGAGATACACTTCTATCGGCCGGCACGAGTACCTACTTGAGTCGTTTTTTCTGTGAGTGCGTTAGGTCGGCAAGAGATGTCGACGCCCGCCCCCGGCGTGAGCGCAAAAGGGTGATGTCTGCCGCTTTCCTTATCGTATACAATCGCACCACTCTTTTTGGTACCCTGTATTCGGGGGTGTCGAAGTCGATCAGGTGGTCTATTGTTGGGTTTTGTACAGCGCTGCTCGTGGTTGGTAGCTACCGGGATGGCGTTTGCCATGATGAAGAATGCCATCTATCACATTGATGAGGAGGTCCCAGGGGATGGGAGCGCGCCTGTAAAAACTTTCGATCAGGGCAATCGTAACGATATTTTCTCCCACAACCGGGAAGAAGACATACGGTTTGTCAAAGCTTTTCTCGTTGTTGCTAATTTCCCCGCTTCTAACATGCTGCACCACCAGGGAGGGAGCGATGAGCGAGTATCAATATTATCACTTTCAAGTCCTTGACCAGCCGTTGAATGAGCAGCAAATGCGTGAGCTGCGCGCGATATCCACGCGGGCGGAGATCACCCCGACGAGTTTTATCAATACCTACAACTTCGGTGATCTCAAAGCCGACCCACGCGAGCTGATGCGCACCTATTTTGACGCGCATGTCTATGTGGCCAATTGGGGGACGCATCGGTTCATGCTCAAAATCCCCCGCGATCTTCTCGACCTGGAGATGGCGGAGTTGTATTGCGGTGAGTGCCTCGATATGTACGTCGGCAAAGAGTACGTCATCTTGGATTTTGTGTCGCAAGACGACTCCGGTGACTATTACGATGATTGGGATGCCGGGGAAGGGTGGATGGCGTCGCTACTACCTCTCCGTGAAGAAATTATGCAGGGGGATTTACGGGCGCTGTATGTCGCCTGGTTGGCTGGTGTTTGGGAAGAGGATGAGACGGAAGAGCCACCCATACCGCCGGGTATTCGCCAGCTTTCCGGTCCGTCACAGCAGCTGGCTCGTTTTTTGCGCTTGGACGAACATCTCTTGCAGGCTGCGGTGCAAGGCGCCACACAGACAGGACCTGTTGGTCCCTCGCGTGAGGAGATGGCAACGTGGGTTGCGAACGTATCGGCGGCGGAGAAGGATGCGATACTGGTCGCGTTGTTAGCGGCAGATGCTGAGTTGCGTTCCCTTGCCGCACACATGCGGCAGCGCTTTCAGCAGGAATGGCGGCAGGCGCATCCGGCACAGTCCGCAGCCAGGTCAACGCGGACGGCCGACCAACTGTGGCATGTCCGTAACACGCTTGCGGAGGAGGCGCGTCGCCGTAAAGCCGAAGAAGCGGCAAAACAGCGAGCCGAGCGCGAGCGTAAAGCCGCCGCGGAGCGCCGACAGTACCTGACGACGCTAGCGACCCGCGAAGCGAGCGTGTGGCAGGAAGTCGGTACGCTGTTGGGCACGACGGTGCAAAAAAATTACGATGAAGCGGTGAGACTATTACGCGATCTGCGTGATATCGCCACAGACCGTGGAGATGTCGCCCAGTGGGAGACGCGCGTCGTCGACTTGCGTCAACGCTATGCGCGGAAGTCCAGTTTAATGGAACGTTTTGCGAAAGCAGGTTTTCCAGCATAAGGTCGTTCAATGCGAAAAGGCCGCACCGTTTATCCTCATTCCCCCCAGACATTCGTGAACACACGCATCCAGTTGAGCCCAAGCACCTTGCGGACGTCTGTGTCGTGAAAGCCCCGCTCCACCAGTCGCTTGGTTAAATTGGCTAACGTGCGCGGCGTCTCAATGCCCTCAGGATAGATATAGGGGGGTGGCGGATATTCGTCGGGCCGCCATAGGCCGTTGCGTACCAAGGCTTCATAGCGGGCGAGGGCTGTGGCGTCGTCTTCCACCGGGTGTTGCCCCAAGTAGTAGTCGATACCAATGCCGACGTGATCAATGCCGACGAGGTCGGCCTTGTAGGCAATGTCGTCGATGAAGCGATCGAGTGAGGGCTGGCCGTGCGAGACGAGAAAGGCTGGGAAACCGACTGTGCCGATGACGCCGCCGCTTTGCGCGATGGCGCGAATCAGGTCGTCGGAGATATTGCGGCGGTTGTTGTGCAGGCCACGGGCGTTGGCGTGACTGATGATCACCGGTGCGGACGACGTGTCGATGGCATCGAGGCTGGTACGTTCGCCGGTATGGGCGCAGTCGACGACCATGCCGAGAGCATTCAGGCGCTGGATGAGCGCCACGCCGAAGTGACTGAGGCCCGCATCGGTGCGCTCGGAGGCGCCGTCGCCCACGAGGTTTTTGCGATTGTAGCAGAGCTGCACGACCCGTAAGCCAGCGGCGTGATAGGCATCGACCAGATCAAGTTCATCTTCGATGAGGGCGGTGCCCTGGCAGTGGAGGATGAGACCGAGCTTGCCTTCCTGCTTGGCGCGTGTGATATCGCCGGCATGCTGCACAATCACGGTATCGTCGCGTTCGCGGACATAGCGATGCCAGCCGCCGATCATGGTAAAGCCACCGCTGGCGTTGCCGGTCATACCCGTGATCGTGGGGGCCATTGCCGTAGTACCGCTCTCCCGCCACCAGTCGACATAGCGCGGTTCCTTGGCGAGTGGACACGTCAGATCGATGACGATGGCGTCACGGTGCAAAGCGTGTGGATCGGTCATGCGATCGCTCCTCTCAGGCATTCCAGACGGCTTCCACTCGCCGTTTTAATTCCGAAGGCCGTACCGGCTTGTGGATAATGTCCACTACGTCTAACGCTTGAAGCTCTGTATCGAGCTCTGGCCGGATCACTACAGTCAGGACGATGACCGGCGTGGTCACGCCGTGCGCCTGACGCAGCTCACGCAGCAGATGCAAGCCGGTATAGTGGCTAAATCCTTCCGTCTGGTCGAAGCTGTGGGGGGCATTATTGGCAGGGGGGAAAATAATATCCAGGAGAATCAGGTCGGCGTGACGAATCTCCTCCAGCGCATCAAGGGCTTCCTGGGCCGAGTGCAGGCGGAGAAAGCGATGGCCGGCGCGCTCGAGCGGCCGCACGACGGGGTCGATAATGTCCGTATCGTCTTCGATCCATACGATAGTCTTCGGCATAAACTCACGACCTCTTGGGCTGTTCGTAGGGCAGCGTGATAGTAAAACGATTGACATGGGGTTGGCGCTGGGGAGTCGCAGGATCGCTCCTTGGCACGCTCTCGACGTCGATACGGCCGTGATGACGGTCGATGACTTGTTTCACGAAACTCAATCCCTTCCCCGAGCCGGTGCGGTATTCACCCGCTGACAGTTTCCCCTGGTAGCCATCCTGAAACAACAGACCTTGCGCGATTTCTTCAGGCAAGAGGCCGACGCCGTAGTTTTCGATTGTCAGGCGGTAGTGTTCTCGTGCAGGTTGACCGGTAATCTTCACGTAACGCGGTCGCTCCCGGCGGCCACGGAACGAGTATTTGACGGCATTGTGTACGAGGTTGTTTAAGGCATACTGCATGTGCGAGGCCGACAATGCCAGCATCGGCGGCGGACCGTTCAACGGCTCCAGAGACACGCTGATACTGATGCCACGCCGGGTGGCTTCGGCCTCGTACAGGTGCACTGCTTCCTGCAGCAAACCGGCGATGGAGCGTTTCTGAAAACGATAGTCCTCGAGTGACGTCCCCAGGTTGAGACTCTGTACCACCGTGCTGAGGGCGAGTGTGGTATAGAGCAGGGTGTTGCTCTGCTCCACCGCCTCTTCCGGCGACAGCGAGGTAATATCCAAGGCCAGATTCTCGGCCTCGGCGACGACGGCCTGGAGCCGTATCTGAATCTCGTGACTTACCCGCTCGACCGTATGCCGCAGCATGTCTTCTTTTTCGACAATGTCGTAGAGATACTGCATCAAGGTGACCAAGGTATTCTTGAAGAGGGCTAAGCTTTCGGGAGAGTAGAGCTTGACGTTGAGGAGGTGTTGGCGGAGTTTCGCTGCCTGGTTGGGCTTCAGGCCTAACGCAGCCACCGCGTCTTCGTGTTGGCGTAGTGCATCATCGTGTTCACCCTCGAGACGCGTCTCACCGTAGAGCAAGACTGCCCGGGTTTGGCCCCGAATTTTGATAGGCACGGCTTCATTGTGCAGGCCGGCGTAACACAGGCCCGAGCGCTCGCGCTGCGATTGAAAGACAGCCAAGGCGCGGTCGCATTGATCGCCTTCACACCGGGCTTTCCCCCCTTGAAACGTGTGAATCAGCGTACAATGGGGCTCGAAATTCCCCAGAGCTCGTTCGGTATAGATGCCTTTGGGTTCGCCGTCACGTAATTCGTACAGCACCAGTGGTAGCCCGGTTGTTTCGGCGAAAAGCTCCAACAATGCTTTCTGGGTGGCTTCGCGGTAATGTGAGCCGCTCACGGTCGGTTACTCCTCGCTGGGCGCGTGGACTGCCGGGGCTAGGAGCCGGCTTTTCTCCAGCGCGATGTGCAGAATTTTACAAAATGTGTCACTCCCTACCTCGTATTCGTGCAGTGCAACCTCCAAGAGCTGGGTGATCGTGTCGGGTGAGAGGCGGCGATAGCCGGCAAGTTCGTCCAATCCGAGCACGTTCCCCCCAAGGAATTTGTAGAGGGTGATTGCTTCCCAAATCTCTTGCAGGGCTGCATCGTCCTTGACGCGATCACTGTATTCGAGCCGTGCGCCCAATTGCTTCAGCCGCCGTGCACGGATGGCCTGCACATGTGCGTTGGTATACTGCCGCTGATTCGCCAGATCACGGCCTATCGGCGGCAACAACTCCTCGCGTTCCCAGCGAAACAGAGTGCTTTTGGAGATCTGTAACATGTGGCAGATCTCCGCCGTGGAGTAACAACGTCCCTCTGCCATACAATACTCCTTCCTGTATAAGTTGGAGGACTATAGTCACTATAGTCCTCCTTGTCAGAACCCTATGGTAAAACGATTTCGTCACCACTGCCAGGCTGATTAACGGATCGCAGGACTTCTCCTGCGTGCTGTGAAAGGGACCAGCTCCTGTGTTACGAGCCCCAGTGGCAATGGCTTATCCGTGCGAGACAGTTTTTTTCTCAAAATTCATTTTATCATATTGACATATTAAATATAGTAAGTATATTCAAATTTTATTACCGAGTCTTTTCTATTGACCGAATTGAGAGACGCACACGAATGTGCTCTCGGCTGGGACGCTCCCTGCTGTTGAAGGTTGTACATCACCTTGGGGAACGCCAGAAGGAGGAATGTCATGCCAAGCACACTTGTTGCTCCCGAGGTGGTGGCGAGACCTCCACTTCAGTCCCCTCTAGCACCACCGCCTAGCCGGTTTACGCGCGTCCGCGCCGTCTTCCGACTCGTGAGGGTGGTGCCGGATACTGAGTCGTGCCTGTGCTGCCCGCAGCCGGGGATAATGTGTCAGCGGACGTCAGACACCTACCTCGATGTGCTCGCGCAGCATAATCCGTCACTCTACACTATGCTGCCAGGTACTTAATGGCGCCTGTCTATGGGGGAAGACGAACCCTACCGGGCCCGAGATCGGAGAGGTGTGTTTGGTCGATTTCGAGTCCGGCAGGGAGATAAGCTCTCAGCAGACGCCCGTCCCGCCTTGCGCTCATGTCTTTGACATGTCTCAAGGCACAATGTGCGATACGTAGGTTTGTGTATCGCAGGGTGCCTGGTCGCATCTCCCATCTACGGTCGCGAACGTACCCAACCGGCAGAGAATCCTGCCGTCAGTCCGCCATCGACGATAATGTGCTGCCCATTTACCCACCCCATTTCGGCTTCGGCAAGGACTACTAGCGCCTCGGCGATATCATCCGGCCGTGCCGGTCGGCCCACTTGATCGATCATATGTTGCATCAGTTCCGGGCCGGCTTGCTCCCTGAAATCTGGCAGAATCGGCGTGTCGACTGGGCCCGGCCCCACATCGTTGACCCGAATACCACGCGCTAGCCCTGTGCCCGCAAGACGCATGGTGTACACTACCACGGCTTCCTTCGAGAACGTGTAGGCATCCGTCCCGACACTGTCGCCATGCTCGTGCCACCACGCTACCGCCGCCTCGAAGCTCGGGGTATTCAGGAGGTCCTGGAGCAGCTCCCGGCGCTTGCGCCAATTGTTGCCGGCAATCGAGGCGACATTGACCACTGTGCCACCATCGATGATGCGATCCCACAGTGCCTCGGTGAGGTGACGCAGGCCGAAGGTATTCACGCGCATCGTCAATTCGGGGCCGACTGTACCCGGCACACCGGCAACATTCATCAACGACGCGATCGGCCCGTCAAGCTGAGCGACAACGGCATCGATCGACGCCGGATCACTGAGGTCGCACTGATGATGCGCCTGCACCGCTGCAGTCGGTTCTTTAATGTCGAGTGAGATAACGGTGCGGCCTCGATCGAGCAGTCGAAGGGCAGTGGCATTACCAATACCTGACGCTGCCCCTGTTAAGACAATCGGTCCATCAGCAAGCATAATTCTTCTCCTTGGGTAATGCCGGCAGGGTGTGCGGCTGGGGAAATTCTTGGCTATGAACGCGCAGCGATTGTAAAGGCGTTGTCCAATGGTGTCCACCGACACAGCAAGTCGGTGGCCTCCAAACGCTTGGCTTTGAGGCGCTGGCGTTTTACACTGCATGGTCCGATGTTGGCAACATGACGGACAGCCCTATACGGCATCTTTGCAGAGGATAATGACTATGAAAATCACGCGCGCGTGGGTCCTGGCGATGAGCGACCCCGTTCCGCCGGAGAACCGCCATCGCACCGATCTCGGAACCAAGGTCAAATCCGATTCCGCCATTATTTTTGTTGAAACCGATACCGGACTCACAGGCATGGGCGCGGCACTGGGAACCCCGGCAGTGTTACAGGCGGTCGTCGAGCATGAATTGGGGCCACAGATCGTGGGCGAAGACCCGATGTTTTCCGAGCGTATTTACGAGAAACTGTACAACGGCTCGCGGGCACAGCCGTCGCTGGATACCGGCTGGCAACAGCCCGACCCGTCACGGCGGCGCGGTATGATTATGGAAGCGATCGCCGGCATCGATATTGCCGTCTGGGACGTCAAGGCGCAGGCGTTGGGGATTCCGGTCTACCAGGCACTGGGCGCGGCGCGGGATCACGTGCGAGGCTATGCCTCCGGTGGCTGGGCGCCGGGTGATGAGGCGGAAGCGGAAATGGGCGGATACGCCGCCAAGGGATTTAGTGCGGTAAAGATGCGGGTCGTCGGACGCGACGGCTTTTCCATCGAGAACACCGTGCGTCGTGTCAAAGCCGCGCGCAGGGGGATTGGTCCCGATGTCGAGTTGATGGTCGATGCCCACGGCTCACTCGACGCCTCCACCGCGATTCGACTGGCCAAGGTGTTAGAACCGTACGACATTGCGTGGTTCGAAGAGCCGGTGTCGCCGGACGATCATCTCGGGCAAGGGTTGGTGCGACGGGCAACGCATATTCCGATTGCCTCGGGCGAGCGCGAGTTCACCCGGCACGATTTTCTGGATCTGATGCACCATGAAGCCCTGGACGTGGCCCAGCCGGATGTGGCACGCGCCGGGGGTTTTACGGAGATTCGGCGCATCGCCGCGCTGACTTCGGCACAGCAGATTCGTCTGGCGCCGCACGCCTGGGGCAGCGGCGTGTTGTTTGCTGCTTCCATCCATGTAGCTATGGCCGCGACGAACTGTCACGTGTTGGAAGTCAGCCAGGGCTACATGCCCATGATCTGGGACTTGTTCGAAGAGCCGTTTGATATTCGCGACGGTACGGTGTATGCCCCGGATCGGCCAGGGTTAGGCTTCACGATCCGTCAAGATGCGCTGGACCGCTTCAAATACCTACAGGGTCCCGAGTATGAATGGTAGTGCTTCGGGGCGAGAGTGACTGAGGCCGGACACGTCGCGTGGATGGGCGTGTCCGGCCCACGTTTCTTACCGATTCAGGTAGTTAAGCGCCAAACCCGGGCGCGGCCAGGGAATGGACACCAGACGACCGGTTTCGGACAGGGTGATGTAGGCCGTGCGCAGATCCGGCCCCCCGAAGCAGATATTCGTCGTGGCCGTGTCCGGCATAGGCACGTGTTCCACACTACTGCCGTCGGGCGCAATCGCTGTGATGCCGCCGTTTTG
>CAJIAL010000244.1_pt1 | contig 101887 bp, 103 predicted proteins | sample 9199091 | NCBI WGS metagenome assembly CAJIAL01 (sample SAMEA7708270, study PRJEB35096) | sediment metagenome | biome: marine neritic benthic zone biome [ENVO:01000025]; feature: sediment [ENVO:00002007]; material: shallow marine sediment [ENVO:03000034] sea grass bed [ENVO_01000059] ... | reverse complement strand
GATTAAGCCGCTCGACAATTGCGGTATTGATCTGCCAGCCGCAGGGGGCCAAGACCTCATTGACTTTGGCTTGGGTGCCGATCACCACCCGATGGATCACCTCTACGATGCGCCGCCGTCGCGTGCGCTTGACGACTTGCGCATAGAGGAGCCCGGGTAGCGGCATCCAGCGCGGTTTGGGGGCCGGGCCTCGGGCCTGTCGCCTGGGCGGCTGTACCCAGTGCCCGAAATGGGCCACGATGGCGGTGAGGTAATTGGGGCAGCCATCGCTCAAAAAGAGCGGCACACAGCCAGGCGCCAACAGCTGAGTGATCTGATGCAGCACGGCTTGAGCCATGGCCAAGCCGCGGTCCCCGACCTGCACGCTTAGCAGCAGCTTGGACTCGGGATCAATCGCGCTCCACACCCACAGCGGTGACTTGGAAAGACGCTCAATCGCCTCGGCTTCACTCATTTCACCGTCCCTGACCGCACTGAGGGTGGCGTAAAGTTCGTCGAGTTGGACCTGATTCAGATGTAAATCATGAAGAAAATACGCCGAGAAGGCCTGGAGCTGCTCGGCGGCTGCCACCAACCACTGGAGGACCGTATTGGGATCGATCTCGAAGACCCGCGCCGTCCCTCGGATGCCCAAGCCTTCGGCTAAACACGCGATGACGTGCACGATGCGCTCCGGCGAAGAGCGTTTGCCATGGAAGATGGTGCTGGTTGTCTCATAGAAATAACCCTCACACGATACACACTGTAACTGCCGCCAGGTCTGACCGCCGGGATGGCCATTGGCGCGGATATTGCCACGACCCCGCCAACCGTGGTAGGAACAATTGGGCTTGGGACAGAAGTGAGTATGTGTGTCGATGGTGCGCTTGCGGCCTCGGGTGAAGGTGAGGAGAGGCGGTGGCGAGCCGGGCGTCTTGGGAGGTGGATCGCTACCCTTCTCACAGGCCTCACATAGCGGTTTGTGGATGTAGCCAGTGAAGGGTTTGGGCTCTGTGGAGCGTTTGCGTCGGGGTTTGTCGGGCTTGCGGGGCGACTGGGGCGTAGGACCTCGATGGTCGGGCCACCAGACATGGATCATGAAGCAGATCAACACCAGAGCGACCAGTAGGAGTTGGTAAAACAGTATGTTCGGTACCATGACGACGCCCCCTTTCCCGATGGTAAAAGGAGACTATTCTACCGGATTGACTCCCGCTGGAATTATCCGTCGCCAGAAGGTACACGGCCGAACGGGGCAATAACAGGGAGTTTGGTGACTTCGCCGTAATAAAAAAGGACTTATATTGGACTTACGAGCGAGAAAGAGAGAGAAATGAGAAGGCAAAAATCCTTACAACTCATTGATTTAAGGAATGGGCGATGCTGGGTTTGAACCAGCGACCCCTGCCGTGTGAAGGCAGTGCTCTCCCGCTGAGCTAATCGCCCATTGCATGCAGGCTTGCTACACCATGGCGTGGGTTGCAAACGTAAGTGGACGGTAGGAGATTCGAACTCCCGACCTCTGCCTTGCGAAGGCAGCGCTCTCCCAACTGAGCTAACCGCCCAGTCGACAACGCAGCGCCCGGAAGGGCGCCGCCGCCAGTAGTGCAGGGACAGATCATACTGCCATTGCAGGGACGATGTCAAGCGTTGTACTTGCGTACAAATTGTGCTGTGACAGGCATGAGAGCGGTTTAGAGAAAGACCACATCCCCTGCGATCACCCGATGCGGTGAGCCATCCTCCAGGCGGACCAGGAGGGCGCCATCTTCCGCGAGGTTTTCGACCGTTGCCTCTAGTCTGGTATCCTCATGGGTAAAACGAACACGACGGCCGATGATCGGGCCATAGTGCAACCACTGCGCCAGCACGGAAACCATGCCGTCGTCCTGCAACGTCTTGTACAACCGCTCCAGATGCCCGAGTAATGCGGCAAGAAGTGACGGGCGGGCAAAGGGGTGCCCGGCTTCCAGTGCCAGCGAGGTAACGTGCTGATGCAGCTCCGATGGCAAATCGGCGAGCGTGGTATTCACGTTGATGCCAATACCGACAACCACAGCAAAGGATTCATTGGGGTTGAGCACGGCTTCCGTCAGGATGCCGGCGACTTTTTTGCCGTGAACTTCGACGTCGTTCGGCCATTTGAGCTGTGCCGGGAGGCCACAGACCTCGGTAATGGCTTCTGCCGCCGCGACGCCAACGAGCAGGGTGATTTGCGGTAGACGGCTGGCGTCGAGACGCGGGCGCAAGAGCAGCGACAGGTAAATGCCGACGGCGCGTGGCGAGGCAAAACTGCGGCCCAGACGGCCTCGACCGTGGAGCTGTTCCTCGGCCAGGATGACCGTACCCTCCGGCGCGCCTTGCGCCACCAACGCTTTGACGTCATCGTTCGTTGATGCGGTTTGGGCTACAACCTGCATGTTGCGGCCGAGTGTGGTTGTCGTCAGCAGTGCTTGGATAGCAGCCATATCCAGAGGGGCCGTTGGCTCAGTGGAGTGTGCCATACTTTCCTCGTCTTGCCTTAGGCGTGCAGACTTTGTATGCGTTCAAGCGCCGTCTGCAACCGCTGTTCTTTGTCTTGCAGTTCCGCCTCCGCGGCGTGTTCCTTGGCCACGATTTCTTCCGGTGCGCGTTCCAGAAAGCTGGGGTTGGCAAGTTTTTTCCGGGTGCGTAACAAGTCCTGCGAGAGTTTCTGCAAGTCTTTTTCGAGACGCTGTTTTTCCTTGTCGATATCGATGACATCCCCGAGTGGCACGTAGATATCCATACCGGCGACAACCGCCGTTGCCGCCACCTGTGGTCGTTCGACTGTGGCGTCGACAACCAGCGTACTGAGTGTGCCCAGTGTCGTGAGGTAATCAGTGTGCTCGCGTAGTAAGTTCGCGTGCGCCGCATCCGTCACATGAATGCACGTCTCAACACGCTGCGACGGAGCCAGACGCACCTCGCCGCGAATCGTCCGAATGGCACTCACCACATCCATCAGCAGTTGCATGTGGGCTTCGGCATCTGCATCGATCCAGGCATCCTCGGCATGCGGATACGCCGCCACGACAAGACTGTCCGATGCCTGTGGCAAATGCTGCCAGAGTTCTTCCGTGATGAAGGGGATGATCGGATGCAAGAGGCGGAGGGTCTGATCCAAAACTGTTGCGAGGGTATGTTGCGCTGCCAGCTTCGGCGGACCATCTCCCCGCAAGCGGCGCTTGGCCAGCTCGATATACCAGTCGCAGCATTCGTGCCAGGCGAAATGGTACAGGGTGTTGGCGGCATCGCTGAACATGGAATCGTGCAACGCCTGCCGCACCTCAGTGATGACGTGTTGCAGACGGCTGAGAATCCAACGGTCCGCGAGCTCTAACTCCAGGGTGGCCTCCTGCATCTGGGTGGGGTCATAGCCCTCGAGGTTCTGGAGACAAAAGCGCGTCGCATTCCACAGTTTATTCATGAAATTGCGGTAGCCTGCCACCCGTTCTTCTGACATGCGCACTTCCCGCCCCTGCATGGCCAACGCCGTGAAGGTAAAGCGGAGCGCATCAGCGCCGTGGCTCTCGATCAGCTCGACGGGGTCGATCACGTTGCCGCGCGTCTTGCTCATTTTGTGACCCTGGGCATCGCTCACGAGGCCGTGAATGTAGACTTCGCGGAAGGGAATGTCCCCCATGAATTTCAGGCCCAGCATAATCATGCGGGCAACCCAGAAAAACAGAATATCGAACCCGGTGACCAGGACTGAGGTGGGGTAATACGTCGCCAACTCCGGCGTCTGATCGGGCCAGCCGAGCGTACTAAATGGCCAGAGGCCCGAACTGAACCAGGTGTCGAGCACGTCGGGATCCTGCTCGATATCGGCACTCCCACAAGCGGAACACGCGGTTGGATCCTCCCGGGACACGGTAACGGCGCCGCAGGGAGCGCAGTGCCAGGCGGGGATACGGTGGCCCCACCACAATTGCCGCGAGATGCACCAGTCGCGGATATTGCGCATCCACTCAAAATAGGTGTTTTCATAATTGGCGGGGATGAGCCGGATGCGCTTGTCTTCTACGGCTTTGATGGCCGGCGCGGCGAGGTCTTGCATGCGGACGAACCACTGCTCGGAGAGATACGGCTCCACGACGGTCGCACAGCGGTAGCAATGCCCCACTGCGTGCGTGTGATCCTCCACCTTTTCCAACAGCCCCTGGGCTTCAAGGTCGCGTAGGAGCTGTGCACGGCAGGCGTAACGATCCATACCCTGATACGGGCCGGCCTCGGCATTCATGATGCCGTGCTCGTCCATCACCTGCACCTGAGGCAAATTGTGGCGTTGCCCGATGACGAAGTCATTGGGGTCGTGCGCCGGGGTGACTTTCAGCGTGCCGGTGCCGAAGGACGGATCGACATACGCATCGGCAATGATCTGCAGGCGGCGGCCGAGAATCGGCAAAATGCAGGCTTTGCCGTGGAGCTGCGTATAGCGCTCGTCCTCAGGATGCACGGCCACGGCCGTATCGCCAAGCATCGTCTCGGGCCGTGTTGTGGCGACGATGGCGACCAGATCGCCGTCTTCCAAGGGATAGCGGATGTGGTACAGTTTGCCGACGGTTTCTTCGTGTTCAACTTCCAAGTCGGAGAGGGCGGTGAGGCAGCGCGGGCACCAATGAATAATGTAGTGCCCTTTGTAGATATACCCCTCTTCGTAGAGACGCACGAACACTTCTCGCACGGCTTTCGACAGACCGGCATCCATGGTAAAACGTTCGCGATCCCAGTCGCACGAGGCGCCGAGCCGTTGGAGTTGCCGAAAGATGGTGCCGCCCGATTCTTCTTTCCAGCCCCACACGCGCTCCAAAAACGCTTCGCGTCCGATCGTGCGGCGGTCAAGGCCATCTTCGGCCAACAGGCGTTCCACCACGTATTGCGTGGCGATGCCGGCATGGTCGGTGCCCGGGAGCCAGAGCGTATTATCGCCGTCCATGCGGTGCCAGCGGGTCAGGATGTCTTGCAACGTATTGTTGAAGGCATGTCCCATGTGCAGCGAGCCGGTCACATTCGGTGGTGGTATCACAATGCTGAACGGCGGGTTGGTCTGCGTTACATCGGCGTGGAAATAGCCCCGTTGGAGCCACGTTGCATACCAGCGTGTCTCAGTCTCGGACGGCGAGTACGCTTTGGGAAGATCAGCCTGTGCCACGTTCTGGTTCTCCATGTTCTGCATCATGGGCCACAGCGCGTTTGAGTTTGTCAATTTCTTGCTGCAGCAAAACTTCAAGGATATCGGGGATTTGCGCGCTCACGGTGTGACGGACTTCAGCGAGAATCTGCGGCGTCAAGGTCTCTAGCATGGTGTGCAACTGTTCGCGGAGCACTGCCTGCACGGTGTGGAGCAGGCTCTCACCAAGGATGTGCGGTGCGCGTGTTGCAGCGTCCGTTGATACCGAGCATCCTGCCTCTGGTTCCGGCGCAGCCACCACCGAACCGCTGTCACTCTCGTAGGCTTCCGCCGTGTCGTCACTCGGCGCTGCTGTGTCCGTGGAAAGCACTGCCGGCGATGCTGTCGCCGCGAGCGCTACGTGGGTCGTCCCGGGCGATGCCGTCGAGGCCTGCGACAACACACGCTGCACCAGAGTCAATAATACACCGGATTCGAACGGTTTGGCGAGTGAGGCCGTCACCCCTGCACGCTGGCCTCGGGCTTCGTCATAGGCGGCAAAATTGCTGGTCAGAAGCACCACCGGGACATGCGCGAACCCCGCCCAGCCTCGCAGTGTTTGGCAAAATTGGAACCCGTCCATGTCTGGCATAGTCGCATCGGCAAGGACGACGTCCGGTGTGATGGAGTGCAGCGTATGTAACCCTTCCTGCGCGTCCTTCGCGACCACGACGAGAAAGCCTTCCGGCACGAACGTGCGTTGCACGACGTGTTGGATGGTCAAGCTATCTTCAACCAGCAAAAGTGTCTGTGGCATCGACCTGTCGATGACCTCATAGGTAAAAGATGGCGGCTACACGCGTATCGTTGCCCGACGAGAGCAGTGTGGCAGTGATGCACACGTTTGAGGTGTTCGGGCCTTCTGCTCCTCGACGTCGTGAGCTGACAGATAACAGCACCGTGAGACAGCGGGTAAGAAATGAGGCCGGTGTGCTTGCAACGGTCTGCGTTCGCAAAGCGTCAGTATTGTAATACAAAATACTTGGTGAGACAATCAGGGCGACCGTACTTATGCATGACGTTTGTCGCACTCTGCCAGCGGCGGCGTCAGGCTGAAAACCAAGGATAGCGCAGGGTGGGGAGTCCGTGTGCAGCGTCTTGATCGCTATGTGTTACAAGAATTCGTGCCCTTTTTTCTGACGGCGTTCATAGTTGTAACCGGCGTGTTACTACTAGAGAAGTTGCTCGGGCTGGTGACCCTTGTCTTACACAATCGTTTCGAGTGGGGTACCGCTCTGCGTTTTCTCGCGTATACTTTGCCCACTATCAGCGGTTTCACCCTTCCCGTGGCCTTGCTCCTCGGATGTGCCCTCACCTTCAATCGCTTGACGACTGACAGCGAGTATATCGTCCTGCAGGCCGCTGGCATCAGTTTGTATCGTCTCGTCGCGCCGCTCGCCGGGGTGGCGGTCGCACTCTTCGTCCTGACCAGTCTGATCCATTGGTATGTGACCCCCTGGGGGTTTCAAGGGCTGCGCCAGCTTTTTTTCGATGTGGCTCGTCACCAGACCCACGCCCTCCTGCGCCCTGGAGAGTTTCAGGATATGTTTCGCCATCTCACCGTCTACGTGGCGCGCACGCATCCGGACACACAACGCTTGGCAGGCATTTTCATTGCCGACGAGCGGCAAGAGGTGCCGCAAGTGATTACAGCGCGGACGGGCGAAGTGCATCTGCACAACGACACCTTGCAGGTGCTTTTACGGCTTGAACAGGGGCGCATCCACCGCTTCCTTGCGGCAGAAAATCGCTACCAAATCCTACGCTTTGACCACTATGACGTGCGGCTTGCCTTGCATACTCGACTGGCGCGGAAAGTGCGCAGGGCAAACCGACCGCGCGAGTTTTTCCCGGCGCAATTGAGAGCGGCCCTCCAGCAGGAATCAGGTGCCCGGGCACGCCGTCTACGGTTTGTATGGCACAAGCGCTTTGCCTTGCCGTTTGCCTGCATCGTGTTTGTCGGACTCGGCCCGAGTTTGGGGGTGGTGCAGACACGTTCGGGGCGTTCCGGAGGATATATCCTGGGGATTGGTGCGCTCTTTGTGTATTACCTCTTGTTCTCTGCCAGTAATGCATTAGGTGAGGAGACGACATGGCCGCCCCTGCTCATTGCTTGGTTCCCGAATGTGCTGATGGGGGGAGGAACGTGGTGGCTCTTCCAGCGGACGGCGCGCACGATGACACAGTGGGACATCCTGGCCAGTTTGGCTTGGCTGACTCGCCTGGTCCGACGACGTCGGCACTCGCCTCACTTGGAACGGCGCAGTTGATACTTCCGTACGGCCTGGTTGTGCTCTTGCAAGGTGGCGGAAAACTTGTGACGTCCACTGTCGCCCATGGCCACGAAGTAGAGATCGCGGGTCGGTGCCGGGGAGACGGCCGCTTCGATGGAGCGTCGGCCGGGATTGGCAATAGGACCTGGGGGCAGGCCGGCGTAGCGATAGGTATTGTAGGGCGAGTCGATCCGCAAGTCCTCCTTGCGGATATTGCCGTCAAAGCGCTCACCGAGAGCGTAGATGACGGTCGGGTCGCATTGCAGGCGCATACCGCGGCGGAGACGGTTGTGGTACACGGCGGCGATGCGCGGACGCTCTTCGTCAAATTGTGCTTCTTTCTCGATCAACGAGGCCAAGGTGAGGACTTCGTGTTGCGAGAGTCCCAGCTTCTGTGCTTGCGTGGCAATAGCGGGGGGATAATTTTGGCGAAACGTCTCGACCATCAGGGTCAATAAGGCGCGTTCGCCAATGGTGCGGGGGAGGTGATAGGTGTCCGGAAACACATAGCCTTCCAGAGACCGGGCCTCCAGCCCCAAGGAGGCAATGAATGTTGCGTCGTGTGCCAGGGCAAGCAGGACGTCGGGCTTGCCCAAGTTTTTGGCCGCGACCAACGTCGCGATATCTCGCAAGGTTGAACCTTCGGGAATCGTGAGGGTGTGCTGTTGGACCTTGCCCTGGCGTAGTAAGGTGGCAATTTGTACCGGGGACATTGTGGCGCGCAGCAGGTATTCGCCCGCCTGGACATGTGGACCGGGCTGGAGCCAGGAAAGATAGAATACGAACATCCAGCGGTGCCGGATGAGGCCCGCCTGTTCCAGTTGCGCGGCGATGTGCCGCAGACTTGCGCCCGAGGCAATGATCACTTCTTGCGGTTCGGCATCGGCTGCGGCAGGCGTGTGGTAATACAGCCAGAGGTAGTACCCGCTCAAGGCGCCGAGCAGGACAACGACAGCCGCGATGGTGCCGAGTCGTTTGAGGAAGACCGATCCAGGGAATGGCACGTCGGCGATCTCCGCATCCTCACGAGGGAGAGGGGTTCAAGTGCTGATAGTCAAGGTAGTTCTGGAGTATCAGCTGCGCCGCAATTTTGTCGCGTACTGCTTTGCGTTTACTCCGGCGTTGGTTTGCCGCGATGAGCAGCCGCTCGGCCTGGCGCGTCGTTAACCGCTCATCCCAGGGAATACAGGGCAGGTGGCATGTCGCCTCGAGGGTCTGCACGAAACGCTCGGTGATTGCCGCGCGCTCACCATACGAGCCATCCATATTGCGTGGCATCCCTACGATGATACGCGTAATGGCATACGTCGTGATGATCTCTTGCAGGGCTACCATGTCCGCGCGTTTGTTGCGGCGCTCAAGTGTCGGCAGTCCTTGCGCCGTCAGGCCTAATTCATCGCTCACAGCTAGCCCGATGCGCCGGTCGCCAACATCTAATCCTAACACGCGAGCAGGCATTGTGTCGCTCCTTTCGTGAGAACGGGAACAACGAACACTGCCGGGGCACGTGAGACTACCGCAGGCGTGGTCCGGTTGATTCCACCGTGATATTGTACGATTGCAAGAGGGTGTTTTTCACTTCTTCCAAACGGACGAGGGCTGTGGAGTATCCCGTGAGCGAACGGACTTCGTTCGAGCGCTGCTGGGACAGATCTTCTTGGAACTGCAGGACTGTAAACACGGTCGCCAGCCCAACTTGGAGTTTTTTCTCCTCCGCTTCTAGCTGCTTTTCTGCCAGGCGCCTGGCGGCGCGCGTCGCCTGCACCAGCTGCGAGGCGGCCTGTACAGCCCGGGCAGCGGTGCGGACTTCCTCCATAATCTGCTCTTCGAGGTCTTTAATGCGGAGCATTTGCTGACGGATGGCCAGTTGCGTTTGTTGGCGCTGACTTTTGGCCTCGCGATTCGCGAAGGGATATTTGAAGACCAGTCCCACTGCCCAGCGATAGCGGTCGGTATCAAGCTCCCCGAACGCCCCGCCCATGCTGTCATCGATGCCATTGAAACTCAGACTGCCTTCGAGATCCAACGTGGGGAGGACCTGATTTTTGTTGAAGACCAGGGTGATTTGCTGGTTCTCCAAGGCGAGTTTGGCCTGGGAAAGATCGTACCGTTGTGCCAGAGCCTGGCTGATTTCTTCCGCGAATTTCAAATTCGGGACGGCATACGATGGGGTATCGGTTGTGAGGAGTTCGACGTCGGCAAATTCCCCGACCAAACTAAACTGCATGACCCGTTTGAGGCGATCCTCGGTATTCTGCACGGCATTTTCGGCGAGGATGATGAGTTCCTTGACGCGGGCGATTTCCGTTTCCGCTTGCAGTACTTCGATCGGCGCCAGCGTGCCGACCTCGACCTGCCGCCGTACCTGCTTGAGTAGCTGTTGGGCGAGGTCCAGCTGTGCCTGCCGCACGTCCAATTCCTGTCGCCGAAACTTCAGACCCCAATAGACGCTCTGGACCTCGGCTGTCGTTGCGATGATTTGCTTCCGAAATTCTTCCTCCGAGATGCTTAAATTGTTTTGGGCGATGAGAATCTCGTTTTCCGTCACGGTTTTCCCGAAGTCCCTCAGCAACGGCTGGGTGACCTTCAGCTCGATCTCTGCGGTATTCAGGTCGGCGTGTTTGGTGTCGTCATCCAAATTGGCAAACAACCCTTCGTTGGTGTCGGTGTTCGTGCCGGAGATGGTAATCTCATAGGTGCCGCCATACGGCGTGAGTTGCTCAACCCCCAGGGAGCCCTCCTGGGTTTGGATATCTTGCTGTCCAGCAATGGCAGCGATCGTGTCCCCCGCGCTGTTGCGTCTTTCGCCCACTGCCGGATCGGCATCAAAACGCGAGCTGGTGGACAAGGTCTGATTATCAGAGGCGACAAATTCGGATTGGCCTTCCACATCAAAAATGCTGCGTTCTTCGGTTACCTGGGCATCGCGAATGCGGGGGGTCAAACCGGCGATTTGAATATCCAAATTATTGCGCAGAGCAAAGGCGGTTGCTTCCCGGAGGGTCAAGAGCATTTGGCGGCGCTGGGCGGCAGCAGGCGCGACAAACCCGACCACAAGACTGCACCAGACAAGACCCAGCAGGACAATGAGCGAGGTGCGCGAGGGAGGGCGATACGCGTGGGAACGGTTGCAAGGCCTGCGTAGTGTCATCATAAATTCTCTCTTACCTTTTTTCTCATCTCGTATCATCTGTACTATCGCTGGTCTGTACGATGTCTGCGAGTGCTTGGGCGATCTGGGGCAGGCGAAGGTACAGTGGGTACCGACGAGGTTGGCACTGGTCGGTGCCCGCAGAGCACTGGCTGCAGCAGAACAGTTTGGTAGCGCGGATGTCGTCTCGGAATTGCCCACATGGCAGGAAACATAAGGCGACAATATTGTCCTGTTTAGTACTGGGAGCCTTGGGAGATGTCAAGACCTTTTTGGTTGGTAACCGGGCACCATCTCCCACGGTTGGCTGCACCGGCCACCTATTGGCTGTGGGGTGATATTCCCGCCTGCTTTTCGGTTGCGGCTCCACCCAGGCGTTGTTATAGTAGCCCTCCAATTCACGGAAGTATTTATGGGAGTTTTTTCAAAGACGACGGAATGTTTTATGCGTATTCTTGAGGGCCTTGATGCCTTACAACATGCGGCGTATCACGCGCCGGTCTTAGCCCTGGGCAATTTTGATGGGGTCCACCTCGGGCATCAAGCGATATTTCGGCAGGTAGTCACGCAGGCGACGGCCCTTGGCGGCACGAGTATGGTGTTCACGTTCGATCCCCATCCGGCGCAAGTCTTGGCGCCGGAGAAAGCGCCGGCGCTGTTAACGACATTCGCCCAGAAAATGCGTTTGCTTGCCGACCTGGGCGTGGCTGTCGGTTTACGTATCCCTTTTACCGAAGCGTTTGCCCAGCAACAACCTCTGGAGTTTATCCACGACGTCCTCTGTCGCTCCATCGGGGTGCAAGCACTCGTCGTTGGCTACGATTTTCGGTTTGGTCATCGCCGTGCCGGGACCGTAGACCTCTTGCAAGAACACGCCGCATCATGTGGCTATACCGTCACGGTGGTGCCTGCCGTTACTACTGGAGATATGGTTGTCAGCAGTTCGAACATTCGCCAGCTGCTTTTCCAAGGTGAGGTGGCAGCTGCGGCCCGCCTGCTCGGGCGTTTTTATGCGATTGAGGGGGTGGTCGTCGAAGGATTTCGTCGGGGTTCCACCATAGGGTTTCCAACCGCGAATGTCGGCTCGACAAACGCCATCATCCCCCATCCTGGCGTGTATGCGGTGCGCGTGGAATGGACCGGACAGAGCTACACCGGGGTGGCCAATGTTGGCTATAATCCGACCTTCGGGAATGATGCGCTTAGCGTGGAAACCCATGTGTTTGATTTTTCCGAGGATGTGTACGGTCACACCATTAGCGTGGCCTTTGTCGAGAAGATTCGCGACGAGCGCAAATTTGGGTCCGTGGAAGAGCTGACGGCACAAATCGCCTGCGACGCCGAACGGGCTCGTACGATTCATGCGCACCTTACTTCGACAGCATGAGCTCCCCCATCCACACGCGTATCATCGCGCCGCGCGCCGCCGCGCCCGCCGTAGCCATCGCACACATTGGGCCGCGTCAACGTGATACTTAAAGGCTTTACGTCCATTGATAAAGACCACGGGGATTTCCTCGCCATAGAGGCGGAGCAATGCGGGATGCTCGCTGATATCGATTTCTCGGAGGACAAAAGCATGGGCGGCTTGGAGATCACGAAGTATCGCTTTCGCAGCACCGCAGAGATGGCATGTGGGCGTGCTCAAGATTTCGACCACGGGCACGGTCTGTGGGGTGTGAGGCACATCTTTCTCCGCAAGCAGGGGATTGATCGCGTTGCAAGCAACTACAAGGGTATGCTATGATACCAACACTTAAATCTCGAAGAAAAGAGGTGTCGTCTTATTAAGAGTCTTCCACCCGCGATATCACTCCCCACCTGGCGCAGAGCTGCTCCACCTCGCGTGCGTACGCTCTGGTTCTTCCCCCTGAGTTTCCGCGACACTCTCACTGCGCCTGGACACGGCCATGGCGTGAGCCGTGGTGCGGCTGGCATCCGCCAGTTGTCACTGGCGCTACCGTGTTGGCTAGGAGCGCCGTAACGGACTATGGCTACAGCGTCCTCGGGACATACTGTTATTGCCATTGATGGCCCTTCGGGCGTCGGCAAGAGTACGGCTGCGAAGCGTCTGGCGCAGCAGTTGGGGTATTGCTACGTAGACTCCGGGGCGTTGTATCGTGCCGTCGGATGGATTATTACGACTGCGGCTGTGCCGCTCGACGCGACAGCGGCGATTGTGGAGAAACTCCACCAGACCTCGATTGACGTGACCTTTGAGGCGGGACAATCAGCTGTGTGGGTGCAGGGTGAAAACGTGACATCGCAGTTACGCGGCGAACCCGTGGGCGCGGCGGCTTCAGCGGTGGCGGCACAACCGGCGGTACGACAGGTGATTACGGCGCAGCTACACCGTTTACGCTGTCATGCGGATTTAGTTATGGAGGGTCGTGATATCGGTACGATGGTGTTCCCGGATGCCCGAGTCAAGTTCTTTCTCGATGCCTCTCTGGAGGTGCGTACCCAGCGGCGTTATCACGAAATGCAGGCTGCTGGGCAGGCCACAACGCTGGAACACGTGCAACAGGCCGTCGCGGCTCGTGACCGTCAAGACCGCACTCGTGCCGTTGCGCCACTGCTCCCGGCGGATGATGCCCATGTTGTTGATACCACGGATTTGTCTATTGACGATGTCGTCCAAGTTATGCTATCAGAGATTTATCCACAACGCATACAGGGTAACGAGTGCGTCTAAGCTCGCGCCGTATGCTGGAGGCGTGAGCTGTTTACCAAGCGTTACAAACTGTAGGAAGCAGGAGGTTCCACACCCATGACTGACCAAGCAGCCCAGGAAGAAGCGACGCAGCCGGAAGCCCCGGTCGATGTCGTGTCTGGCGGCCAATCCTCTTTGGCCGTTGCGGAGGCAGAAGATGTTGTTGCGCTCGAGGATGTAACGGATGAGGAGCTCGTGCTGCTCTACGAAGAGAGCTTGAAACACATTCAAGAAGGAGAGATCGTCCGTGGCCGTGTGGTCATGATCGGGCGTGATTCCGTTTTGGTGGATGTGGGCTACAAATCCGAAGGCACGATTGACCTCGATGAATTTCCCGATCACGGCCGCGATTTGGAGGTCGGCGAAGAAGTCGATGTCCTGTTGGAACAAAAAGAGGACAGCGACGGGCAGGTCATCCTCTCGAAGGAAAAAGCCCTCCGTATCAAGATTTGGGATGACATCAGCAAGAAGTTCGACAATGACGAAGTTGTCGACGGTGTCGTGGTGGCACGGATCAAGGGCGGTTTGACGGTCGATGTCGGGCTCAAAGCCTTCTTGCCTGGGTCGCAAATTGACCTCCGGCCGGTGCGCAATCTCGACAAGCTGATCGGCGAAACGCTGCAGATGCGCATCATCAAGCTGAACAAGCGCCGAGGGAATATTGTCTTGTCACGCCGGGTACTGTTGGAAGCCGAGCGGCAAGATGCGAAGGAAAAAACCTTGGCGTCGTTGGCCGAGGGGCAGATTATCCAGGGTGTGGTCAAGAATATTACCGAATACGGCGCCTTCATCGATCTCGGCGGGATCGATGGATTGTTGCATATTACGGATATGTCATGGGGCCGGGTCAGTCATCCCTCGCAATTGTTTGCCATCGGAGACAATGTCGAAGTGATGGTGCTCAAGTTTGACCAAGAGCATGAGCGCGTCTCCCTGGGTTTGAAGCAGTTGGCGGCGGATCCATGGGCCAACGTCGACGAGAAATACCCGGAGACGGAGCGGGTGTCTGGCAAGGTGGTGAGCATTACCGATTACGGCGCCTTCGTCGAGCTGGAAGAGGGGATCGAAGGCTTAGTGCACGTGTCGCAGATGTCCTGGGCGCGTCGTACGCGGCACCCCTCAAAGATCGTCAATATTGGCGATACCATCGAAGCCGTGGTGCTCAGTGTGGACAAAGAACGCAAGCGCATTTCGCTGGGCATGAAGCAAATCGAGCCCAATCCTTGGAGTACCGTGGACGAACGCTACCCGGTCGGCAGTGAAGTCGAAGGGAAGGTGCGGAATCTCACAGATTTCGGCGCGTTTATTGCGTTGGAAGAAGGCATCGACGGGCTCATTCATATCTCCGATTTGTCCTGGACCCAACGGATCAAGCACCCGTCGGAAGTCTTGAAGAAAGGGCAAGCCGTTCAAGCGGTTGTCCTCAATGTCGACAAGGAAAACGAGCGGTTGTCCTTGGGCTTGAAGCAATTGGAACCGGATCCATGGACGCTGGTACCGGAGAAGTATGATGTGGGGCAGGATGTCCAGGTCAAGATCGTGAAGGTCACGAACTTTGGCGCCTTTGCCGAACTCGAAGACGGCGTGGAAGGACTGATCCACTTGTCCGAGCTGAGCCACGACAAAATTGACAATCCGGAAGACATTGTCAGTGTCGGGCAAGAGTTAGAAGCCAAGATCATCAAGGTCGATGCCGAAACGCATAAGATTGGTCTGAGCCTGCGGGCCTTCGGAGATGGCGGAGACTATAGTATGCGGGACTTCTCGAATGACGAGAGCGACACGGTGACGCTTGGCGACATGGTGTCTGAAGAGATGTCGGACCTCCGCTCTGCCCTTGAAGACGCCGAACGGGAACAACGGGCCTCGGAGGAAGAATAGACAGCTCTTGTGCTTCAGTAGTGTTGTCGTCTATAGGGCCTCTGGTATGTGACGCGTCTGCTTCGGATGGATGGAGCAGGCGCGTTGAGGCCCGTTATTTGATGCAGAGATACACTTGACAGTCGGGTGAAGGAAGTGGTAACCTCCACCCCTTTAAAATCGCCTTACATTTTATTCATTGCGCGTATTCATTAGCGCGCGGTCCATTCTTGGGAGAGTGAGGTGCATGACAAAAGCGGAGCTCGTTGAACAAGTCTCTGAACATATCGACCTCACAAAGAAGCAAACGGAGGTTATCGTCAATATCTTGTTCAACAGTATTACAGAAGCCCTCAGCCAAGGGGATAAAGTTGAACTCCGCGGATTTGGCAGTTTCCGCATTCGCAATCGCAATCCACGGGAAGGGCGGAACCCCAAGACCGGCGCTTCAGTACATATTCCGGCGAAAAAAGTCCCCTTCTTTAAAGCTGGTAAAGAACTTCGAGAGATGGTTGATAACCCGTAAATAACCCTCTGCCCGTTCGTGTGCTTCATTCCATCACTGGTTTTTCTATCTTTTGCAAAGCCTCGGAGGTCAAACGACCTTGTGTGAGGCGTTTTCCTCGCCAAAGCTTTTTGCCACAGTAGAGCAGATACGCTGCGTGTGCCTCTCTGTTCTTTTCCTGGAATGACGCGGTATCTACCAGAGGCCATGTTTCCGGAGTGGACAATGACGTGATGGAGCCTCTTGCCATATTGGTTGGGCCCACTGCGGTAGGCAAAACCGCGCTTTCTTTACCAATTGCTCAAGCCCTACACGCTGAAATCCTGAATGTCGATTCGCGGCAGCTTTATCGCTATATGGATATTGGGACGGCGAAACCGACGTGGACGCAGCGGCAGCAGGTGCGGCACCATTTGCTCGACCTGCTTTCTCCGGATCAATCGACGAGTGCGGCGCAATTCCGCCAGACGGCTGCATGTGCTCTTGCCGACATACGGAATCGCGGCAAACGCCCCCTGGTTGTGGCCGGCAGCGGGCTCTACTTACAAGCGCTCCTCTATGGATTGATGCCCGTACCTGCCGCACAAGCGCCTCTGAGGCAAGCGTTCCACACCCATGCTGATCGCCATGGAACTCACGTCTTGCATCGCTGGCTTACACGGCTTGACCCTGATGCTGCAGCACTCTATCATCCTCATGATCGCCTCCGTCTTGTGCGTGCTCTCGAAGTGATATTTCTCACTGGTGAGCCATTTTCCGCCCACCGTCGGCGGCATCAGCAACAAGGGCCACTCTTGCCCTTTATCGCGGTAGCTCTGACTCGCAACAGGGCGGAACTCTTTGGCCGCATTGCGGACCGGACGGACGCCATGCTCGCCGCAGGATGGCTGGAGGAGGTCGACGCCTTGGTGGCGCGTGAGTATACGCATACGTGTGCGGCGATGAACAGTTTGGGCTATCAGGAACTCTTAGCGTACCGTGAGGGTCATATGGCCTGGGCTGATGCGGTTGCGACAATCAAAAAACGTACACGTCTGTTGGCAAAGCGACAGCTTACCTGGTTTCGTAAGATGCCTGGTCTTACCTGGGTGGACTTGTCCGTCCATGATGAAGAGACGGCGGTCAAGCATATTCTTGCGATCCTGCAGCATCCCGCCTCTGTTGTTGGCCGTGAGTGCGTGTGGCATGCATAGGACGCCGGCTAGGTAAAACGTAAGTGTATAGATGGGTGGCCGCGACAACACACCGGAGGTAATCGTGCATCCCGTGTTATTTCAGCTGGGACCGTTTGCGGTACGTTTTTATGGCCTCATGTACGTCCTGGCTCTACTCACTGCTATCGTGTTGCTCCGTCTGGAAGCGAAGCGCCGTGGTATCGTGCCGGAACGCATGGTAGATGTCGCGTTTTATACCTTCGTGGGTGGGCTGCTGGGCGGGCGGTTGTATTACGTCATCTTGAAGTGGGGATACTATGGCGCCCATCCCTTGAAGATTGTCGCGGTGTGGGAAGGGGGGATGGCGATCCATGGCGGCTTGATTGGCGGTCTGCTGGGTATCTGGTGGTATGCGCGTTCGCATGGCATGTCGTTTATGATGCTGTGCGATATGGTGGTGCCGACCGTGAGTCTCGGCCATGCCTTTGGGCGCTTTGGTAATTTCATGAATGGGGATGCCCACGGCTATCCGTTACGTTCGCCTCACTTGCCTGAGTGGCTGCGGCATTTCCCCGACTGGATGGGGGTGACGTTCCCTGCCAATAGCATTGCCGGGAGAGAGTTTGGGCCGGTGCCGTTGCATCCGGTCATGCTGTACGAACTGGTGCTGAATGTCCTGGGTTTTGTGCTCCTATGGGGCTTGCGAAAACGCGATTTTCGACCCGGGGGGTTGCTTGGCCTGTATTTCATCTACTACGCCCTGGTACGTACGTTCACCTCGTTGTTTCGTGCCGATGATCTGTATCTCGGGCCTTTCCGCATGCCTCATGTCATTGGGGTGGTAATGCTGCTCGTCGGGGGCTGGCTGGTGTGGAGTCGGTGGCTAACGGCGCCGCACGCGTCGGGCAAGCCTGGGAGGTCATGAAGGCTGAGATATGCGTGCTCAGGATGAGAAAGCTGTAGCGGCTCCAAAGCACAGCGAACGAGGGGATGAGCAGGAGCCAAATATTGAGGTGACTGTAGTTCATCCCGAGCCGAATGTCGCCACCCCAAGTTGAGGCAAGGGATTCGCTGACGATGTTCAGGAAAGAGAAGGTGACAGAGAGCAGCAGGATTAACTCCCCGAGTTGTACCAGTCTTGCCGCCTGATAACGCAGAGGCGTTTGGGCCGTGACCAGCGGCATAACTCCTGGAAGACAGGCGAGCGTGAGGGTGATTTCCAGGGCCCAAGCATGATGTTCCACGGCGACATAGGTGATAAACGCTAAGACAAACGGCGGTATGGCCGCCAGGAAATCCACGCCGTACTTCCCGAGGCGTTGCAAAAGCCCTGGGAGCATGCGACTAAGCTTCGCCCCAAAGATACTGAGACCACTTATACACAGGATGATGAGCAGCACGCTTGGAACCACATTGCGAAATCCTTCGACCGTCCGACTGAAGACATCACGCCCCAGAAAATCAGTGCCGAAGAGGTAACGATAGCCCGGCTGCATGAGCTGGTCCGCGCTATTAATTGCCGTGGGATCGTGCAAGAGGAATTGCGGAGCCCATAAAGCCAACGCCAGCAGGATGCCGACGTTGACGATGCCTTCGTACAAACCTCGACGGAACACCCGAGGCGGTGGCAATGACGTTGGAGGCGCTGCGGGAGAGACTGGTGCAGGCTGGCGGAGACGACGGCCCCAGTCCAGCACCAGCTGGAGCAGGAAATAGAGGACACCAACACACAAGAAAAAGCCCTGCATGAGGGGAACATCTCGCCGTCGAAACGCCCTGATGCCAAGCCTACCGAGGCCGGGCAGCGCGAAGACGTATTCGGTCAGGACGATTTCCAGCAGTAAGCCCGCAAGCACAGGTTGGAGTATGGTACAAAAATGACCCAAGGTCCGGTGTCTACAGCCTGGTGGCAATACACCAGGGGGGCAGCTTCCCTGCCCATGCCATAAGAGTACCGGGGTGATGGCAAGGGCTGAGGCTGGGAGGAACATGTACACAGGGTTGAGGAGATAATACGGGTCAAATAAGGACACATTGGCCATACTGATCCAGCCGAATTGCCACACGCAGATATCACGGACGATGAGCGCGACTAAGAAGTTCGGAATGGCGAGAGCAACGGCGAGGAGTCGAGGCACTGGCGTCGAGGGCAACGGGAGGGAGATGAGACGCCGGAGAACTCGTATCACCGCAAGCCACACCCCTGTGGCGAGCATTGTCCAGAGCATGAGCGCTCCAGTTAATGCTGTGGCACGCGCGACCTCCTGGAAGACTGGACGATTATAAAAACGCGAGGCGCCCCATTGTCCGGTGACTGTGCGACGGAGCCACCAGAGATATTGGCTCGGGATAGACCGGTCAAAGCCATACGTGGCTATGAGTTCCGTTTCTTGCTGTGGCGAGAGGGACCACGATGCATAGAGCGAGATGAGAGGCTCAGGCAACAAATACGGCAGCGTGAAAATAACAAGTGTCAGACCACAAAGGCTCAGGAGCTTACGACTCCAGTACTGTATAGGCCACACGGACATGCGGCACCCTTCAGGCACTTGGCGGACATTGTGGGGTGACCGATACCACCTTTCTACCGTTGGGAGTACGATGTGTGAAACAATTTTCTCGCTGCACCAATTGCCGACAGTGGTACATGCACAGTGCAACCCTGCTCGTAGAAATTTATCGCGGTAACGGCTTACATCGCACCACACTCTGGTGTGTGTCGTGCGTTCGTGCTGCAGAACAGCGCTCACAGTCTCCGGGCGACAGCGGGGAACAAGAGATGGCGGACCTGAGTGCTGCGATGATGCCGTTCCAAGCCCTGGTGCCGGAAACGCACGGGAGCGATGATTTTCATCGACTCATCCAAGAGCATCTCGACTTAATGGATCGGGCGTTGCAAGAGGATGATAGCGTTATCGTATCGTTGATCGACGATTTCATGGACCGGTGCCGGTCGTACCGGAATCAGCTTGACCATCCTGATCATGTGAAACGCCTCTCAGGGCATTTGCAATATTGGGATACCTTCCTCCAGGCGTTGCGGCAGTCAAGCTGAGCACTCTGCCAGACGGGCGGGTCCGACGCCTACGCCCGCCCGCGTGTGTGGCGGCGGGCGCGAGCCTGCTCCATGGTGGCTTTGAGCGTTGCCGTGGCACGCTGAATGTCCTCGGCGCCGACAATGGCCGAACACACGGCAACATGATCGGCTCCGGCAGCGACGACTTCCGCAATATTGGTCTGTGAGATACCGCCGAGGGCAACAAGGGGAATGGGTACGCTTTGCCGCACGGTGTTGAGGAGCTCAAGCCCTCGCGGAGAGGCCTGCGTGACTTTTGTCGCCGTCTGATAAATCGGGCCAAAGCCAATGTAATCGGCGCCATCTTGGTAGGCACGTCGTGCCATCTCCGCCGTGGAGGTTGACACTCCGAGGATGTGTGGCGGCGTGAGCAGCTTCCGTGCCATAGGGGCGGGCAGGTCGGTTTGCCCCACGTGAGCGCCCTCGGCGTGGAGAGCCAGCGCGACATCAACACGATCGTTGATGATCAGCGGCACATTGGCCCGCGTCGTGAGTTCGTGAACGCGTAAGGCATCCTCGACCATCTCGGCAGTTTCGACCTCTTTATCTCGCAGTTGAATGATGTCTACACCTCCGGCGAGAGCTGCGCGTATGACCTCGACGGTCGGCCGCCCACGCGACAAACGCCGGTCGGTGATCAAATACAATGTACAATCGCCAAAAACCATGGAGTGTGTACCCTATTCCTGTGTCGAAAGATGGAGACGAAGTGTCACCGGCTGGCGATCGCGGGTCACTTGTATCATGAGGCCTCGCCCTGTCGTGTCGCGTAACGTTCCAAGGAAGTCGCGCAACGTTGCAATGCCCTGCCCATTCACGTTGGTAATGACATCATCTCGCCGTAACCCAACATGCTCTGCGTGACTTCCCGGCTCCACAAAGGCAACCAAAACACCGGCCGAGTCTTGGAGGTGTAAAGCCGTGGCAAGCACGCTGTCGAGCTCTTGGAGATGCATCCCCAGCTTTTTGGCGAGTTCCGGGGGGCGTACCCTCGCAGACACAGTTCCTGTTTCTGCAGCTTCAAGCACTGCAGTAGCGACAAAAATTGGTGCGTGTGTCCCCAGGGCGAGGGCAATAGCGTCACTTGGCCGCGCGTCGATCGTGTGGGAGATGGATTCACTCTGTAACAGAATCGAGGCATAAAACGTGTTGTCCTGCAGCGTGTGAATCGTGATACGCGCCACCGTGATGTGCAGATCCGCCAAGATGCTTTGGAGCAACGTGTGCGTTAACGGACGCGGGGCCACCACCCGTTCCATTTCCAGGGCAATGGCTCGGGCCTCGGACATCCCAATCCAAATGGGCAAGGCGTGACGCCCGTCGCGAGTTTCCAGGATCACCACTGGGGATTGCCCCGCTGGGTCCATGGTGATCCCCTTGACACGCACTTCCAACAAAGGTGAGGCAGACAGAGGCGTGGCGAAACCGGAGAGGAAACACCACAAAGCACATAAGAAAAGTCTACAAGCAACGCGACGCTGTTTCATGAGCCTTTCTCCCGCCAGGGACCGTCAATGACGAGCGTTCGTATGCTACCATTTCCCTGAGAACGAAGTCAAAAAGATACTGTGGCCTCCTAGTGAAGTATGGTATGTTCACCAGAGGGTGCAGTGCCTGTTTCTGGAGTCTTGACTGCCAAAGAGGTTGCCACCTTATGTCTGCTGTTGTCAAAAAACTGTGCCAAATCGGCGGTTTTCTCCTCCTCGTTAGTATGCTTTTTGTTTTGTGTAGCGTTTGGTCCTATACGCCAACCGATCCGACGTGGAACCAGTACGTCAGCGGCAAGGTTGCGGTCGTGCGTAACCTGGGAGGCGTGGTCGGCGCTGTCCTCGCTGATTGGGGGTTGCAGGCGCTGGGGAGCGCCGTCACACTGCTGGTCGGCATTGGTGCGCTGAGTGCCTGGTATATCATGCGACGACGTCTCCGCGTGGCTGTTGCCGTGATGTGGCGCGGCATGGTTTTCCTGGCTGCAGTAAGCATGCTGGGACACCTCGTGTGGGGCCGCGATCCCTTTTTTGGCACGGAGGTGCAAGCCGGCGGTGTGAGTGGGCAATGGTTGGTCGAGACGAGTGTCAAATACTTGAACCCGTTCGGGACCTACATTGTGGTTGCGGCGGCGGTTGTGTTGGCGTTACTGGTCGGGGTGGAGCATACGGCGCTCTATAGCCCGTTTAGGAACTGCGTCGTCGCGATAGGCAAGCGGTTCCGGGCCTTGGGGCAGCGTGTTTCCCGTCTGTGGAACGGTTGCTGTGCCGCCGTGCGAGGGGTCTGTGGGATATTTCGCCCGAAGCGGGCCAGCAGCCAGCAAGAGGCCGAGCGCCCTCTGCCGCAACGAGTACGCTTACTCCAGACGGCGGCGCACGCAACTGACGACGCCTCGGCAACAGCGTCTCTGGCTGGTGCCGTGCACGAAGTGGACGACGAGTCCCTGGTTGCCCCGCTTGTGACCGTCCTCAACGCCGACTCGCAGGCGTATCCTGACGACGATGCGCTTGTTATCCCGCCTCCAGCGGCGCCGCGGCGTCGTAAGAAACGTAAATCTCGGGTGTCTTCGGGGTTGCCAGCTGTCGGTCTCCTCGATGTGCCTGACACGCCGCAACATGGCATACCACAAGCCGAACTGGAGGAGCAGGGGCGTTTTCTGGAAGAAAAACTTCGGGATTTCGGCGTGGAAGGTGAAGTTGTGCAGGTATTACCGGGGCCGGTAATCACGATGTATGAGTATGCGCCGGCGTCGGGCGTCAAAGTGAATAAGATCGTGAATTTGCAAGACGACTTGGCGCTGGTTATGCGGGCCTTGAGCGTTCGTGTCGTGGCCCCGATTCCCGGGAAAGCGGTGGTGGGCATCGAAATTCCGAATACCCACCGTGAGACGGTCCGTCTACGGGATATTTTAGAATCGGGCGTGATGGAGACGCTGGGGTCGAAGCTGAGCCTGGCCTTGGGGAAAGACATTTTCGGCAAGCCGATGGTGACGGACCTCGCCTTGATACCACACTTACTCATCGCCGGAGCCACGGGGTCGGGGAAAAGCGTCGGCTTGAACAGCATGATTTGCAGCCTGTTGTTCCGTGTTACGCCGGCGGATGTGCGGATGATCATGATCGATCCCAAAATGCTGGAACTCTCGATCTACGAAGGTCTCCCGCATCTGCTCATTCCTGTGGTGACGAACCCGAAGCAAGCGGCGTTGGCGTTGCGGCGGGTGGTCGAGGAAATGGAGCGGCGGTATCAATTGCTGGCGGCGCGGGGCGTGCGCAGCATCGCGCAGTACAATCAGTTGATCGAGGAGGAGGCGTCACAGCCTTCTCGACGTACCACTCGGGAGGAGGAGGCGCGTGAAGACGAGGACATGGCGTCGCTGTTCCCGGCGGAAAAGTTGCCGTACTTGGTGGTGGTGATTGACGAACTGTCGGACCTCATGATGGTGTCGTCACGGGAAGTGGAAGATTCGCTCACCCGTATTGCGCAAATGGCACGCGCGGCCGGTATTCACTTAATTGTCGCCACCCAGCGCCCGTCCGTGGATGTGCTGACGGGTGTGATCAAAGCCAATTTCCCGGCGCGGATGTCTTTTCAAGTAACGTCCAAGACCGATTCCCGTACCATTCTGGATGCCAATGGTGCGGAAAAGCTCTTGGGGCGCGGTGATATGTTATTTTTGGCTCCTGGAACGTCCAAACCGCAGCGCGTGCATAGCGCGTATGTCTCGGAAGCAGAGATCAATCGCCTCGTTGACGCCTGGAAGGACATTGATCAGCCCAATTACGACGAAAGTTTTATGGTGCCTGTCGATGAGAGTCCGGAAATGGAGGAGCAGGAGTACGACGAGAAATATGACGAGGCTGTCGCTTTGGTGGCGCGTACCGGGCAGGCGTCGATTTCGATGCTGCAGCGGCGCTTACGCGTGGGCTACAACCGGGCTGCCCGCATGATCGAAGTTATGGAAAGCGAAGGGGTGATTGGACCTGCCGACGGTGTGAAACCGCGTGAGGTACTGATGCGTAACACATACGATGACATCTAAAATACACCTGGCATACAGCGACCGAAGTCGTGGGGGGAGACGTTGTCTCGCCATAGTGCTTGGTGTGTTGCTGCTTATGCAGATGAGCGGCTGTGGCCGCAAGACGCCCTTGAAGCCACGGCGCGCAGCGCTGCCATGCCATAGGGCAACGGTCTGTATAGTGAAAGCATGCTGAGGAGAAAGATGCCGTGACGCGGGCGATTGTGATCGGAGCGCCGGGACGTATGGGACAACGGCTGGTGACCTTGATACACGAAGAGCCGGGGATGGATCTGGTGGGCGCTATTGCCCACGCTGCCCACCCGGCACTGGGCCGCGATATTGGCGAAGTCGCCGGCATTGGGCCGATTGGGGTCGTGGTTGGCCACGCCTTGGGCCACAGCTTACCGCAAGCGGATGTGGTGATCGATTTCTCCGTGGCAGAGGCGACGCTCGGATACTTGCAACAGACCCTGGCGCACGGGAAGGCGGTCGTCATCGGTACCACCGGCTTTACCGCAGCGCAGCGGCAAGACATCGAACAGCTGAGCACGACGGGGCGGTGTTTTTTCGCGCCGAATATGAGTGTCGGGGTGCAGGTGATGTTCCAGCTGCTGCGGCAAGCCGCCACGTTGCTCGGGTCGGCGTATGACGTAGAGATCATCGAGGCCCATCACCGGACGAAAATCGATGCGCCGAGCGGAACGGCCATAAGGATGGGAGAGATCGTGGCGGAGGCCTTGGGACGCGACTTGGCCGAGACCGCCGTGCATGGACGGCACGGGGTAATCGGCCGCCGCTCTGAGACCGAGATCGGTATGCAGGCCATTCGGGCCGGCGATATCGTAGGAGAACATACGGTGATCTTTGGAGGGATGGGCGAGCGTCTTGAACTCATTCACCGTTCGCACAGCCGTGATACGTTCGTGCGCGGTGCATTGCGCGCCGCCCAATGGCTGGTGACGCAACCTCCTGGTTTGTATGGTATGGATGATCTTGTGCGTTCGAGTCTGCTGTGAACCCAGTGGGCGCGACGCGGCCGGCGCGCCAGGAACAAGGCCTATGGTAAAATCCTCCGGCATATGGGCGCTGTGCCTGTGGGTCGTGCTCAGTGGTGTGCTCCCTTCCGCCTTTGCACAGAATCAGGCGGCGTGTGGGCGAGCTGTGCAGGATTATCGCGTCGCCCTGCAGTCGTACGAAGATGGGTTATTCGACCCCGCCATCGCAGGATTTGAAGCCTATCTCACGCAGTGTCCACAAGGGGACCATGCCTCCCAGGCCCACTACCTCCTCGCCGATATCGCGTTCAAGCAGGAGCGTTTCACGCAGGCTTTGACGCACGCCAAGGCCGTGATCGCCCGTGTGCCTCACAGCCCTGTCCGTCCCCACGCCTTCCTTCTCGGTGCCCAAAGCGCTCTGCACATACACCAGCCACAGCAGGCACGCACGTATTTGCGGGAGCTGCTTGCCTCAGGGGCGCAGGGTGAGATACGGGCTGCTGCCCTCTACTGGCTTGGCGAGGTGGCGAGTCGACAGCAACAGTACGACGACGCACAGCGCTGGTATCACACGCTGCTCCGGGAGATGCCAGCAAGTCCATATACGCTGCAAGGGCACTATGCGCTGGGGTGGGTGGCGCGCCAGCGGCAGGATTTTCCCACGGCGCTACAGGCATTTACGGCGTTTATCCAGCGCGCGCCTAGCCATGCCTTGGCCCCGCAAGCTCGCTTGGCACGCGCCGATCTCTTACGTGAGACGGGACGGCTTGACGAGGCTGCCGCGGCGTTCCAGCGCTTGGTACAGGAGGGACCGGCAACGTTGCGGGATGAGGCGCTCTTCTGGTCGGCGGAGTTGGCGTATCGACTTGGCCGTTATGATGCCGCATGGAGTGCCTATCAGCGGCTGCTCGCAGACTACCCCAAGAGCCCTCGGCGCCAGGAAGGGCGCTACGGGGCCGGGTGGACTGCGGTGCAACTGCGGCGTTGTGTTGATGCCGTGTCACTCTGGGAAGAGTGGTTAACGCAGGCGCAGGATGATGCGCGGGCGGTGGATATCCGGTACCAGTTAGGTCTGTGCGCCATCCAGGACAAGCGTCTTCCTGCAGCACGAGCGTATTTGCAACAGGTGGCAGAGGCGGCCGGCGACAAGAAACAGCGGCAGGATGCCTTGATAAAGCTCGGGACGTTCGCGTTCCGGGAACAGCACTATGCTGCAGCCACGCAACGCTACACCCGCGCGCTCACGTTGGCAGACGACGACACGACATTCCGTCTGCATTATCTCCTGGGAGAGAGTGCTGCTGCATTGGGTGAGCCAGAGCGAGCGCAGGAACATTGGCAACGTGCGCTTGAAGGACCATCATCGCTACCGTTTTATGCCTATGCGCTCTACCGGCTCGGCCAACTCCGGCTGGCAGAGCGCGCTTGGCCGGAGGCGATCACGCTCTTGCGCCGGTTGTGGGACGATTTTCCGCAGTTCCCGGAGCGTGCCGCCGGCGCCTTGGCGTTAGGGCAAGCCTATCGTAACGCACGCCGGTGTAGTGAGGCCAGACCGTTCTATGAGGCGCTATTACAGACACCGCTCCAGGCTGAAGAGTCACGGCCGCTTGTCCAGGCACAGGCGATGTGTCTCTTCGAAGCCGGGCAGCATACGGACGTTGTGCAGCTCCTGGCTCCGCTGTTTTCCGATGCGCACGCCCCACTTCTGTCGCCGCACACGTTGTACGCCTTAGGGCAGTCGTACGTGGAATTACAACGGTATGCTGAGGCGACGGAGCCTTTTACCGTGCTGCGCCAGCACTTTCCTCATCATCCGCTTCGTTTAGCCATGGCGCCGCGTTTTGCCTTCGTTCTCGAACACATTGGTCAGGGCGCAGAAGCCTTGGCAACCTGGCAAGACTACTTGCGTCATGGGACGATTCCGGACGACGCGGAACGCCTGCGTCTGAGTTTGCATGCGGGGCAACTGGCTTTCCGCGAGACGCAGTGGGACAATGCGTTGACATTGCTGGCACCGGTGCGGGGTGCGGCGTCCCCTGCACTGGCGGCACAAGCCATGTTCTGGACGGCTGAAGTCTACCTCAAGCAACAGCATATCGAACTCGCTCAGCAAGTGTATCAAGAGATCCTTGATCAGTATCGGGGACAGGAGCATTGGCAGAGTTTGGCCCGGCTGCGGCTTGGGACGATCTACGAGCAGCAGCATGAGTGGGAACAAGCCTTGCGGGTATATCAGGCATTGCTTGACACCGCCAAAGATGCGGAATTGCGTGCCCAAGCTCGCCAGCGTATCGAGGCAATTGAAGCCGCCCGAGTTGCGCCGCAAACAGCGCCGCAAACGCCAGCAGCCAGTATGCCAGCAAAAGGTTAAGCGATGAGACGAACGGTGTGGAAAAGATGTCTGGGAGGAATACTCGTGGGGTGGCTGCTGAGCCTCTCCTCCCTGGTTTGGGGGCAAGAACGCCCGCCGATCCAGCTGCCCGACGTCGTCATCGTGGGCCAGGAGGTCCGCGCCGCCCAGGAGGAAAAGCGCCTGATTCAGCCACGCACCATGCCGATTGGTCTGAAGAGCGCTGTCGAAGCCGGCAAGGTCGCGCACGTTGCGCCGTCCGATGCGATTGAGGTTGCAGGGCCAACGGCAGAGAATCCTGGCTGCTTACTCTTCTCCGGTCTGGGGGGGCGGAAAGACGAGAGTATGTACAAACGAGGGCTGCGGCACTACAACAAGCGGAACGATGTCAAAGCGCGGAAACTGTTCACACGTGTGGTGCGTACATACCCGAAGAGTACCTACCGCGGTGCTGCGATGTTCTGGCTCGGGGAGTCCTATTATCGCGACGATGACGACGAGAAAGCCCTCAAGTATTACGAGGACGTCGTTGCGACGTATCAACGCGAGCCGTTGCGTGACTATGCTTTGTATCGTGCTGCCGAGATTCGGCTACGGGGCCAACACTACGAACAAGCGGCCGGCTATCTTAGAACCTTGCGGGCGGGGTATCCGGCGAGTCCCACAAGCGAGTACGCGTCGTATCTGACGGGGGAAGTGGCCTTTCGCCAGGAGCGTTTCGCGCCGGCGGTAGAGGCTTTCAACGTGTTTCTGCGCCGCTTTCCGCGATCAGCCTTGCGACCGCGAACACTGTTATTGCTGGCGGAAAGTTTGTATCGGCTCCGGCAATACGATGCGGCACAAAAAGGGTATCAGGCGTTTCTGACGCAGTACAAGATGCATCCCCTCGCGCCTGAAGCGCGCTACGGCCTGGGTTGGGCGTTGCTGAAACAAAACGACCGTGCCGCTGCTGTACGTGTTTTTCACACGCAACAAGGCATTGCACCCGAACCACGTATCGGCGAGGCGATCGTCTACGCCCGCTTACAGGGCGCCATACAGCGGCAGGACGAACGAGGCGTGCAGACGCATTTGCAGCGGTTACGTCAGGACTATCCGGCCGGTACACTCATGGCGGCGGCCTTGAGCGAACTGGCGTGGGCGCGTTTTGCGGCCAAGGACTACGAGGAAGCGCTCCGTTTTTACCAGCAATTACTGGCGCACAAGCAGACCCCGGATCAGACGCGTGATGTGGCACAATATATGGTGGGAGAATGTCTCTATCAGCAAAGCCGCTACGCACAAGCCGCTGCGGCGTTTCGGAATATCCGGCGCGATGCTGTGCCGGTATTACGCGAGAAAGCCGCGTTTCGCCTGGGGGCAACGTTGTATCACCGCCGGGAGTATGCCCCGGCCGCGCAGGTTTTGCAGGCCTTCGTCGTCCGCTACGCGGCTTCGCCATACCGTGATGAAGCCCTGTTTTGGCTTGCCGAAACACAGTTTGCACAAGAAGCCTACCGCACCGCGCTGCAGACATTTGGGCGTTTGTCGCCTAAGGGGCGTTTGTATGATTATGCGCTCTACGGGCGAGGCTGGACGTTTATGCGACTGGAGCAATGGTCGCAAGCCGTCCAGGCTTTTCGGCAGCTTGTGGTACGTTTTCCGGCCAGTGCCGTCCGCGCTGATGCCCTGTACCGGCTCGGTGAAAGCTTGCAACAAACGGGCGAGCGTGAGGCGGCACAGCAGTATTTTGCACGCTATCTGACGACGTATCCGCAAGGAGCGTTGGCACCTGCAGCGCAGCTGCAATTGGCCTTGTTGTCCGGTAAGGAGGTCGGGATTGAACAGACAATCGAAGCGCTCCGGAATGTGCAGCAACGCTTTCCCGGGACACCGCAAGCTGCAGACGCGCAATACCGGCTTGGCGAAACATTATTCCGCTATGAGCGGTTCGCCCAGTCGCGTGACGCCTTTGAGACGTTTGTGCAAACCTATCCCGCACATGCCAAAACTGTCAGAGCGCGTGTGCGTATTGCCGATGCGCATTACAACGAGAAGCAGTTTCGGGCTGCACTCACCGCCTATCAGAAGGCGAGTATCTTGTCCCAGCGCTCGCCGTTACGTGCTGATGCGCGCTACGGGGTGGTCTTATGCCATTATCAGCTGGCCCAATACGGCCACTTTTTGCGTGAGACAGACGTATTTATTCGTGCCTTTCCCCAGCATGCGCTGAGTGTCTCGTTGTTGCTGCAGGTGGCACAGTACTACCAGGAGCACCAGCAACTGCAAGAGGCGGTGCAGACGTATACGAGGATTGTGCGCGACTATAAGGATAGTGTACAGGTGGACAAGGCCCGATTTCGCCTGGGTGAGTTGTATGGAGCGCTTGGGGAGACCGACAAAGCCCTCGAGACGTACGAGCTGTTGCTCCGTAGTGGGCATGACACCAGTTTACAGGCCGATGCGCTCTTTGCGCAGGGGCAGGCGTATGAGGCTTCAGGTAAAGCGCCGGAAGCCGTGGAGCGCTACGTTCGTATTGCCGAGGACTATCCGGAGGCGTCTGTGGCCGCACGTGGCCTGTATCAGGCAGGCCGTGTCCTGCAAGGGCAGCGGAAGTATCGCCAGGCGCAACAGTACTTCGAGGGAGCGGTGGAACGCTATCCGGCGAATCCTATACGCTTTGCCAGTTGGCTGCAGTGGGGTATGACGCTGTTGGAGCAGCGCCAGCCTGCACGTGCTTTGCCGTTGCTACAACAAGCGCAACAAGCACCGGCTGCCCACATCGCAGCGCGCGCACAAGCCCAGATCGGCCGCGCCCATTCTTTGGCTGGTGACTTGCAGCAAGGGATTAACGCTTTTTTGCGCGTTGCGTATCTGTATCCGGAAGAGAAAACGTTGGTGGCTACGGCATTCCGGCAAGCGGCGCAGAATTACGTCAAGCTTGGCAAATGTGCCGAGGCCTTGAAGGTATACTCCAAACTGCTGAACCAGGTGTCTGGTCAGGAGCGCGACGCCATTCAACAGGACATTGCCAAAAGCCAATGTCAGTGAGCGCATCGACCGGGGGGCTCTGAAAAGCCCTGCCGGTCGGCTGCGGAGGAGTTCCAGGGAGAAGACTATGTATATGCTTGACTATGCCATGCGTGGCGGGTTGGTGATGCTGCCCATTGCACTCTGCTCGATCCTGGCGCTGGCAATCGCCGTTGAACGGTTATGGAACCTGCGTCGGCGGCGGGTGATTCGGTATGATATTCTTGCGCCCATTGAGGGACTGTTACGTGAGCAGAAAATCCCGGAAGCGATGGCGCTATGTAAGCGGCATGACAACACCACGACGCGGCTTCTCCTCGTAGCGATTCTCAATGCGGACCATACCAAGGCGGAAATCAAGGAACTGATCGAAGATCAAGGACGGCAAGAAGTCGCGGTCCTTGAGCGGTACTTGACCACACTTGGGACCATTGCGAGCATTTCGCCCTTTTTAGGCTTATTGGGGACGGTCGTAGGACTGCTCAAGGTGTTCGATGCCATGGCGCAGTCGGGTGGTGTGACGAACCCTGTCGTGCTCTCGGACGGCATTCACAATGCCTTGATTACGACTGTGGCGGGCCTGTGCGTTGCTATACCCTCCTTGGTTGCCTATAATTACTTCGCTCGACGGGCGGAAGCCCTTATCCTCGAAGCTGAACGCGTCTCCTTACGATTACTCAACATCCTGAAACAGTAGTGAGCGATTCTCATGCGATTTTCCAGTGGCCGAGCACGGCGGGTGGCGCTGGATATGACCCCATTAATTGATGTGGTGTTGATGCTGGTCATTTTTTTTATGCTCACCACAACCTTCGTGTTGGCACCGGGTATCAAAATCGATTTACCCCAAGGCCAGGCCGTACAGCAGCCCCATGATCGCGACGCCGTGATTCTTATTACGCATGATGGGACGGTATATTATCAGGACACACAGGTAGAATTGGACACCCTCCGAGTGCAACTCCAGGAACGCTTTCGGCAGCAGCCGACGGTACGGGTGGTGATTAAAGCCGACAAACAGGCACAGCATGGCCGTGTGGTAGCCGTGATGGATATGGCCAAGACGCTTGGTATTGATAAGCTGGCCATTGCGACCGCCCCCCCACCGACATCGCAGCCATAGGGGGGCGCCATGCGTCTCCATTTCATCGTCGCTTTCGGGTTATCCATCGCAGCGCATGTGGGGTTTTTTCTCTTGGTCTTCGTACCGGTGCCGCATCTGGCGTTACCGCCGGAAACGCTGGCGGAGGTGGAATTGATTCGGGCGGAAATTCCTGAGCCAGCGCCTCCCCAAGTACCACCGCCTGAGTCGCAGCCCGCACCGCCGTCCTCTACCGTCTTGCCAACGTATGATGCCAGCCGCATTGCCCAGCCGAATATGCAACAGATCGACGGGGCGATCGAGAAGATGAGCGCAGGTACGTCGATGCAGCTGGCCGCGCCACAGCTCACGTTGCCCGAGCACCAGCCTGACGTTGCTGTCGATCCACTGCCTCCAGCGCTGCCGGACGCTGCAGGGGTCGCGACCGAGATATTGGAATCTGCGACCCTGCCGTCAGGCGTTCCCACAGCGGTGGATACCCGCATCGGACTTGGCCAGGCGCGGCTGGGGGAGCGCCGGGGTCCGAGCCGTCTTGGGGTACCGCGCGTCGACCGTATGCTGGTTGCACCGCCGCCATCTCTCGCCTCACTTCCTGTGACGCTACCGCCTCTGGAGTCCGTCTATGGTATCGAAGGCCCTGTGGCGCAGCGCGAGCCACTTTTTCAGCCCTCACTGCCCGCCGTCGAAGTGCTGAGTGAGAGTACCATCGCCCTCAAGTTTTGGGTGCGTCCTGATGGGGCTGTGACCCGGATTATACCCGAGCGGAAAGGCGACGCAGTGTTGGAGGCTGCAGCCATCCGCTATCTCGAAGGCTGGCGCTTTACCCCACTCGCGTCTCACGAATCCCAAGAGGAACAGTGGGGCACTATCACCATCCGCTTCCTCCCTCCGACACGTTAATCAAGCATTGTTGGGCATAGGCAACTGGCAGGTTGCCAGGTATAGGCTGAGGAGACACCATGTTTCGCGATAAGCTCAAGAGTTTTTTTGAAAAAACACCGGCGATGCACTATATCCAGCAAGTCCGGACGGAAACCATTGGCGAGATTATCGTCGACGTGGGCAATATCATCCTGCGTACGTATGGGTGCGATGGGGCGCATTGCTTGACGGTTAAACCGCTCTCGAACCATCTCGAGGATTACGGTTTGACGTTCTACAACGACATGGCGGTCTATGGCGACTGTTGCCGTGGTCCTGTGGTGTTTCTCTCGCACGACGAGCGCCAGCGTATTGCTGAGCATCTTGACGGCATTCTGCCGCATATGAGCCAGGAGGGCCAATTCATTGTCCGCACGCAGCTCCAGCAACGTGGGCGAGAGCATATCGACGAGACGTTCGCTGAGACAGCACGCGGGACGCGAGGCGAGCGTCAAGGGCAGCCGTTAGATTTTGCCAAAATGCACACTATTTGGGGCGATCAATGCATCTTCCGCACACTGCATCACGAGGGCGGGCAGGGGCAGGTTCGCTGTGCCATTCATGCCTATACGGCGCAGGCTGGTGTGTCATACTTGGACGTGAAGCCGGCGGATTGTTGGTTCTGGCCACTGGCGTTGGTGCCGTTGTATACCGGCCAGTTTCTCTTGACGGTGCACAGCGAAGAAACGCGTCACTTTACCGAGGAGTCTGAGAGTTATGCGAACAAGCGCTGTCTGACCGAGCCCATTATGGGTGCCTCATACATGTATCAGAGCTTTGAGCGCGAGCTCCGTTACGTGTTTGGCGAGGAATGGTACGAGGCCCTCGTGGCGTGTGCCGCGTCGTATCTTCAGCGCAAGACGGAAGGAGAGGGCTCTGAAGATCGCACTTGTGTATAACGGTATCAGCCGGGACATGCTCCTCCAGGAGCCGCTTGACCGTACCGCAGAATTCGATTCCGTACAGACAATCGAGACGCTGCGCGCTGCCATCGCGGTACATGGGCACGAGGTGCTGTTGATCGAAGCCGACGAAGACGCATACCAGCGCTTGCGTACGAGCGAGATTGATTTAGTGTTTAATATCGCCGAGGGAGTCCGGGGTGAAGACCGCGAGGCCCAGGTGCCGGCCATGCTCGAAATGCTTGGCATCCCATACACCGGCTCCGGGCCGCTGGCGTTAGCCCTGTGTTTACATAAGGGCAAAGCCAAAGAAATTTTGAGCCGGCACGGGATCCCGACCCCGTCTTTTCACGTGGTATCGTCCTCCGACGAACTTGAGAGGGTCTGCCTTGCCTTTCCGCTGATTGTGAAGCTCCTCCATGAAGGGTCAAGCATGGGGTTGTCCTACGACTCTGTGGTGGAGACCCCTAGGGAGCTTGCCGCACGCATTGACGACCTCATACGGATCTATGCGCAGCCGGTCATTGTGGAACGGTTCATTGACGGGCAGGAATTTACCGTGCCGGTCCTCGGGAATACCCCGCCGCGTGCGCTGCCGGTTATCGAGGTACTCTTTGACGGCCCGCGTCGGCTCACGTTGTTTCAACCGGATGATACGATCATTCGGCAGTTCGCCCGGGTCCGTGGCCTGCGGCTTGCCGATCCCCTGGACTATCACGTGAGCCCCGACAAGACACAGGTGTACATACGCACGGAGACTGGCACAGCATTGGCGGTCCCTGTCTCGATGACACGATCAGTGTGTCCGGCGGATATCCCCTCCGCATTAACTGCTGCCTTACAGCAGACGGCGGTCCGGGCATTTCAGGCGCTCGAATGTCGTGATTGGGGACGGGTGGATATGCGTGTCGGTGCGGATGGTGTGCCGCAGGTGTTAGAAGTGAATCCCATTGCCGGTATCGATCCCTCCTACTGGCTGCCGCGGTCTGCTCGCGCTGCAGGCATGGAGTACGCCACCCTCATTGAGACGATTGTGGAGGCGGCGCGGCAGCGCTATCGTCTCTGAGTGAAAACGCTGTACCGCTTTCTTGTGCCTCTCGGAAAAATATGTTAGAAATTCGCTTGACTATTCGCCAGTAACGTCTCGGCTGGGGGGCCGAAGGGCCTTACCCGATTGGAAGGAGCCGACTCTGCTATGCATACTCCGCAAATCAAAAAAATATATGCGCGGTATTCGCGCTTTTATGACGCGATTTTTAGCCGCTGGTTCTATCCACGGCAACAACATGTGATTCAGTCGTTAGGGATTGCTCCGGGCCAGCGGGTCCTCGATGTGGGCGTCGGGACGGGATTGTCGCTCTCCCTCTATCCGCGTCATGCGCAGGTGGTCGGTGTGGACCTCTCTCGCGCCATGCTCTACGAAGCCCAAAAAAAAGTGCAGGAACAGCAGATCGAGCAGGCGACGTTGATGGAGATGGACGCCGGCCAACTCGCCTTTCCGGAGAACACCTTCGACTATGTTATTGCGGCATTCGTGATCAGCGTGGTGCCGGATCCGATCCGATTCATTGCGGAAGTCAAGCGGGTGAGCAAAGCGGACGGACAAATTATTCTGATCAATCACTTCCAAAGTGACAATAAATTTATGGCTCGCCTCGAGAAGTGGGCCTCACCATTGTGCACGAAGATCGGCTGGCATTCCGACTTAGCATTAGATTACGTCGTGCAACAGGCTAATTTGCAAATTGACCGTATCTATTCCTTGAATAAAGTCGACTTATGGAAGGTCATCTACGCTTCCAATAACAAGTAAGTCGCGACGTTCCCCCCTCGTTACGCCGCCCCACAACATTTTTTGTACTTTTTGCCGCTCCCGCATGGGCAGGGTGCGTTTCTGCCGACTTTTTCTCCTTGCCGTCTCACTGTGGTCACGGTGCCACCGTCGCGTTCTCCTTGCTCTTGCATCCCAGGGAGGGTGCCGCGATGGGCAACGGCGCGCTGTTGGCGTCGAGGTTGGGGCGTGGTGATGGTATCGGCACTGTTCGTGACCTGCGCTTTAAACAGGTATTCGGTAATATCCGCTTTGATCCGATCGGTCATGTCGAGAAAGAGCTCGTACCCCTCACGTTTGTATTCGTTGAGGGGATTTTTTTGTCCGTATCCGCGAAGGCCGATGCCCTCTTTCAAGTGATCCATAGCGAGGAGATGATCCTTCCAGTGCTTATCGATCACTTGCAGCGTCACCCAGCGCTCGAGACCTTGGAATTGTTCCTGCCCAACCGTTTGGCCTTTCGCAGCATAGGCCTGGTCCAGTGCCGTGCGGGCATGGTCAAGCAAGGCGTCACGGTTGAAACTGGCAACGCGTTCCGACGTGAGGGGAATCGACACACCGTATTGTTGGTGGAGCCCTTCGGTCAGTCCGGTCAGATCCCAGTCATCCGCGTACGCATCTTCCGGAATGTAGGTATCGAACAGCTCGTCCAGCACTTCGTGGTGCATGTCCCGCACCAAGACATCGATCTCTTCGGACTCGAGAGCCTCCCGCCGCTGGGCGTAGATCACCTCCCGCTGTTTGTTCATGACATCGTCATATTCCAGGAGGTGCTTACGGATATCGAAATTGTGGCCTTCGACTTTGCGCTGCGCGTTTTCAATCGCCTTGGTAATCATGGAGTGCTCGATCGGCTGGCCTTCTTCCATGCCTAACTTGGCCATCATGCCCGAAATCCGCTCCGAGCCGAAAATGCGTAACAAGTCGTCTTCCAGCGAGAGATAAAAGCGTGACGACCCCGGATCGCCTTGCCGCCCGGCACGACCACGAAGCTGATTATCAATACGCCGCGCTTCATGACGCTCCGTGCCGAGAATATGCAGGCCGCCAAGCGCCACGACATCGTCATGTTCGGCAGCACACTGCGCCTGCGCTTTCTCAAGTTGTATCGCATAGTTGGGATCGTCACTGCCGAGTTTACACGCCTTGCGTGCCAGGAATTCCGGATTGCCGCCGAGCAAGATATCGGTGCCACGACCGGCCATGTTGGTGGAGATCGTCACCGCCCTTTTGCGGCCGGCTTGGGCGACGATTTCCGCTTCCCGTTCGTGATTCTTGGCGTTCAGGACGTTGTGCGGAATGCCCTGGCGTTTGAGATACGTGCTAAGGACTTCCGATTTCTCGATGGAAATGGTGCCCACTAACACCGGGCGGCCAGCGGCGTGCAACTCTTTAATCTCATCGACGGCCGCGTGGAATTTCTCCCGCTCCGTGCGGTAGACCACATCCGGATTTTCGATACGGATAAGGTGGCGGTTCGGAGGCATGACGGCGACATCGAGTTTATAGATTTGATGAAATTCCGCCGCTTCCGTATCAGCAGTCCCGGTCATCCCCGAGAGTTTCTCGTACATGCGAAAATAATTTTGGAAAGTCACCGACGCCAGCGTTTGGTTTTCATTGGCGACTTTTTGGTGTTCTTTGGCTTCCAAGGCTTGGTGGAGACCGTCACTGTAGCGGCGACCGGGCATCAAACGCCCGGTGAATTCGTCAACGATGATGACTTCGCCGTCCTTGACTACGTAGTCGACATCTTTTTTGAACAGCACGTGGGCTTTGAGGGCCTGACTGAGATGGTGCAGCGTTTCAATGTTCGCCGGATCGTAGAGATTCTCGACCCCGGTGAGCTGTTCGGCTTTGGCCACCCCCTCCTCCGTCATGGCGACGGAGCGGGCTTTCTCGTCGACGGTATAATCGACCTCTGCATGCAAACGCGGCGCGATGCGATTGAGCTGGTAGTATTTATCCGTCGATTCCTCCGCGGGACCGGAGATAATGAGGGGAGTCCGGGCCTCGTCGATCAAAATGCTGTCCACTTCGTCCACGATGGCATAATAGAGCGGGCGCTGGACGAGCTCATCATGCCAGAACTTCATGTTGTCGCGGAGATAATCGAAGCCAAACTCGTTATTGGTACCGTATGTCACGTCTGCAGCGTACACCTGACGCCGCTGGGCGTCGTCCATATCGTGCTGGATTGAGCCGGTTGACAGCCCCAAGGCGTGATAAATCGGGGACATCCACTCGACGTCACGCTTGGCCAGGTAATCATTTACCGTGACGACATGCACGCCGCGTCCCGCTAAGCTGTTGAGGTAGACCGGTAAGGTGGCGACTAACGTTTTGCCCTCCCCGGTTTTCATTTCGGCGATGTTGCCTTCGTGGAGGACGATCCCTCCGAGGAGTTGGACGTCAAAATGCCGCATCCCTAATTGGCGTTTGGCGACCTCACGTGTGACGGCAAACGCTTCCGGCAGGAGGTCATCCAGGGTTGCCCCATTGTCGAGGCGTTGGCGAAACTCGCCGGTCTTGGCACCCAAATCAGCCATCGAAAGGGCAGCGACCGTTGCCTCTAGCTGATTCGTTTGATCCACGAGGGGTTGCAATCGCTTCAGTTCGCGGTCGTTTTTGCTGCCAAAAACTTTCCGCAGTACGTTGTCCAGCATGGTGATATATCCTTCCCGTTCTCATGGCGCGTGAGCGCACAAGGCGAAGAGGACGACGAGATAAAGGGGATACATGTGCGTAAGAACTATATGCATCTTGCACATGATTTGCACACGAGAGGTATGGCCAAAGCCCGATGATGATGCCAGTCTGCGCGCTGGCGAAGTACTCGGACGTTATGATGACCTAATGGTAACAAAGGGCCCGTGGAACAGCCAGGGCAAAATGGCCATACAGCTTAGGGTTTACTCCGCTTGGGCGTCTTTTGTATACTCGGGGGCGCTGCACGCGGTACGAGTACAGGCTGGTCGTGAGAGACACAAGCCGTAGGAGACGGACATGTATAAGGCTCAGGGCGATTGGGTCCATACACAGTTTGGCTCGGCCGATCTTGTGGGCCGATGCTTCGATGGGGCGCCGATGCAATATGCCATGTTACAAGGCAGAGACCTGCGCGGGGCCAGTCTGCGAGATGTTGACGCCCGTGGGGCGGTGTTTGACGATGCCGATTTGACGGCAGCAGACTTCACCGGGGCTTTGCTCCAAGGCGCGCGTTTTTGCCGAGCACGCTTGCAGGGCACCTCGTTTCGACAAGCACTGTTGCTGAGTGCGCATTTGGAAGACGCACAGGTGCACGGCGCTACATTTGCCGGGGCGAACCTTGAATGGGTGTGGGTCACTGGCGTGGATTTTCGGGAAGCCGATCTCTCGTGCGCGCTATTGCTGAATGCTCGTGGACTGACTGAAGATGCCCGCCGCGTGGTGGAACAACGTGGAGGGTTTACAGGGACACGTCCGATGATCCTGGGCCGGGAGTTGTATGAAACGTCGGTTGCTACCGAAGCGGAAATGGGCGAGTGTGGAGCATACTAAATTGTCTGCGGCGTGTGCGGCCATTGTTGGTATTGGAGAAAGTCGTGTCGGTCGTTTGCGTGGTATAAGTGCGTTGCACCTCACCCTCGAAGCCGCCAAAGCCGCGCTTAGTGATGCCGGCGTCGCCGCGCAAGATATTGATGGAGTCTTGACACGCAACTGGGATATGGATGTGACGTACATGCATAGCCAGCTGGTGGCAAAGCATCTGGGTATGCAGCCGCGTTTTACCACCGACATTAACCTTGGTGGCGCCACCGCCGTGGCGATGCTGGAACAAGCCGCCATGTTAATTGCGACGAAGGTCTGTCGGTTTGTGCTCTGTGTATACGGCGAAAATCGTCGCACGAATTGGGCTGCAGTGCGCCATGGGCGGATCAGAATGGGCAATGAGGATTTCGAAGAATGTTATGGTTTGACCTGGGGGATGGGGCCGCATGCGTTGGCGGCCCAGCGTCATATGTATGAATTCGGTACCACGCGCCGGCAGCTCGGTGTGGTTGCCGTGTCGCAACGACGGTATGCTATGCACCATAATAATGCCGGTTTTCGCACACCGCTCAGCTTAGATGAGTATGAGCAAGCGCCACCGCTTATTGCGCCGTTGTGTAAGTATGACCTTGCCTATCTATTTGACGGCGGAGCGGCGGTGGTGGTGGCCCCGTTGGCCTGGGCAGACGTGCACAGTCCAGCTCCTGTGGTGATTCGTGGGCTGGGGCAGGCGCATACTGGAGCGCATATTGCCTCTTGTGCCGAGATGGTGACAGCAACAACCACCCCGGCATATCGCGCCGGGGCACGTGCGTATCGTGCCGCTGGAGTGGAGCCCGGTGATATCGACCTCGCCTTGCTTTACGACGACACGACTTATGGCGTGGTGGTACAGTTGGAAGATTTCGGTTTTTGTCCCAAGGGAGAGGGGGGCGGTTTTGTTGAGGACGGTGAGCTTGGGCATAAAGGGGGGGTGCCGGTGAATACGCATGGTGGCAATCTCTCTCAGGCGCATTTGGACGGAATGCTCCATGTTGTTGAAGGAGTACGACAACTGCGTGGGGCCGCAGGCTCGCGACAAATCGCGGACGCGTCTGTCGCCTTGGTGAGTGGTCTTGGTGGAGCCTTTGCCGCCAGTACTGCGGCAATCTTGAGCAAGATGGGGACGTAAAGGCGTCGAGCCGTAGAGCATGTTGCGATGGAAAGGGATGTCCCGTGGACATGTGGAAGTGCCATACCACAGCCAAGCAACAGCCGGTACCTGATGAAGATACCCTGGTGTTTTGGGAAGGGTGCAGGCGCGGTCGTTTGCTCATTCAGCAATGTGAGACTTGCCAGAGCTTTCGCTTTCCTGCGAGTCCGCTGTGTCCGGAGTGCCTGGGAGTGCGTAGCACGTGGCGTGACGACCCCGGCGTGGGTGAAGTCCTCACGTTCTGTGTCTACTATTCAGAGCTGGCTGGACAAGCTTGGAAGGCCGAACTCCCTTACGTTGTGGCGGTGATTCGTTTGCAGTATAGTGGAGTGAAAATAGTGAGTCGTCTGGTCTGCAACGATGTCGCTGTGGCGCAGATTGGCTTGGAGGTCCAGGTCGTGTTTGAAGCAGTCAGTGGGCACCTGACCCTGCCGCAATTCGTGCCACAGTCTGTGGGTGATAGGGGGACCACGCAATGCAAGACGGTTCGCTCTTGAGTGTGGTCTGTGGAGCGACTTTGGCACAGAGGGAGGTGCTTTTTTGCGCTTATGGGCAGTTGCTTGACAAAGGTTTAGAGGCTCATTATATTAACTGTAAATCCCGGCAAAGAAAGAAGTTATAAGGACTTCTATGTGAATGGGATGGTGTGTGTGCACCACGTAGGATGATGGGTACGTACTGGTATAGGCCCAGGCTGAGAGTCCCGTCCTTAGTTGCTAGGGGCCATGTTCTCGACGAAGGAGAATACGCATGCTGGAGATGAAGGTTCGCGGGCTAACTCTGGATCCGCTGACCAATACGGCTCTGGTCATTCTTCGTGATATAGAAGGGACAAAGGCTTTGCCTATTTGGATTGGTCCCCAAGAGGCAAACGCTATTGTCCTCGAAATCGAGCAAGTACCCACTCCGCGTCCCATGACGCATGATCTGATAAAAAATATTCTTGAAGGTATCAACGCGACGGTCGTGCGGGTCGTGATCAATGATCTGAAAGAGAGTACATTTTTTGCCGCGATTTTTCTGTCAGTGGAGGGCCAGGAAGTGCGCATTGACGCCCGGCCGAGTGATGCTATCGCCGTGGCTTTACGGGTAAAAGCACCGATTTATGTCACCCTTGATGTCATCGAGCGTGCTGGCAGTATTGACGTCAGTGAGGAAGGGCTCGCTGACGATTCGGATACGATAAAAGATTGGCTGGAAAACATTAAACCGGAAGACTTTGGAAAGATGTAACAGCGTTGATGGCCTGCGGGAGCAGAGAGAGGGGAGCTGCGCAATCCGCGAGCGTGACAATCGTCCTTGACACCCTTTATCTAATCTGATAGTTTGCAACTCCGTTCTGACAGGAATTTCCCGCACCTGTCTATACCGCTATATATCCAACAATCGATGCGCACGGCGACGTGAGAGCTAGGGGAGCTTGCTCGATGGCCAGAGGTTCGGATGCCGCAGTCGAAGAAGAGAATGTCACACGGCGACGCTTCTTGAATTTTGTTGGTTGGGGGAGTTTTGCCTCCTTTTTCGGCGGCGCCACAATAGCTACCCTCCGCTTTCTCTTCCCACGCATACTTTACGAACCCTCGCAGCAATTTATCGCCGGCAAACCGGAAGATTATCAGGTGGGTGAAGTCAGTACTCGCATGAAGAAAGAACAGCGAGTCTGGATGATCCGGGATGAGCAGGGGATCTACGCCCTCATCTCGATCTGCACGCACTTGGGTTGCACTCCTATCTGGCATCCGGCTGAAGATCGGATCAAATGTCCTTGTCATGGCAGCGTCTTCCTCGCCAGCGGGGAAAACATCGCCGGGCCGGCGCCTGAGCCACTGTTCCGGGCCGGGATTTCCTTGGATTTGGCCGGGAACATTGTGGTGGATAAGAGTCAGGAGGAAAATCGACCTGATGTACGTGACCAGCCGCCATTTTTGCTCCCCGTACCCAAAGCGTAATACGCCGTAACGCATCTGTCGTTGAGCTCAGAGAGTGCGCCCCAAGCTGGCAAACCGTTCGGCGCAACTTGGAGTCGCATTGAGGGGATACGTTCGTAAGGACTGAGATACCATGGCGAAATTGAGTCTAAAAGACGCGCAACAGGCTGTTGTCGACAGCCAAATTTGGAAGTCGATTTTCCGGCATGGCTACACCATGAACCGTCGCAATCGTCTTCTGGCGGTCACGAATAACGTATTCTACCATATTCTGCCGACGAAGATTAGTCGCTATGGCATGCGCATGCGCTTCCATTGGGGCGCCGGGATTATCACCTTCTATCTTTTTATGGTGTTGACCTTTACGGGCGTGTTGTTGATGTTTTACTACACACCAACCGTGCCGCGCGCCTACTATGACTTGAAGGACTTGCAGTTCGTGGTGCCATTCGGAAATCTCCTCCGAAACATGCATCGATACGGAGCGCATGCCATGGTCTTTATGGTGATGGTCCATATGGCGCGGTGCTTTTACACCAGTTCCTATAAGCCGCCGCGGGAATTTAACTGGGGGGTTGGGGTCATTTTGCTGACGCTCACCTTTCTCCTGAGCTTTAGTGGGTATCTCCTACCCTGGGATCAGTTAGCGATTTGGGCGGTCACTGTGGGCACCAATATGGCGCGCGCGACCCCCTTGTTGGGGTACGAAGGCCCGTTCTCAGAATTAATTGGGATGAAGATCAACAACGATGTACGCTTTGCTTTGCTGGGCGGCACGACCGTCGGGCAGGCGACGTTGTTGCGCTTCTACGTCTTGCACTGCATTGCGTTTCCAATCATGCTTACAGCCTTTATTGCCGTGCATTTTTGGCGCGTGCGACGCGATGGGTATTCAGGTGATGTGCCTGTAAGAGACTAACGAAGAGCGTTAGAGGGACGGGGAAGGGGAACTCTGTCCTGACAAAGGGGAGGCCATGGCGGCAACGGATAAAGACAGAGAAGCGCGACAATCCCGCAGAGCGGCGCGTACAGTCCCTTCAGCAAGTTCGGAGAACTTTGAGCTCACATGGCCGTACTTCATGTACACCATCGTGTTGTGCTTTTTGCTGACCACCATTGTGTTGTGGGTGTGGTCGATGGCGATACCAGGCCCGCTGGAACCCATCGCGGATCCGAACAAAACCCCGAACCCGTCTAAGGCCCCGTGGTATTTCGTGGGTTTGCAAGAGTTGTTGGTGTATTTTGATCCGTGGATTGCGGGGGTTGTCTTGCCAACGCTCATTATCGTTGGACTCATGGCGATTCCCTATCTGGACAAAAGCCCGCATGGGATCGGCGAGTACAACTACAAGGACCGCAAGTTTGCCTTTTGGGTCTTCACCTTGGGGACGGTCTTTTGGTTCGTGCTCATCGTCATCGGGTATTTCTTCCGGGGACCGAGTTGGCAGTGGTATTGGCCGGGTGAGAGCTGGGAAATCCACAAAGAATCACACGTGGAGACGTATAGCTGGAGCTTGGTACAAGGACTCGTCTTTCTCGTGGGCTATACCGGGATTGGTCTCATACTGCCGGTAGCGGCGCCTTATCTCGTGGGACGCATAGCCTCCGAAGGATCGTGGCTCAAGCGACAGTGTGATAAGTTGTACGGGTTTTACGAGAAGCGCGGGCCGCTGAATTATACCATCCAAATGCTCTTGCTCTTGAGCATGATCGGAATCCCGATCAAAATGATCTTACGTCTGTTCTTCAACGTGAAGTACATACTTGAGATTCCGGCTATTAATCTCAATATCTAGTGACCTCGCATAGGTGCGCTCATTCGCCATACACATATGTATGTGTGAGAGGGCATCTTCCTCCAAGGATGCGTAACGCCTCGGAAAGGCAAGGGGAATGGCAGAAAAGCGTGTCAAACTCTTCAGCAATACGGTGATGGCGAGTGCTTTCGCCATTTCCAACTTCGTGTTAGTGCTGATGCTTATGTGGACGGTGGGAGCTGAATACGCACCGGAGTGGAAAAAATATCAGCGCGAGTATTATCGCCTGTTTGCCGATCGCGTTGACGACCCGGAGTTACGTCGCAAAATCTTGAGTACTCCGCTCGAGGTGCAGCAAGTATGGACGCCAGAGTTGGACATTACTGACCGATGCATGACGTGTCACATGGGGGTCAACAACCCGAAAATGGCTGACGCGCCCCAGCCGCACACAGTGCATCCGGATTTTACCCAGCACAACTTTAAGGAAATCGGGTGTGTGGTCTGTCATGAGGGGCAGGGGTCGGCTACAACGACGCATGCGGCGCATGTGATGCATGATTTGGAAGAGCGCTTTGGCCCGTATGATGCGCAACACATTGGATGGGAACGTCCGTTGCTGCCGCTGGAATACGTGCAGGCGTCATGCCAGAAGTGTCACAACGTGATGGAGGCGCCTGTGCCGGGGGCGGACCATCTCAATGCGGGATGGCAGCTTGTCCAGGAAAAAGGGTGTAAGACGTGCCACTACATTGTGGATAGTGGGGCGAAACAGGCGCCGGAATTGAGCACAGCTGGCACCAAGTTCTATAACAAAGAGGGGTATTCAGAGGCGTATTTTCATAAGCGTTTCGGGTATCTGAAAGAGTCGTTACGCTGCCCCCAGGCCAATATGGACCATACGGCGGCGGAGGCGTGTCGTGCGGAGTTGGCAAGTGCTTCTCCCACCCCGCAAAAGGCCGCGCAAGCGCTTTCAGGGGAGGAGCTGGTACAGAAGTATCAGTGTAAGAACTGTCATAGCCTGGATGCGCCTACCAAGTTGCTGGGGCCGAGTCTCTATGATATCGGCAAGCAGAAGGACACGGCCTATATTCGTGAGTCGATGCTTGAACCTGATAAGGTGGTGGCGAGCGGCTATCCAGGAGGCGTGATGAAAGCCACGTTATCTGGCGTGGGGTTTTATAAGGATGTCCAAGCGCAGCCGGCGATCGTTGACGGTCTGGTGCAGTATCTTGCAGGGCTGAAAGGCGGCGCTGCAAGTGAACAGCCGAAGGAAGCGAGTGCTCCAGCCGCTCCGGCGTTGGTGATGCCGAATTTTAACTTCAATGATGATGAGCTGCGTGATGTCGTCACGTTTATGCTGGGCTTACAGGAGCACACGGTGCAATGGCCACAAGTATCTTTCGCAAAGGAAGAAGCAAAGACGTCACAGCCTGCAGCTGGTATGATGTTTGCCGGGAAGAGCGGGGCAGAGATCGCCAAGTTGGGCGGATGCGCAAGTTGTCACAAGTTCGATGGTCCAGAGCGCATGGTTGGACCGACCTTGTGGGATATCGGCGCGAAACGGGATAAAGCCAACATCCGCGAGTCGATCCTGGAACCGGATAAGGAGATGGTGCCAGGATATCCACCCGGGCTTATGAAGGCGACGCTTAGCGGGACGAATTTCTATCAGAACATCTCGGTTGATGGCCTTGAGAAGCTCGTCGATTATCTCGCCAGCCTGAAAGGTAAGTCCTAGGATCGCAAGCAGATGGGGCGGTTGATGCCTGAATTTCTGCTTGACACGTACACAGCACGCAGGGATAATACGGCGCGCTGTTTTCTCTCAAACCGGAATGCGAAGTTACGAAGGAGGTGATTGTTATGGCTGAAGTTGGGAATGTTGCGAACCTCGCACATCTTGCGGCAGGGTTTGGGGCTGGGATTGTAACGATTGGTGCGGCGTATGGTATTGGACGTATTGCCGGCCTTGCCATGGAAGGGAGTGCCCGCAATCCGCAGGCCGCTGGTGAAGTGCGGACTTCCATGATCATTTCGTGTGCGCTCATTGAAGGCGTGTCCTTATTCGGCTTGGTTGTGTGTATTCTTTTAGCCGTCAAGTAAAGTTTTATTATGCTAAGTATCGAACCTGGTCTGCTAATTTGGACTATCATTACATTTCTCGCGCTCGTTGCCGTGCTGCGAAAGGTGGCATGGAAGCCGTTATTAGCGGCGCTCGAACAGCGTGAGACAACAATCCGCGACTCGCTTGATGAAGCGCAGCGAGCTCGGGAAGAAGCACAACAGCTTCTAGCGGAGAACCAACGGATTCTTGCTGAAGCGAATCGGGAATCGGCACGTATCCTTGAGCAGGGTAGGGAGGAAGCCGAACGTATGCGCACCTCTCTCACCGAACAAGCCCGGCAGGAGGCACAGCGGTTGGTCGAGGACGCGCGCCGGGATATCGAGCGAGAAAGACACGCGGCTATCCAGGACCTCAAAAGCACAGCGGCTGACCTCGCGCTTGTAGCTGCCGGACGGCTCCTCAATACGTCTGTATCGGATGACGACCATCGTCGTTTGGTCACGGAGTTTCTAGACCGTTTTCCCGAGAATGTTGAGGGATAGTCGGTAGGATGGGTTAGTCTCCCTCTTCTAAGCGTTCCTCGTCTTGTACGTTCGTTGGGGCGGGTCCTTCGCCCCAACGCTTTTTTTCCTCTTCAGCTTTATCTCGTCTATGCATCTTTGCTCACGATGATGAAGCGCGCTCTTTTCCATTACTCTTCGATCAAGAGATCGGCTAATAGTCACATGTCAGTGTGAGTGTTGAGTTTGGAAACATCGTGGGGTTCTATCAACTGTCCGTAGATACCCACGGGCGTCAGCCCGTGGGTATCTACGCAGGCCCAGCTGCCCTCTATGCAGCCAGATCAGCCTTGTGCGGAAAGTAGGGTGGTTTCTAAATTGGAGTGCACGAGATTGGCACACACAGCCCCCAGGCCAGGGCGCGAGCCTCCCTCTCGGCATCCGTCAGAAGGTGTGTGGACACATCTCATGCACCGTGATCTAGTGTTCCGGATGAATGGCCATGCCCATGAATAAAGCTGTGAGCATGGTAAAAATATAGGCTTGCAGGAAGGCAATAAACAATTCCAACAGATTGATGAAGAGAGCAAAGCCCACCGAAACAGGGGCGACCAGGACGGTCTTCATGACGAAGATCAGCGCCAAGAAGGACAAGATGACTAAATGGCCCGCGGTCATGTTGGCATAGAGCCGGATACAGAGCGCAAACGGCTTGGTAAATTGGCCCATGACTTCTACGGGGATCATGATAGGAAGCAGCCACGCTGGAATGCCCGGGGGGACGAGATTGTGCAGATGGTGCCACAGGCCATGTTGGCGTATACCACCGAGTTGGATCATGACGAGTGATAACAAGGCCAAAGCGGCAGTTACTGTGACATTCGCCGTTGCCGTAGCACTGTAGGGTAGGAGGCCGAGCAAGTTACAACAGAGGATAAAGAAGAAAACACTCAGCAAATAGGGGAGATAGCGCTTCCCCTCTTCACCCATAGCTGGAAGAATAACCTCGTCACGTAAAAAGACTACAATAGCTTCAAAGGCATTCGCAAGCCCGGTTGGTACGGGTTGGGTTTTACGAAAAATGCGCGAAAACACGACGATGAGAAGAATCGAGGCCACCCACATCAGCAACAGATGCTTGGTGATGGAAAAATTCATGCCAAAAAGAATCCAGTTATCCGGCAGAGTAATATGTCCGAGTGGCCAGAGGTCGATGACATTCGTATCTTGCACGTGATGCAAGATGGCGTCGCCAATGCTGTGCTCCCCGCCGTGCGCACCAGTAGCGGCAGTTTCCGCGCTCATGGTTGTTGTTCCTTCATGTGTGGAAGTTGACCGTGCACAAAGTAGAGTTCAATTGCCATGTAGAGAATATAAAAACCAAAGAGAGACACCAAAAAACTGATCACAGGCAGCTGGGTCAGTTTGACAATGAGGACGAGAATACCACCAATGATAAACAGCCGGGCAAGCATACCCCCGTAGATAGCCAACATGAGTTTGCGAAAGGGGAGATGAAAAGCCCGGCAGATCGTATAAAACCCTACGATAAAGCACAGCGCCGGCAGGGCACAACCAAGCATCGCCGCCCACACAATGCGTGCTTCACCGAGATAGTATAAGGGCAAGGCAAGCAAAAGCCAAGTCACGCCCGTCACGGTTCCTATCCATTTGACGAAGTGTACGTACATCGATTATTGTCGCAGTACTTTCGCAAGAAAATGATCAAAACTCCCGGCGATTTCGAGGAGCATGTCGACCAGAAAAAGCTCCGGCTGTGTGTCACAGCGAGTATGGGCCCAGTCATAGGGATACGCGCCAAAAACCATGGCGACGGAGAAAGTCCTGCCAATGTTCGCACACGGTGTAGGGGCGGAGTCGTTCCCGGCAATGACGACGTCCGAGAGAAAGGGACTCGTCTCGTCAGACAGCGCAAGCTCCCTCCTCGTGACAGCATGAAGTGGAGGTGAGGAGTCGCTAGACACTGTATTATGGAACACCTGCTGTGTACATGCGCTCAAAGCCAGCGCATGATAACACAAAGTCTGAGAGCTCACAAGCGGCTGTGCACCGCTGTGCGGCGTGATGATGTGTTGCTGCACGGGGGCGGTTGTGAATTTGCAGGTGCTCAATTATACTGAAAATGCGACACCATGTGAGTGGGGGAGGAGAGACGAACCGCATGAGTTTAGATGAGTTTCGCGTGCATCTGGATACGATTGACACTCAATTGATGACCTTGTTATCGCAACGGGCGCAGGTCGTTTTGCAAGTAGCTGAGTATAAGCGGCAGCACAACCTGCCCGTACACGTGCCGGAACGTGAAGAAGCTATCGTTGCGCGCTTATGCGCGATGAATCCTGGACCGCTCAGTGGTGAGGCGGTTGCACGGATTTATCAAGTCTTAATCGAGGAAATGCGCAAGTTCGAGGGAGAGCACATTACACCATAAGCCCAGCCAGAGCGCGGTTTTGGGGAATAGCTGGGGTACAAATCCTGTTAGGGGTAAGATACGGCGTGAACGAAGGGTTGTGTGTCGGCTCGTAGCTCCGGAGATGAACGATTGGACGTTAATGGGGACCATAGAGCGTGTCAAAGCATCATATCAAATTAGCCATCGGAACAGCGGTCATTGTTGCGGCAATTGGCTATCTTATGTTTTCAGGGGCGACGGGGAATACCGCATATGTCATGACGGTGCCTGAGTTACAAAAGCAATTGCCGACGCTCCAGGGTCAGGCGCTCCGCATTGCGGGGAAGGTAACGAGTGATCCGATCCGTTGGGATGTCGCAAACCTCTCGCTTGCCTTTACGATGGGTGAGGGCACTGCCAGTGTGCCCGTGCAGTACCACGGCATTAAGCCCGATATGTTTCAACCTGGTGCGGAGGTCATTGTCGAGGGACACGTAGGGGCTGACGGCGTGCTTCTGGCGTCAAACCTGATGACAAGCTGCCCATCAAAGTACGAAGAAGAGAAGAAGCGCGCTGCGTCTTCATAAGCCACACCATCTCTGTATCCATGTCTCAATGCGAATAGAATAGGTGACCATGAGCGACATAGGCGGTATTGCGTTACGATTCGCCTTCGTAGTGGCATGCTACGCCATTGTGCTGGCGCTGCTTGGCGGGCGTCGCCAGCACTCTGCCATGGTGCGGAGTGCTGAACGGGCCGTCTTTGCTGTCTTTGGGCTTGTGAGCATTGCCATGGTGGCGATGCTGTATGCCTTGTTAGCGCACGATTTTAGTCTGCGCTATGTTGCCAGTGTGTCCAGTCGGGCCATGCCGACGTTTTACACCATAGCGGCGCTCTGGGGAGGCCAGGAAGGCTCCATGCTTCTGTGGTTGTGGATCCTGGCGTTCTATAGTGCGCTTGTGGTCGCCCAGAATCGCTTCCGGAATCGGGCCCTCATGCCTTATGTGGTGCCGACCCTTATGAGCACCGCATTGCTGTTTCTGGCCATGTTGGTGTTTTCGGAAGACCCTTTCGCGCGCCTGCCGGAGACCCCGCCTGATGGCCGTGGCCTCAATCCGTTATTACAAAATCCCCTGATGGTGATTCATCCCCCGAACCTTTACCTCGGTTTCGTTGGCTATGCGGTGCCGTTTGCCTTTGCTATTGGCGCCCTCGTCAGTAATCGGCTTGACACCCAATGGCTCCGTAGCGTGCGGCGGTGGACCCTGGTGCCGTGGCTCTTCAATACGGTCGGGGTTCTCCTCGGGGGACAGTGGGCGTATGTCGAGTTGGGGTGGGGTGGCTACTGGGCCTGGGACCCGGTGGAAAACGCGTCGCTCATGCCGTGGTTAACCGCCACGGGCTTCCTGCATTCGATCATGATCCAGGAAAAGAAGGGGATGCTCAAGGTCTGGAACATGTCGTTGATCATCCTGACCTATGCGCTGTCGATTTTTGGGACGTTTCTCACGCGCAGCGGCGTGGTGTCATCAGTGCATGCCTTTGCCGAGTCGTCACTCGGGGCCTACTTTCTTTGGTACTTAGGATTGACGTTGGTCGTGGCGGTGTGGCTCCTCATCAAGCGCTTGCCGCAGTTGCAAAGTGATCATCGACTCGAATCGGCCATTTCCCGTGAAAGTAGCTTCCTTTTTAACAATCTTTTTTTCGTCGGAATAATGTTTTCCGTGTTATGGGGTACGATGTTTCCGATTCTCTCGGAAGCGGTCCAGGGGGTGAAAATTAGTGTTGCCGCCCCGTTTTTTAATCAGGTCAACGTACCCTTGGGATTGGCCTTGCTGTTTCTGGCTGGCGTCTGTCCGTTGATCGCGTGGCGCAAGGCCAGCATGCGGAATCTACGGCGGAATTTTCTCTATCCGATGACGCTGTCATTGTTCGCCACCTTCGGGCTGTATCTCGGTGGTGTGCGCATGTGGTGGCGTTGATTTCGCTCTCCATTTGCTTGTTCGTGTTTGGCACGATTGTGCTGGAGTTTTATCGCGGGACGCGTGCACGCCGGGCGTCGAGAGGGGGGACGGTGTTGCAGGCGCTGGTCTCGCTGGTACAACGGAACCGGCAACGCTATGGCGGCTATATCATTCACTTTGGTGTGGTCGTGATTTTTGTTGGGATCACGGGATCCTCTGCCTACCAAATCGAAAAAGATGTGGTGTTACGTCCCGGCGAACAGTCCACTGTGGGGGCCTTTACGTTGCATTATGACCGGCTAGTGCGGAGCGTGCACGCGACGCATGAGGCCTTTGTCGCGCAGGTCCGCGTGTTTCGCGAGGACCGCTATCTGACCACTCTGCAGCCGGAGAAACGGCTCTATTTCGCGCAGAATCAACCGACGACGGAAGTCGCCCTGCGGACGTCATTATTTGAAGACCTCTACGTCATTTTGGCCGGTTTCGAGCCATCGCGTATTGCGACGTTCAAAGTCTTCGTCAATCCTCTCGTGTCTTGGTTGTGGATCGGAGGACTGGTTATCGTGCTCGGAACCGTGATCGCGATTTGGCCTGAGCGTGGGTCCCCGCAACTGATCCGCCGTCGGAGCGAGGTCTCCACTGCGACCATAGCACAGCTGGGAGGCGAACGATGAGTATGCTTGACGTCGTTGTGCTTGTCTTGATGGCAGTGGGGGTTGTGGTCTTCCTCGGTGAGCCCTTGGTCCGGCAGGACACCGATGATGCGTTGTCGGATGTTCATGCTGATGAAGGTGAAGTTTTGCTTTTGCAAAAAGACACGCTCTACACGGCCATTCGTGATCTTGATTTTGATTATCACACGGGTAAGGTCGATCAGCAGGATTATGTCGAGTTGCGCTCACGTCTCGAGGACGAGGCGATTGTCACACTGCGTCAACTCGATACAGTGGATCCACTTGCCGCCTTGGATAGTGACATTGAGCGCCAGATTGCGGCCTTGCGACAGGGAGATGCTGGGATAGGCCACGGCGAGACGCCAATGCCGGAGATCTGCCATGGATGTGGCGCCACGTTGCAAGGAGACGAGAATTTTTGTGCTTTCTGTGGTCAGCCTCTCATAGACCGGGGTGGAGAAGAGACATCATCATGAGGTGGGTATATGCACTCGTGGGGCTCTGTCTCGTTGGTCTGTGCTGGAGCGTCACATGGGCTGCGGAGCCCGGTACTATCCGTGGTATCGTACGGAAAGATGGGCGAGGTGTAGCCGAACACCGCATTATGCTGATTCGGTTCGGGCCAAACCAACAAGACGTGCAGCGGATACCTGGGCAGACGGACGCTGAGGGACGCTTTGTTTTCGAGCGGTTGGAGACGGGGCCACAGTTCTCGTACTTTGTGGGTATTCGTTACGCCGAACAGCTGTATCGTAGCTCGCCGATTGCGCTTGCAAGCGGGGATGTCCGCGAGGAGGTGCTAGTCGAAGTCGGCACTGGTGGAACGCCGGCCATTGATGACGCAGCACCAAGGCTCGACATTGAGCATCATATCATGGCGGTGGTGTGGCGGCAGGACCGCATCGACGTGCGGGAGGTTGTCAGCGTACGCAACACGGGAGCAACGCCCTATCGGGGTGTGCCTGGGCATGCTGGGCAGATGGCGTACTCCTTACATTTGCCATTGCCCGAAGGCTATGACGATTTCCAGCTGGTTCAGGGACTTACCAAAGAATCCGTGCACGCTGCTCTGTCGGGTTTATACTACACCGCACCGCTTGCGCCGGGAACGCATCGCATTGTGTATTCCTACGCCTTGCCCATGCCCGACACGGTTCGTACGATGTTAACACGGCGGACGTTGCCGACGCGTGTCTTCGACATCTTTGTGGATACGTGCAGTTGGTTGCATCGAGTGATGTGCCATTTTACGGGCGCGTTGATATTGAGTCGCATCCCTTCTTTCATTTTCGTGGCACGAATGTAGAGGCGAATTCCCGGTCGTGGTTGCAAGTAACGCGCTTGTCGACATCCGCTTCTGTCCTCCGGATTGTAAGCTACGCCAGTATCCTCGGTATGGCTCTGCTTGGCGTTGTCATTCCTCTGTATCATACATGGCGTGGGCCATGGCGGTCTCAGCATCACCAGGCAATCTCTGTGGAGCAAATGCAGCAGTGGCACACGGAGCGCGTTGGATTGTTACGAACTATGGCGCGCTTGGATGATCAGCACGCCGCTGGTGTACTCGATGACGCAACATACCGGCAGAGTCGGGGCGCGTGTAAAAGTCAACTACTCGATATTGTCGAGCAGTTGCAGACAGCGCAGCAGGATAAGGACGGTGCTGCGTAATCGCAGGACGTCACGAATGACGCAATGGAGTAGCAGGCATGGCGACCGAGGTGATGGTCCAGGCCGAAGGCGTGACGAAACGCTTTGGCCATGTGTGGGCATTGCGGGGTATTGACTTGCAAGTCCAGCGGGGGCGCTGCTTGAGCATTTTCGGGCCGAACGGTGCTGGAAAAACGACGCTACTCAAAATCCTTGCAACCCTGGCGCGCCCCTCGGCCGGCACGGTGACGATTGCTGGGTATCATACGGTGAATGATGCTGAGAATGTGCGTCCTTTGCTTGGCGTATTGGGTCACAAGACGTTCTTGTATGGCCATCTGACAGCATATGAAAACCTGTATTTTTATGGGCGGATGTTTGGGGTGCCCGATTGTGCTGAGCGTGTGTACGAGTTGTTGAGTTCCGTCGGTCTCGCGGCACAGGCACGGCGGTTAGTACATACCTATTCCCGCGGCATGCAGCAACGACTTGCCATTGCTCGCGTGCTTTTACACCGGCCGGCGCTCTTGTTGCTGGATGAGCCGTATACGGGGTTGGACCAACATGCAGCGGCGCGTTTGCAGGCATTATTACTGCAACTCCGGGCGGAGGAACGCACGATCATTCTGAGCACGCACGATTTACAACGCGGGCGAACACTCTGTGATGAGATGATCATTCAATGCCATGGGCAGATCGTGTACCGCGGGGTGGCGTCGGATGTGGATGAACACTCGTTCGAACAGCTCTATCTTGACTATGTCAAGTAGCCGAATCTTTCTCCGACAAATGCTGGCTCTCCTCGCCAAAGATCTCAAAACTGAATGGCGTACACGTGAGATCTTCTCCTCCATGTTTGTCTTCGTCATCCTTGTGCTTGTTGTGTTTAATTTTGCCCTTGGGGCGAACCCTGAACGCATGCGCCAAGTCGCGCCTGGCGTCTTGTGGGTGGCGTTGCTCTTTGCAATGGTGTTAGGGCTACAACGTGCGGTGCAGATGGAAAGCGAGGAGGACACCTTACAGGGGGTGTTGTTGGCTCTGAGCGATCACAGCGCGCTATTGCTGGCCAAAATGTTGGCCAATATGGTGTATCTCGCGGTCATCGTAGTGTGCGCGCTGCCACTGTGCAGCATCTGGTTTCAGCTTGATGTACTGACGGGGCTTGGATCGCTGAGTTTAGTACTCTTGCTTGGGGTCGTAGGATTCAGCGTTCTCGGGACATTGTTTGCGATGATCACGGTGAATATCCGTGCGCGTGAGGTCATGCTTCCCCTGTTGTTTCTGCCGCTTTCTGTACCGCTGACGATTGCTGGAGTGTATGCGACAACCGACGTGATTGCCGGGCAACGTTTTGCCGATATCACGGACTATCTGACCTTGATGGGTGTGTATGATATAGTGTTTTTGGTGGTGGCGATCCTGGTATTTGACTACGTCGTTGAGGAATGAGTCCTATGCAGCGCATTGCCCGACATGGTGTGCCCGAGAAGACGCACGGGCCTTGGTATTCGATCCTGACAGTTGCTACGTATGTAGCGGTGGCGGTGGCATTGTGGTGTGTCTTTGTCTACGTGCCGACAGAAGCGCAGCAGGGGATTGTACAGCGCATTTTTTATTTTCATGTGTCGTCTGCCTTCACTATGTTCATTGCCTTTTTTCTAGTGTGCGTTGCAAGTATCGCCTATCTGTGGAAACAATCGCCGTGGTGGGATGACGTTGCACTCAGCGCTGCGGAACTCGGTGTGATGTTTTGCACCATTGTGTTAATTACGGGTCCTATTTGGGGACGGCCCATTTGGAATGTGTGGTGGAAGTGGGACCCGACATTAACGCTGACGTTAGTCTTATGGCTTATCTACGTCGCCTACCTCATGCTCCGGGCCGATGTGTCGGACGCCAAGCGCTCGCGTTTTGCGGCCATTCTCGGCATTGTGGGATTTGTCGATGTGCCGCTCATTCGGTGGTCCGTGGAAAAATGGAGCTGGCTCCATCCCGAGCCGGTTGTGGCGCGCGAAGGTAGCTTGCCAGCGTCGATGCAGGGGACGTTCGTGATAGCGCTCATCGCGTGCGTATTGGTGTTATTCTTTCTCTTGCGTGAGCGCATGGCGATGGCACAGAGTCGGCAGAGGTTAGAGGCTCTGCGGGATGACATCGACAGATATCTGCGAGAATGAGGCAGGACACCGTGAAAAATTTTTGGTATTTATTTGCCGCCTATATGGTGATCTGGACAGCACTCTTTGTGTATGTGTTGTCCTTGTCACGGCGGAACCGCGAGTTGCAGGACGAACTACGCGATCTTCAAGCACAAGTTGAACAAATGGTCACCAAGCGAGAGGTGCCGTAGCACCTGCAGATCAATCTCGGCCTATGGACGCAATACCCTCGTACAGGCCGGCAGAAGTCACTGTGCGGTTTGAGCGCCGCAAGGTTCACAACATTAAGGCAGACAACCGCGCACTAATTTGCGGTACGCAATACTAGCCAAACATAGAGGATGCAGGTCATGACCGAGCGTGAAGCCCGAGAGCACATGCGAGTCGCGCAACAGCAGTGGCACGAGACAGCACTGCAACCAGCTGTGGATAAAGCGTCTGCTAAGGGGCGCAATTTCACGACCTTGTCGGAACTCCCTATCGAACCGCTCGCGACGCCACTTGATGTCTCGCAGGATGCCTATCTCCAACACGTCGGTTTTCCCGGCGAGGCGCCATATACACGCGGGGTACAACCGACGATGTATCGGGGGCGTCGCTGGACGACGCGGATTTTTTCCGGCTTTGGTTCGGCGCACGAGACAAATGCGCGTTACAAATATTTGCTGTCTCAAGGCAATGACGGACTGAGTGTTGCGTTCGATTTGCCTGCCTTATACGGCTACGATGCCGACCATCCCATGGCGGCAGGAGAAGTGGGGAAATGTGGCGTGGCTATAAGCTCCCTGGCTGATATGGAAGTCCTGTTTGATGACATTCCTTTGGATCAGGTCAGTACGTCGATGACGATTACTTCGACTGCGGCGATTGCGTTGGCGATGTATATCGTTGTAGCTGAGAAACAAGGGGTGTCGGCGGAGAAACTTCGTGGCACAGTCCAAAACGACATTTTGAAAGAATACATTGCCCAAAAAGAATGGATTTTTCCACCGCGGCCTTCACTCAGACTTGTCAAGGATTCGATTGCATATTGTGCAGAGCATGTTCCGCAGTGGAATTCGGTGAGTATTAGCGGGTACCACATTCGTGAAGCTGGGGCGACCGCCGTGCAAGAATTAGCCTTTACGCTCTACGACGGTCTGACGTATGTACAGGAAATGGTTGAGGCGGGTTGTCCGGTTGATGCGTTTGCGCCACGCTTGTCCTTCTTTTTTGATGTCCACAATGATTTTTTTGAGGAAATTGCAAAATTCCGCGCAGCTCGACGTATTTGGGCGCGTGAGATGGCGCAGCGGTATCAGCCGAAGGACCCTCGTTCCTTATTGCTGCGCACCCACGCGCAGACGGCAGGGGTGTCATTGACCGCACAGCAACCCAACAATAACGTGGTGCGCGTTGCAGTCCAGGCCTTGGCGGCTGTGCTTGGTGGCACCCAATCGCTGCACACGAATGCGCTCGATGAAGCCCTCGCTTTGCCAACGGAAGATGCGGCACGTATTGCGCTACGTACGCAGCAAATTATTGCGCATGAGACGGAGGTTGCAGATACGGTCGATCCTTTTGGTGGGTCGTATTATCTCGAGAAGCTCACCGATGAGTTAGAAGCACAGACTTACGAGTACTTCCGGAAGCTTGACGAACTCGGAGGTATGGTTCGGGCGATTGAGTTAGGTTATCCGCAACGTGAAATAGGTGAAGCCGCCTATCGCTATCAGCGTAAGCTGGAGACTGGTGACGAAGTGATTGTCGGGGTTAACGAATACGCTGCAGAAGGGTCAATACCCATTGATCTCCTCATAATTGATGAAAAAACGGAACGGGAACAGATTGCCCGCCTTCAAAAATTACGTCAAACACGCGATAATGAGGCGCTGACGCAAGCCTTGCGTACTCTTGAGGTTGCCGCTCAAGGAGAGGACAATATGATGCCATATCTCCTCGATTGCGTGCGAGCTTATGGAACGATTGGAGAAATCTCGGACATACTCCGTGGCACTTGGGGAACGTATGACGAACCTACGGGGGCTTTTTCTTCGGTGTGACATGCTGGCGGAGATGAGAGGCTTATATATGACATGAGCTCTATACGGATAGACTTGAGCGCCGAGTGTGAAGAGAATCGTGTCATGATGCAAAGCTTTCTCACGTGAGTAAGCTTTGTTTTTTATGTATAATGGAGAACTTTTAAAGCAAAGCTTGAGTTTGAAGAAGGGCTTCGTTATAATTCCTCTCAACTGTTACTTGAGATTCTGCTCTTAGGGGATATATGAACCGTTTCGTATAAGGACACGCCTCCCATATAGCATGGAGCTTAGTCGCTGTTAATGTTTTAGAATGGGAGAAGGGGGCGTTTACAGGAATTTAGGTCGACTGAAATAAGCTGCTGAGCTTATAACTGCTGAAGTAATGGTAACTTAAAAGAAACGATCGGAATTCAGCTTAGTCTGACCCCTGCTCAGAGCTGATGGAACCGAGAAGGGGATTCTCTGATGAAAATTGATAAAGCGAATATAGAAAAGTTTATTCGTGAGAAAGTTGAAGTCGAAGCACTCACTGATGCGCAGATTGCTCGCTTATTGAATGTTGGTACTTCAACTGTTTCACATTGGCGGAACAAATTCAATATCAAACCCGCAGATAAATTTAAGCGCAAATTTAAAGAGAAATACGGACCTGATGCACTGGAATCCTTTGATATGATGGTGCAAAATCGTACCACCTTACAAGAAATTGCCAATTATTTTGGCTTTACACGTGAGTATGCACGTCAAGTATTTAATAAGCTGTATAATGGTTCCTACAGTGAGCATCTTCGGCAGCGAAGGTATCGATGATCTTTCCTTTTCTGTCTTCATGTGTTACTTGAGTATTCAACATCTTGCCTCCCGATCTCCCCGGAAGTGTATGCGGCGCGCCACACATTATGCGGCGCGCCACACATTATGTGTTGTGTGGTAGGACATACTGTTTTCGTTGAGTTCGTCGCCATCCCTCACGCGTGCGCGCTGGCTCTGCGTTGACTTTAGATATGGAGTGCGTTATAGTCGCCCCCGGTGTCTAATCGGAAATTTAAGGGTTGTTTCAGACCATGAGTAAGCGGGTTGAGGTTGTAATACTGGCGGCTTGTTGCCTGGTAAGTTTCGGGATGGGCTGGGTGATGGGAAGCAACAGCCAAGAGATTGGCGGGGCGCTTTTCTTTTATCTCCTGGCTCTTTTCTTGTTTCTCGCAATATTCCGTCCTCAGTCCTTGTAGCGCAGACCAATATCCCTCTGTCTTCACGATTAATACATTTGGCGGTGTAGCTCAGCCGGTTAGAGCATGCGGCTCATATCCGCAGTGTCCGGGGTTCAAGTCCCTGCACCGCCACTTCTTTTCTCCCGTCGACCTATATGTTTCGCAAGTGACAGGGCTGTGTTGAGACGTAGGGAACCTTCATGTTCGTTGTTAATATCCAGACCTGCATCGACGAGGGTAGGATGGTTATCCACGGCGCGCGTGTCGTTGTCGCTGTGTCAGGTGGGGCGGATTCCGTGGCGCTCCTCGCAGCGCTCTTTCAGTTGCGCTTGCATTATGCGATGACTCTCACTGTCGTCCACGTGAACCATCAGCTTCGTGGTAAGGAATCGCGTCGGGATGCCTTGTTTGTTGAACAGTATGCAGCACGTCTAGGAGTCCCGTGCTACGTTGAAAGCGTAGACGTCAAGGCCGTCCAACGTACCACCGGACTTTCGCCCCAGCACGCGGCTCGCAAGCTTCGCTATGAGTTTTTCACGCGGATACAGCGTACATTATCGGCAACTCGCGTCGCATTAGGGCACACCGCCAATGACCAAGCGGAGACATTACTGGTCCGTTTAGTGCGTGGGGGCGGTCCCGCTGGATTTGCCGGGATGCCAGCTGTGCGCTTGCCATATATTCGACCGCTCATACGGATGTATCGTTACGAGATTGAGGCCTATCTCACCGCGAATGGTTTACCATGGGTAGAAGATAATACGAATACTGAGCGGGTATATCTGCGCAATCGCCTTCGCCTCGATCTTTTGCCTCTGCTCCGGCAGTATAATCCACAGATCGACAAACGGCTAAATGATCTGGCGGCTATGCTGAGTGCTGACAACCGTTATCTGGAGCGGCAGACCGATATTCTCATGCCGCAGGTCATTTCTTGGCAAACTGAGGGGCGAGTCTTCCTGGAGTGCCGTGTGTTTTGTACTATGGCGTTGTCGCTGCAGCGTCGTGTCTTACGGCGTATAGGTGATACAGTATTACACTCGGAGGCCGCGGTCAATTTTCGCCATATCGAAGTCCTGCGCGACCTTCTCATAGAGGCGGAGGCGGGCAAACGAGCGACATTCCCCGGTGGTTGGCGGGCCGAACGGCAGCGCACCGGGGTGCTGTTGTGGAATGTACGTCACCTACCATCGCGAAGTCTCATACGCACTCTCCCGGTTCCAGGGTTTATCGATATCCCAGAACTAGCTCTACGACTTACTGCCGATGTGCTCGCAAGAGCGCCGATGTGCTTGGCTACCGAATCTGATGTCGCTTACATGGACCTGCAACATCTCACATTACCTCTCGCTGTGCGGTGCCGTCAGCCAGGGGATCGTGTGCACCCGCTGGGGGCTCCTGGGAGCAAAAAACTCAAGGATTTTTTCATCGATAAAAAGATACCGAAGGCGCAGCGTGATATGATCCCTCTCGTGATAAGTGATTCCGAGATCGTTTGGGTCGTTGGATACGGCTTAGCCGACCCTTGTAAAGTCCGTCCACACACACAACACGTCGTACGCCTGTCTTGTGAGCGCGGTGAAGTCTGACCTATGAATCTTGCCGACAATTCCCAGTTGCGCCTCCTGCTGAGTGCGACACAAATTCAAGCACGAGTTGCGGCACTCGGAATGCAACTCAGTCGCGATTATGCAGCGACTGCCGAGCTGCGACTCGTTGGTGTCTTGAAAGGTGCATGGATATTTTTTGCGGATCTCGTGCGACACCTCGATCTTGATGCTACCTGCGATTTTTTAGGGACATCCAGTTATGGTGACGAGACCAAGAGTAGTGGAGTGGTGCGTTTGACCGCGGATTTGGATACATCGATAACCGGGCTGGATGTCGTGCTCGTTGAGGATATTGTCGATACAGGGCTGACCATGCGTTTTTTGCTCGACACGCTTTGGTTGCGTGGCCCGCGCGATATTCGAGTGTGTACGCTGTTAGATAAGCCGAGTCGCCGTCGCGTCCCCTTTACACCCGATTATGTCGGATTCACGATACCCGATCACTTTGTCGTCGGATACGGGCTTGATTGGGCTGGTGCGTATCGCCATCTTCCTTACATCGCCATGTGCGACATGCCATGAGGGAGAGCGGCTTATCAGAATTGTCACTGTCTGAATGTGTATGGTATGCTTGGGGCGAATTGTCGTGTCCTTTGTACTGAGCATGCATTCCTCCTCGGTAGAGTAAGGAGGTTCCTTTGAGTCAGTTTTACCAAAAGCTTGCCTTATGGTTGGTATTTGGGTTGATCCTTGTATTTATGTGGAGCTATTTCAGTAAGACAGGACAACCTGCTGAAGAGATTCTCTATAGCGACTTCTTGAACCAGGTGGCCCAAGGAGAGGTGAGTTCCGTCCGCATTCAGGGAGAAAAAGTCACTGGGCAATACGCCAGCGCTGATGGGGCCGTAGGACGCTTCAAAACCTATATCCCGAATGACGACAACTTGATTCGTCTCTTGCGCGAGCATCAAGTGCGTATCCAAGTTGAGCCACCGGAAAAGAATTCCTATATCATGCAGTTTTTGTTGTCCTGGGCACCAGTGATGTTGCTGATAGGCCTATGGATCTTTTTTATGCGCCAGATGCAGAGTGGTGGGAGCAAAGCTCTGTCGTTTGGGAAGAGTCGGGCGCGGCTTCTGACTGATCAAAAGCAGAAGGCCACGTTTGCCGATGTCGCTGGGGTTGACGAGGCAAAAGTCGAGCTCGAAGAAATTATCGACTTTCTCAAAGATCCACAGCGGTTTCAGATGCTTGGCGGAAAAATCCCGAAGGGAGTCCTCTTGATGGGCCCTCCGGGAACTGGCAAGACCTTGTTGGCACGGGCGATCGCAGGAGAGGCGAACGTCCCGTTCTTTAGCATTAGCGGTTCGGATTTTGTGGAGATGTTTGTCGGGGTTGGCGCATCACGTGTGCGTGATTTGTTCGAACAGGGCAAGAAACATGCCCCGTGCATTATCTTTATTGACGAAATTGACGCCGTGGGTCGACATCGTGGAGCCGGGCTTGGCGGAGGCCATGACGAGCGTGAGCAAACGCTGAATCAGCTTTTAGTCGAGATGGACGGCTTTGAATCGAATGACGGCGTGATTCTCATCGCAGCAACGAATCGGCCTGATGTGTTGGACCCGGCGCTTCTCCGTCCAGGACGTTTCGATCGCCAAGTAGTTGTCGCCCGTCCCGATGTGCGGGGGCGGTGTGGCATTTTGACCGTGCATGCGAAAGGGATCCCGTTGGCGTCCAACGTGAATTTAGAAGTGTTGGCGCGCGGGACGCCGGGGTTTTCGGGTGCCGATTTAGCCAATTTGCTCAATGAGGCAGCGCTTTTAGCTGCGCGCCGACACAAGACGCAAGTGGAAATGACCGATCTTGAGCATTCCAAAGATAAGGTCCTGATGGGCGTTGAGCGGCGCAGTCTCGTGATTAGTGATGAGGAAAAACGGGTGACGGCTTATCATGAAGCTGGCCACACCTTGGTTGCGAAGCTTTTGCCCGGCACTGATCCGATTCATAAAGTCACGATTATTCCACGTGGTATGGCACTTGGCATAACGCAGCAGCTGCCGACGGAAGAAAAGCATGCGTATCCCCGAGAGTATCTCCTCAATAATTTGTCGATTTATATGGGGGGACGTGCATCGGAAGAATTGATTTTCAAAGATCCGACGACTGGTGCTGGAAATGATATTGAACGCGCGACGGAGCTGGCGCGTAAAATGGTCTGTGAGTGGGGCATGAGCGAACGCATGGGCCCTTTAGCCTTCGGGAAACAGGAAGAGCAGATTTTTCTGGGACGCGAGATTGCTCAACACAAGGATTATAGTGAGGTGACGGCGATTGCTATTGATGAAGAAATTAAGCTGATGGTCGTCAATGGCTATGAAACAGCGAAGTCGACACTCGCTACGAATATCCAGACCTTGCATGCTATTGCCCAAGCGCTTATTGAGCGGGAAGAGTTGAGCGCTGACGAAATCGACCGTATTGTTACTGAGTGGAGCGATACGGAGCGTGATGCCAGTGCGATGCTTCCTGATACGACGGATTCGTCGTCGACAACGTAGGGTGTGTTGTCCCCTGAGGGACCTGTCCCTTCACACATGTTTTCCCGCCTTGATCGTTGATTTCCACGCATGGAAGTGATGCAGATGACCCGTATGTTTGGGACCGATGGTATACGGGGGGTGGCGAATATTGCCCCCATGTCCCCTGAGGTTGCGTTGCAGCTTGGTCGTGCTTCGGTGCCGGTTTTAGCCCCGGCCTCTGTGGGGCGCAAGCCTGTGTTTGTGATTGGACGGGATACGCGTCTCTCGGGTCCCATGCTAGAGGGGGCTTTAGTGGCCGGGTTATGTTCCGCAGGGGCTGATGTCCGCACGGTCGGTGTGTTGCCGACCCCTGGTGTAGCCTATCTCACTCGTCAGCTCGGAGCTGTGGCGGGTGTGATGATTTCGGCGTCGCATAATCCCTACGCGGATAATGGGATCAAGTTCTTTTCTGCTGAAGGCTACAAGCTTGACGACCAGCTTGAGGAGGCTATAGAAAGCGAATTCCATGCATCGTCTTCCCAGGCACGCGTGACTGGAGCTGACGTAGGTGGTGTGTGGGATGAGACGCATGCACGGCAAGACTATATCGATTTTCTGGCTGCGACGTTTGCTCATGCGTGTTCCACTGATTTACGCATTGGTCTCGACTGCGCACATGGCGCGGCTTCGGAGGTGGCGCCTCGTCTTTTCCAACAGCTCGGAGCGCAGGTAGCGGTCTGGCATGCCTCGCCTGACGGGCGCAATATTAATGCTCAGTGCGGTTCGCTTTATCCTGAGTTTTTGCAACGGAAAGTGGTGGAAGAGGGATTAGACTTGGGCTTCGCTTTTGACGGAGACGCTGATCGTGTCATGGCGGTGGACCATACCGGGCGTTGCCTTGATGGGGATTATATTCTGACCGTGGCTGCGCAAGCTCTGCAACGGCAGGGGAATTTAGCGCAGAACGTGGTGGTCAGTACCGTCATGGCGAATATGGGGTTGGATAAAGCCCTCCAGGCAATGGGGGTAACGCTGTACAAAACGCAGGTAGGCGATAAGTATGTCATGCAGGAGATGCAGAACCGCGGTGCTGTGCTCGGTGGAGAACAGTCCGGGCACATACTCTTCCTGCAGCAGCATACGACGGGAGATGGGTTGCTTGCAGCTCTCCAACTTGTGCAAGCTGTCGTTGCCCAAAAAACACCTTTGGCTGAGCTTGCACAGGTATTTCACAAATTCCCGCAGAAACTTGTGAATGTTTGCCTCCGTGAGCGCCACGATCCATTGACGGTGCCGCATGTGCAGGACGCTATACAGGACGCTGAAGCGACCTTGGGCCAGGAGGGCCGTATTTTGGTACGGTTGTCAGGTACGGAACCTGTGGCACGCGTGATGGTCGAAGGACCATCACATACGATTATCGATCCTCTTGCCCAGCAGATTGCGCACGCCATTACGGCTGAGCTTGGCCGGCGTGAGCGTGACGAATAACGGTGCGTGAGATTCCGAGGCGGTTGTCTTGAAGTGTGCGACGTGAGGAGTCGGAGGCATGGAGGTTGCCACCGCTGCGGCGATGCGTAATATTGATCAACGAACCATCAAGACCTACCGCGTTCCTGGCATTGTTTTGATGGAAAACGCCGGTTTGCAACTTGCGCGTGTGATGCACGAGCAGTGGCCTGATCTCGCACAACGCCATGTCACCATCGTCACTGGTCGTGGAAACAATGGCGGGGACGGATTCATTCTGGCGCGTCATCTCTGGCAACGTGGTATAGACGTGCAGGTGTTATTGCTGGCTGCTGGCCGCAGCTTGCGCGGCGACGCGCGGCGCGCGTACGTCATGGCTCGCGCGTATGGTGTGCCTATGGCAACGTGCACAACTCTGACGGCATGGCGCCGGGCAACACGTGACCTCCACACGACAGGGATTGTCGTCGATGCGATGTTGGGTACCGGTCTACAACGCCCTGCCGCAGGGGGCTACGCCGAAGCTATTTGCACATTAAACGCGCTGGGTAAGCCGATCGTTGCTGTCGATATTCCTTCCGGTCTCTGGGCTGATCAAGGCGACGCGCCTGAGCCACATATACGGGCAACCCATACAGTCACCTTTGCTTTACCAAAATGCGGTCTCCTTTTGCCTCCGGCTGATGCGGCAGTTGGCCACTTGCACATTGCCGACATCGGCATTCCTCGCAGTGCGATCGAAGCAGAGGCTATTCCGGTGCATTGGCTGGAGGCGCCGGAGGTCCGGCAAGCGCTACCACTGCGCCGGCCCGAAGCTCACAAAGGCAATCATGGTCACCTGTTAGTCGTCGCGGGCTCTCCCGGGAAAACAGGTGCGGCAATGTTAGCGAGCCGGTCGGCACTACGAGCTGGGGCTGGTCTCGTGACCCTGGCATTACCCGGAAGTTTGAACCGCGCGCTGGAAGCGCATGTCACAGAAGTCATGACGTTACCGCTTGCTGAAACCCCGACGGCAGCTATCGCTGCACAGGGTAGAGAAGCGATTTGCCACTTTGCGTCGAAAGTGCAGGCATTAGTGTTAGGGCCTGGGCTGGGAACTGAACCCGACACGGTTGCCTGCGTGCATAGTGTGCTCCGTGACGCAACCATTCCGATTGTCCTTGATGCTGATGGTCTGAATTGTCTGGTAGGGCATTTACACGTCCTGGAACAGTGTACGACGCCGATCATCCTCACACCTCATCCTGGCGAAATGGCGCGATTGCTTGGTGTGACGACTGCCGAAATCCAAACACAGCGATGGTCTGTGGCTCTGGATTTTGCCCGTCGTTATCGAGCATGGGTGGTGTTGAAAGGCGCCCGGACAGTTATTTATACGCCAGATGGGCAGCGCTGGGTGAATTCTACCGGTAATGCTGCATTGGCGACTGCCGGCACGGGTGATGTACTCGCCGGAGCAATTGGCGCGTTTTTATGTCAGGGGTTAGAGCCGCAGCAGGCGGCATTATGCGGCGTGTACCTCCATGGATTGGCTGGCGACCGCCTACGCGACCGTATGGGATCGGCAGGACTTATTGCATCAGATGTCGTGGAGGAGTTACCCTATGCCGTTCGTGCTGTGCAAGAGGGAGAGGCATGCAGCCTGTAGCAACGCGCCGCTGGCACACAGCTAGTCCGGAGGAAACGCATGCGCTCGGGTTTCGCTGTGGTCAGCTCGCCCGTGCGGGGGATTTTATTGCATGTTGTGGCACATTGGGAGCGGGCAAGACGACATTTGTCCAGGGTTTTGCCGAAGGCCTCGGGGTAGGAGATGAGCACTACGTTCGCAGTCCCACGTTTACTCTCATGCAAGAATATCGTGGCCGTTTGCCGCTGTACCATTTTGATTTTTATCGTCTGACGGATGCTCGTGAGGTCGAGAATATCGGTTTTGATGATTACCTCGACAGTGTGGGTGTGGTGCTTGTCGAGTGGGCCGATAAATTTCCGACGCTCTTGCCGCTGGCGCGTTTGCATATTGTCATCGATATTCCCCAGCCGGACCAACGAGATATCTGTTGTGCTGCATTTGGCGATTCGTATACACGCTATGTGTGCCCTGCACTCTAACAATGGCAGGACATCGTGATCAAAGTCCTCGTGTGTTTACTCTCCGGGTTACTCGTTGGATGGCTTGTGTTTGTGAGCGGAAGCTCCCGCACTCCTATTCCTAAGCCACCGCCGGCTTTGTCGCCATTCGCCGAATCTGCTGACGTTGAACCAGATGGCCGCGTGCAAGGCCTACAGCTGGTCGAACAGGCCGATATGAATAGCGTCTGGGAAGTGTATGCTGGAGAGGTGGCGTGGTATGCGACATCACAGCGCGCAACGATGCACCGCATACGAGCGCGTGTATTCCAAGCCGAGATGCCTCCGATCTGTCTCGATGCCGAATATGGCCAAGTCGCTCGAGCTACCGGTGATATGTCTGTCTCTGGCCATGTCCGTGTGCAGCACCTTGCAGGGTACACCGTTACGACGGACACTCTGCACTGGCAAGCGGCCGATCGCGTGTTGTACACTGATGACCCTGTGCAGATTGTCAGTGCGACGGTGCGTATCCGTGGGGTGGGATTCCGCAGTAAGATAGCACAGCGGCGGTTCATGTTGCAGCGGAACGTCCGCGCTTCCTTGCGGCTTGACTAGCATAGGGATAGGCATGCGACGATGGGCTCTCTGGTTGTTACTCCTCGGTAACCTGGTGTTATACGTGGACTCCGAGGCCCAGGATAGATCCCCGCAAGGAGGAATGCCTCGACTGCTTGCCACACAGGAATGTGAAGGCGAGGCTCGTCTTTTGGATATCTCGGCTGAACGCCTGACTTTTGATAGTGAGACGCGCACGTTTACTTTCGAGGAAAAGGTGCGCGTCCGTCGATGTCACATGATACTACTGAGTGATCGCTTACATGTGACCAATGACATCAAAGGCGGAAGCGTGGAGCGATTGATTGCGCAGGGCCATGTCCGCTTTCAGCAAGGTGCGCACCGCGTCCGGGCTGAGCGAGCGGAATATTTTGACGCGGAGCAAAAGCTGGTGTTAACAGGCCACCCTCGCGCCTGGAACACGCAGGAACGGCATGAAGTATCGGGCGAGGAAATTGTGGTCTTTCTCAACCAAGAGAAAATCGCGGTTAAACGCGCTCGAGTCGTGTTCCATCCACAACAAAAGCCTTTACCTGCCACGAACGGACGCTAAGGCGATGTTAGCAGCCCAAGCCATTACTAAGACCTATCGCGGACGTCCAGTTGTCCGCGATGTGAGCCTGCAGGTCCATGAGGGAGAGATCGTCGGCTTGCTTGGCCCGAACGGTGCGGGGAAGACCACGACATTTTACATCGTCGTTGGCTTGGTACAGCCGGATGCAGGTGCTGTTTCTTTGGACGGCAAGCCCCTGACGTCGCTCGCCATGCACCAACGCGCGAGGTTAGGCATTGGGTATCTACCACAGGAACCGTCGATTTTTCGTAACATGACGGTTGAAGAGAATCTGGTGGCCATTCTTGAAACGCTTGCGTTAAGCCGTGTTGCGCGCCAAGAGCGGATAGATACCCTGTTGGCGGAGTTTGATCTCACGGCGTTACGGAGCGTCAAAGGCTACGCCTTATCGGGTGGGGAACGTCGACGCGTTGAACTTGCACGCTTGTTGGTGACCTCGCCACGCTATATCTTACTTGATGAGCCGTTTACGGGGATCGATCCAATAATGGTCGGGGAGCTCCAGCGCCTTATTTTTCGCTTGAAACGACAAGGCATGGGCATTTTTATCACGGATCACCGTGTGCGCGAGACACTAGAAATTACTGATAGAGCGTATATTATGCATGCTGGTTGCATTCTCCAAAGTGGTATGCCCCAGGAATTAGTTGAAAGTCGAGAGGTAAGGGAAATATACTTAGGGGAAAGATTCTCCTTTTCTTCCAATAATAACGAGATAGTGTGAGGTTCTGCTGTGGCTCTTGAGGTTAAGCTTGCGCTGAAGACAACCCAAAAGCTTGTTATGACGGCCATGCTGCAGCAAGCAATCAAACTGCTACCGCTTTCTCGTTTGGAATTGGTTCAAAAAGTGCATCAGGAGATGCTGGAGAATCCCTTCCTCGAAGACGTCTCTGCGCAAGAAGAGAATGGGCTTGATCCCGCAGATGACGGCCTCACCCAAGACACCGAAGAAGAACCTCCGAAAGAGCTAGACATTGATTGGGAAGCCTATCTCCAGGATAGTGGCGGTGACCCGGGCTTTCCGATCGATAACGGGCGAGAAGTGCCATCGCTTGAAGCGACGTTGAAAGACGAGACGTCGTTGACCGAATATTTACTCTGGCAGTTATCATTGGCCGTGTACACCGATCGTCAGAAAGACATTGGAGCATATCTTATTGGGAACATTGATGAAAATGGTTATTTGCAGTGTTCCTTGGACGATGCCGCTGCCGCACTGGATGTCACTCCCGATCAGGTGCAAGACGTACTGCAGGTCATTTGGTCCTTTGATCCGCCGGGCATTGGCGCGAGGGATCTCCAAGAGTGTCTGTTGATACAACTTGAACATTTAGATATGCGCGAGTCTTTGGCTGGCCAGCTTGTGGAAACCTGCCTGGAGCGACTTGAGGAACGCCATTTTCATCGTATTGCAAAGGAGTTCGGAGCGAGCCTTGAAGAAGTGCTTGCGGCGGTGAAGCTCATTCGTGAGCTCGATCCGAAACCGGGTGATCGCTATGGGGCGGATCGCGTTGAGTATATTGTTCCGGACGTCGTAGTGGTCAAGGTTGGAGATGATTATCAGATTGGTCTGAATGATGATGGCATGCCCAAGCTCCGCATCAATTCGCTGTATCAGAGTATTCTCCGGCGTGGCGAGAGCATGCAGGGTGATACCCGCGACTACCTGGAAGAGAAATTTCGTTCAGCCGTGTGGCTCATGAAGAGTATTGAGCAACGGCGCCAAACGTTGTTGAAGGTGGCGGTCAGCCTCTGTGGATTTCAACACGAATTTCTTGAAAAAGGCTTGCCGGCTTTGAAGCCTTTAGTACTCAGGGATGTGGCTGACGATATTGGCATGCACGAATCGACTGTGAGCCGTGTGACCACCAATAAATACATTCATACGCCTCAAGGCGTCTTCGAACTGAAATTCTTTTTCCATAGCGGCCTTAACTCGTTCGGAGGCGACACGATGTCGTCTGTGAGCGTGAAGGATATTATCCGTAAAGCGGTGGCGGCGGAAGATGCACGGAAACCACTCACCGATCAACAACTCGTGATGTTGCTGGAACAAAAAGGGATAAAAATCGCCCGCCGTACGGTTGCAAAATATCGTCAAGAACTTCGCATTGCTCCTGCGAGCCGACGCAAACGGCTCTTTGGCCTCTGAGCCGCTGGCTTTGTTCGTTTCCCGCACTTGCTTGCCTTGGACGTTGTACCAGACATATGGTGCCTTATGTTTGTCGTGATCGTCAGTGGATTATCCGGGGCGGGAAAAAGTGTTACGATCAAAGCCTTTGAGGATCTGGGGTTTTACTGCGCTGATAATCTTCCCACTGCACTGATTCCCACTTTCACCGATCTCCTTGTCCAGAGTAACATTGAACGTGTGGCATTAGGGATTGATATTCGCGAGCGCCATTTCTTAGATGGTCTCTTCGAAGTCTTGACAAGTCTGCAGGGGCAGGGACATCATGTGGAGCTCTTGTTTCTTGAGGCGAGCGACGATGTGCTCCTGCGCCGCTACAGTGAAACCCGCCGCAAGCATCCGCTAGCCATGGCTGATTCCGTACCACACGGCATTGCGTTGGAGCGTGAACTGTTGGCTAGCCTGCGGCAGCGGGCGACACGGATCGTTGATACGTCGGCCCTCACACTGCATGAATTGCGTGCGTTGGTCCAGGCTGCCTATCGGTCGCAGGGTGGCGATGGGCGTATGCAAGTGTCGGTGGTGTCGTTTGGTTTCAAATACGGCGCGCCGACGAATACGGATCTGCTCTTCGATGTACGCTTTTTACCGAACCCGCACTTTGATCCGGACTTGCGCGCCCATACCGGGCAAGAACCTGAGGTGGCTGCGTATGTCTTGGAGAACCCTATGGGACGTACTTTTGTCCAGCATTTGCATGATTTTCTTGGTATGTTGATGCCGTTCTATGAGCATGAAGGCAAATCGTATTTGATGATTAGTATTGGCTGTACTGGTGGGAAACATCGTGCCGTGGCAACGACGGAAAGCGTCGTGCAGCATTTACGCCACTTGGGCTATCGTGTTTCGTGCCAACATCGTGATGTTGCGAAAGATAGCTGAGATGACGCTGCGGTAAGCGTGTGTGACAAGCTTTGCTTGGTGCGGTGCGTGTTTTGGAGGAGAGAGTGGCATTACCGACCGTCGCGATTCTTGGACGCCCCAATGTGGGGAAGTCCACCTTGTTTAACCGTATTCTCGGTCGCCATGCGGCGTTGGTCGACCAAACAGCTGGGGTAACACGTGACCGACATTATGGCGAAGCCGAGTGGCTCGGGCATACCTTTCGTCTTGTGGATACGGGTGGCATCGTTGCCGAGGAGACGAGCGAGCTGATGCAAGCGGTGCACGCGCAAGCGGAATATGCTTTGGCCGAAGCGCAGCTTGCGCTTTTTGTCCTCAATGCTCGGGAAGGGGTGACGGCTGCGGACCAGGAGATCGCCTTGCTCCTGCGCAAAGCGGACAGACCGGTGATACTTGTGGCGAATAAAGTCGAAATGGCCGAGATGGACCTGGATGTGAGCGCTTTGTACCGTCTTGGTTTTGGCGAGCCCCATTTAATCTCAGCGGAACACGGCCGTGGCATCGGCGATATGCTCGATGCTGTGCTGGAAGCCTTACCGTCGGCAGCGGGAGGGCAAGCCGAATCGGTGAGTGTGCAGGTCGCGATTGTTGGACGGCCCAACGTTGGGAAATCCTCGTTGGTGAATCGGATACTTGGTGAGGAACGTCTCTTGGTGAATGCGACACCTGGTACGACGCGAGACGCTATTGACAGTCGCGTCCGCGCGCATGGGAAATTGTATACGCTGGTTGATACAGCGGGGATGCGCAAGCCGCACCGTATCGGTGAAACCCTTGAGAAGGCCACGGTTGCCATTTCCTTGAAACGTATCCAGCGTTGTGAAGTTGCTGTGCTCGTACTCGATGCTCTCGAGGGTATCCTGGAGCAGGACGTGCGCATCGCCACGTACATTGAGCGCCAAGGGAAGGCATGCGTGGTTGCGGTCAACAAGTGGGATGCGATCGAGAAAGAGACGGGAACCTACGAGACATTTCGACAAAATATTCGTGATGCCATGCCGTTCCTGGCGCATGCCCCGGTGATTAGCCTCTCGGCACTGAGCGGCCAACGCGTAGTGAAATTATTTCCGCTGATTGATACGGTTGTGGAGGCTGCGAAATGCCGCGTAACTCCTGCACATCTCAACACGTTTTTGAAAACGGTGACACAGCGACGTCCACCGCCTCTCTATCGTGGGAAGGCGGTTAAGTTCTCCTTCATGCTCCAAACCTTAGTGCAGCCGCCGACTTTTTTGTGTTTTGTCAACCGGCCCACGGGAGTCGCGCAGCATTATCAGCGGTACCTGGAAAACCAACTCCGGCAGCACTTTGGTTTTGCTGGAACACCTCTCCGACTGCATTTCCGCAAAAAATAAGGGAAAGAGGGCCTTGTCACCGAGCGATCTGGGCTCCCTTGTTGATCCCACCGGCTTTTGTCCGCTATAGTATGGGGCAACTTTCAGCTCATATCAGTGACGGTAAGCCATTTCTCCTGTGTGGAGACATGCGAGAAGAGACCATGGCGAGCAAACGTGATCAGATGCCTCAAGAGGATTTAGATGCTGTGTTAGCATCTAAGCCGTTCTTTAAAATAGGTGAAGTGGCGAAATTGCTAAGGGTCAAACCCCATGTCCTGCGCTATTGGGAGACGGAATTTTCTTCAATCAGGCCAAAAAAAAATCCGTCAGGCCAACGGATTTATGCCCGCGCGGACATCGAAGCTATTGTGGAGATTCAAAACCTCCTGTACAATGAGCGTTACACAATCTCAGGAGCACGGCAGATGCTGTCCCGTCAGCGCAAAACCCCGCCGAATCACGCTTTTGAGAACGCACCGAGCGAGTTGCCGCGTGCGTTGGCTACATTAAAAGAAGATGTATATGACGTACTGGCATTGTTAGAAAAGATGCCAATGATCTAAGCGGGGCGTGGCGCAGCCTGGTAGCGCACTTGCATGGGGTGCAAGGAGTCGGAGGTTCAAATCCTCTCGCCCCGACTTCCCGCCTGTTGAAGAGATGTTTTGGAGAGTATTCGGTGTGCATGCCTCCTATTGTACTGCCGAAAAACACTTCCTCATTGCATCTCTCGCCAATTTTGTAGACAATACAAAAGACTGATGTATGTAGTTGATCGGGGCGTAGCGCAGCCTGGTAGCGCGCCTGCTTCGGGAGCAGGAGGTCGGAAGTTCAAATCTTCTCGCCCCGACTTTTTGTCGGCTCAGTATGTGCGGTTGACGTGTTATTAGCCTGGAGTCACGGACTCTTGCCGAACATGTCGTGGTTGTGACACATCCTCAACGAGCGGTGAGCAAGGTCCCGGGATATCTTGTGAACTGCTCACCGGTGCGGAGTAAGCATGCGACTTCGTCGGCTGTTATGGCACCTCCCGTTGTGGGGAGTTTGTCTTGCCGCGTCTGTGGGTTGTCAAAGTAGAGCACTCCGTGAGTCGGTCATCACCTCGCCCTCCTCAGTTGCCAAGCCTGGCGTGTATCATGTCGTCCGACGTGGTCAGACATTATGGAGCGTTGCCCAAGCGTATAATGTAGATATCGGCAGGCTGAAGCGCTCGAACCACCTTGCTGCAAAGCCGATATTGCGTGTCGGGCAACGGCTCTATATTCCTGGTGCCACGCGGCTGCGTCATGTCGCCAGTCGGTGCCCGTGTAAGCCTGCCCCACAGCCCGCTTCGCGCCCTCGGTCTCCTTCCTCCTCTTCCTATCGCTCGAAGACACCTCGCTCTGCTCAGTTTGTCTGGCCGCTCCGCGGTACGATCACGCGCGGTTTTCACCAAGGAGGGCGTCGTCGGCATAATGGCGTGGATATTGCCGCTGCGAAAGGTACGGTTATTCGCGCTGTAGCAGATGGTAAAGTGATCTTTAGTGCATGGGGACCGCGAGGATATGGCCGTATTGTAATTGTGCGGCATACTGCCGGACTCGTGACGGTGTATGCTCATAACCACAAGAATCTTGTGCGGTCTGGACAGTGGGTGCGGCAAGGCACGCCTATTGCCACAGTCGGTCGTAGTGGGCGGGCGACGGGGTACCATCTGCATTTTGAAGTCCGGCGAAAAACTGTGCCGATATCTCCTTTCTCTTTCTTGCCACCGAACCGCCGCCTTGCGCGGCTCCAGCGTCCCTGAATCGTGTTGACTGTTGCGCTACTGCCTGGAAAGGAGCGCTGCGTATGCTTGATGTACTGAAAGCGAAAATTCGAGACATTCCGGATTTTCCCCAGCCCGGGATTCTCTTCAAGGACATCACGCCGCTGTTGGGGGATCCGCAAGCATTACAGATAGCCGTTGACGCGTTTGCGCATCGCTTTATTGGGCGCCGTATTGATTACGTTGTTGGGATCGAAGCACGTGGCTTTATCCTTGGCGCAGCTCTAGCGTATAGACTCAACGCCGGGTTTGTCATGGTGCGTAAACCGGGGAAACTCCCAGCCGAAACGCTGAGCGCGACGTACGAGTTGGAATATGGACAGGATGAGCTTGAGATTCACCGCGATGCTGTACAGCCGGGATCAAGCGTTGTCTTGGTGGACGATGTTATGGCAACAGGAGGGACGGCGCGCGCCGTGACGGAACTCCTGACAAGGCTGCAGTGTGATATCGTTGAATTGGCCTTTCTCATTGAACTGTCCTTCCTGAATGGACGCGAACGTTTGCAAGGCTATCGTCTGTTTTCACTTTTGCAATATTAGGCGTGTGTATCTGTGGCTCTATCGCTCTCTGCCTCTTCCCTTGCGGCACACCATGTCGACCCACGGCTCCAACGCGTCGTGTTACGGCGTATCTTGAAACAGGTATCGCGATCGTTTTACCTGAGTTTGGTTGTTTTGCCGGCATCGGTGCGTCGTCAGGTGAGTTTGGCGTATCTGTTTTGCCGTGCAGCCGATACACTTGCCGATACGCGCATGCTGCCGTATGATGAACGCTTGCGTGTGCTGCGGGTTTTTCGCCGGCAATTTCGTCTGCCTGCTCCAGTCGCTGAGGAGATCATAGAGCTGCAAAACATGGTGCTCCCGCACCAGGGGACAGCGGGCGAGCAGCATTTACTTCGGTATCTGCCAGAGTGTTTTCAGCTCCTGCAAGGGCTGGCTGTCGCAGACCAACAGCTCATCAGAGAGCTTGTTTTGACACTGACACGTGGCATGGAAATGGACCTCAGCTGTTTTCCCCCCGAGTCGGCTGGCACCGTGCAGGCGTTGCCTGATGTCGCCGCCCTCGATCGCTATACTTACTACGTTGCTGGCGTTGTTGGAGAATTTTGGACGAAAATCCACGCTGCCCATCTTCCTGTCCTACGCCGTCAGGACGTGCCGTCATTAAGCGCTTTAGGGGTCCGTTTTGGTAAAGGGTTGCAACTCACGAATATTTTGAAAGATATCGGACGTGATCTGGAGAATGGGCGCTGTTATGTGCCAACCCAGTTGTTGCAGACCGTACAGGTTGCGCCGCATGAGCTACGGAATCCGGCAAATGACCCCCGTATGCGCCCTGTCTTGAGTGCCCTGGTGCGTTATACGCTGACACATCTCGATCATGCACATGAGTATATTCACCGTCTTCCACGGCGCACCGTACGGTTGCGATTGAGCTGTATGTGGCCGTTGCTTTTCGCGGTGCAGACCTTAGAGGTTATTTGTATGTCTGAGGCATTGTTTAATCCACAGGCCCGCGTCAGAATCACCCGGCGTGCTGTGTATCAGACCATGCTGTGGTCACTCTGGTGTCTTGTCTCTCGGCGGGGTTTTACGTGGTATTACACTCAGATGCGCCAGCGTCTGTTACGAGCCTTTAAGGCGTGGGGCGAACCGATTGAGTGTATCTCAGCACCTCTCGGGGATCCTGCCGTGGAAAGCGAGACAGAAGGGTGACCTGGAAGGGTAGGGACACCGTAACCATAGGGCCAGGTGGCGCATTAGCCATCTCCGATGCTTGCTTGGATGTTGTCCGATCCAGCAACGCAGCTGCCGATCTATTGAGCATGGGAGGAACACAGGATGCTCGAACATTCGTGGGCACGCGCATTTGCTCAAGAGTGGATTGCGGCGTGGAACGCGCACGACCTGGAACGAATTCTGTCGCACTACGCCGATGACTTTGAGATGTCGTCTCCCCTCATCGTCGAGCGCCTTGGGGATCCTCGTGGCGTTGTGAAAGGGAAGACACAGGTCGGGGAGTACTGGCGGCCGAGCCTGTTTCTTGATCCCCCGCTGCATTTTGAATTGCTAGATGTCTTGGTTGGGATGGGTCAGCTGACCATCTATTACCGTAACGTCGGGAGACGGGTGGTGGCCGAAACCCTGACATTCGATACGTCGTTGCAGGCCATTCGCGGATGCTCCCAATGGTCTGTGCTGGAGGAGTAGTCGGTTGGATATAATTTTCGCAATGACACAGCACTCTTTATCAACCCAAAGATGGCGGGACAAACGTGGTGGTTTCATCCAGAGAGCAAGCAGAACGGCCGATCATCGGAGTGACGGTGGGAGACCCGGCGGGTATCGGGCCTGAGATCGTGGTCAAAGCGCTGGGCGACGCGGTGACGCATACGTGCATGCGACCGCTGGTGTTTACAGACCGGGCGGTATTGGTGCAGACGTTGGAAATGCTAGGCACAACAATGGACCTGCACGAGGTGCAGGCCCCATCCGAAGGGTACTTTCAGGCCGGCTGTGTGGATTTTATCGATGTGGGAGTATTGCATGGGCCGATCGCCTACGGTGAGGTGTCTGCCGCAGGGGGAAAGGCAGGCTATACCTATTTGGATCGGGCGATCGATGCGGCCCTTGCCGGGGCGGTCGATGGACTGGCCACTGCACCGCTCAACAAAGAATCGTTGCAGGCGGCCAAGCTGCCGTTTATCGACCATACGGCGGTTCTCAAGGCGCGGGCGGCTGAGCATGAGCCTATGACACTGTTCCTGGTGAAAAATCTGAAAATCTTTTTCCTCACCCGACACGTGTCGTTCCGAGCCATTCCTGCAGAAATTACGCCGGAGCTGATGCGCCAGACTCTGCCGCTGTGCGACCTCTATTTGCGGCAGCTCGGCATCGAATCACCGACGTTAGCCGTAGCGGCACTCAACCCGCACGGAGGTGAACAGGGGCTGTTTGGCGATGAAGAAGCGGAGATCCTCAGACCTGCAGTGGCGGAAGCACAGGCGCAGGGATTCCGTGTCAAAGGCCCAGTACCGGCGGACTCAGTGTTTCACCAGGCACTGGAGGGACGCTATGACGGGGTGTTGTCGCTCTACCACGATCAGGGCCACATCGCGGCGAAAACGCTGGATTTCCACGGCACAGTCAGCCTGACCATGGGACTCAAATTTTTGCGCACCTCGGTCGATCACGGTACGGCCTTTGACATTGCCGGACGTGGCATTGCCGAGGCGCGGGGCATGGTGGAAGCCATGCGGGCGGCGGCGCAATATGCCATTCCGACGCGGGAGCGCATTGGGATAGGGGTGTAACCGTACAATCGGTGTTTCCTCATACCGTCATCGGCAGGGACCTGGGCGCCGAGGTGTTCCTGTCACCTTGCGCGGGAGGACAACAGATGATCTACAGGTTCGGTATCGTCGGCGCCGGCATGATCGCGCCGTATCACTACGCGGCCATCAACGGTCTTACGAATGCACGTGTAGTAGGCATTATGGACAACGGCAACAGGCGCGGGCGCGAAATCGCGCCGGAGCTCGATCCCACCGGCGCAGACGACATCGACCACTTCCTCGCTCGCGATGACATCGACGTAATCACGATCGCGACGCCGAGCGGTGCGCACCTCGATACGGCGGTGAAGGCAGCGCGGGCCGGCAAGCACTGCATCGTGGAGAAACCGATCGAGATCACGCTCGAGCGCATCGACGAAATGATTGCCGCGCATGACGGAGCGGGAACGCGGCTCGGCGGGATCTTCAACACTCGCTATACCGACGCCGCCCAGCTGGTCAAGCGAACCGTGGGGGCGGGCCGTCTCGGACGCCTGACCTTCGCGGCGGCACTCGGCCCATGGTGGCGGGATCAGTCGTACTACGATTCGTCGGACTGGAAGGGGACATGGACGCTCGATGGTGGCGGCGCCATGATGAACCAGGGAATTCACTCGGTTGACCAGCTGCAGTGGATCGTCGGCTCGCCGGTGACCCGGGTCAGTGCGAATATCGCCACCCTGGCGCACGAGCGCGTCGAGGTCGAGGACACGGCAGCGGCGTCGATCACGTTCGCGAATGGCGCGCTCGGGACCATCGCTTGCACCACAAGCATGTGGCCCGGCCACTTCCGTACGATCACGGTCGCGGGCGATGCCGGCACCGTCGTCCTGGCCGACAATCGCCTGCTGGTCTGGCAATTCCGGGAAGAGACGCCTGCAGATGACGAGATTCGAGCAGCATACCTGTCACTACCCGGAGCAGGGGTTGGTGCCTCGAATCCATCAGCAGGTGTAACCGCCGACGGTCACCGCGCGGTGTTCGCCGATTTTCTCGCCGCACTCGACCGCGGCGAGGCGCCGGCCATTGACGGCTGTGAATCGCGTAAGGCCGTCAGCATCATCCGCGCGATCTACGAGTCCGCCGAGCGCGGTGGCGCGCCGGTGAGGCCGGGTTAGAGAGGAAGCTTTACTTCTTTTTCTGCTCCGCTTGTCGAGCGGGTCCGCGTGCCGCTCGCCGGTTAAGGCATATTATAGCGAACCAAGGCTTACACCAGGGTTTGCATCAACCGAATGAGCAGGGTTTGGCGCGGTACCAGCTGATCCAGGTAAATATGCTCCTGATAGGTATGGGCATTCGCCCCATCGGCACCCAGCGCGCCCAAGGTTGGCAAGCCCATCGCGGCAGTGAAGTTGCCATCTGAGCCGCCACCAGTCGCCATATCTGGCAAAGACAGGCCGATCTCTACCGCCAGGGCTTTGGCGTGTTGATAGAGGCGGTCGATCGCCTCGTTTTTCACATAGGGCAGGCGATTGATCTGGCCGGTAACAGCAAGTGCCACATCCGGGGTGATGGGTTGTAGCCCGAGGATTTTCTGCGCCATTTCCTCCGCGGGTACTCATCCGCTACCACTTTGATTATGCATTGGCTCAAATTTGGCGGTCAAAAGCTCTCGAAAGGTCCACACATGATCCGTCAATCCCGCGGCCATACCAGGTGTTCGATGCTGCCACTTGGGCTGACTCACTCCGAGGGTTCGTGGCTCCTGCTCAGGCAGAGGCACGCGTAAACTCCTGTGCGGCCTGGCAACGTTGTAGAAGGCATGAAAGCAGGTCACCCGCCTCCTCATGTGGGTGCGGTCCTTACAGAAACTCTGGCTTTTTCGCACCAGAGGGGCCAAGGCATGACGCAGCGTCAGATTGAGACGCTCAAGCAAGCTGGTGCTGATCGATAGCCCCATCTCCTCCAAGCGCTCGGCACCACAACACACCCGATACACCAGCTCGTGCAGATGCCCTTGGCGCTTCTTTTTGCTCACCTGCCCATAGACCAGCTCGGGGTGAGGTTCCTTGACCGGCTGCTTGGGACGCCCTCGCTTGCCCGTAGGCGGAAACGTCTTGAGCGTATGGTAGACCTCAATGAGCGCCGACAGATAGCCGCTGAACCCATCACTGAAAAAGCACGGCACGCCCACGACCACAGCAGCCGTCATCTGCATGAGCTGCAAGGCACTTTCCCACGTCCGAGGGCCAACAAACGTCGCCAGGATGAGACGAAACTCCGGCGCGAAACTGATCCACACCCACTGCCGTCCGTCTTCGCTCAGGGCGGGGCTTTCTCCATCCGCCTCGGCCTGCTGCGCGTGCTTGCGCGTGATGAAGCTCCACATCTCATCGAGTTGTACCTCGGTGACCGGCAGTTCTCTGAGCAAGTGCGTATTCATCTCATGGGCTGTGTGCGCAGCGCGTTCCAGCCACATCAACACGGTTGCTTCGGTGACGCCCAACACAAAGCCAATGTCCGTCAACCCGACTTTGACCACGAGCATCTTGAGGGCCATCATGACCTTGTCTTCCGGGGTCCGAAGATCAAAGAACACCGTATCACGGGTCTGGAAAAATGTCGTTTCGCAAGCGCTGCCCAGGAAGATACGCCGTTTTCCGCTCTGCGTCAGATAGGTCGAAATAGCGCGAACGTTGCCTCGGTTCATCAGCCGATACTGGGTACAATTGGGGTTGGGGCAGGGTTCGCCCCAGTCCTTGGGCTTTCGCATGGGTCAATCCTCCAATCGGTTCGGTAGGCATCCCCAAACTGAATGGTCGTGGCGAGATGTGGCGAAAGCTGGACAATCATGAGGAGATAGTGCCTGTTGAGCCCGGCGTCAGCATCACGATTCCGCTTGGGACTCACTTCCAATTTCGCTCGTTTGGTTATGAGCCGCTTGCAGCGATCGGCGTAACCATGCCACCTTGGCCAGGAGAGGGTGAAGCGTACGAAGTTCAAGGTTCGGCATTGGGCACCGATTTTGTTACGATAAGCGGGTGACAACCTCGGGGACCGCGATGACGAGTATGACACGGACGGCGTCCAATGGATTTGGTTCCTGGTCCGGGTTGAACTTGCCGAGCAATGCCGCCTGCAAGATCCCAGCGTCTGGCAAGCATTCACCGGATCGAGAACCTGGAGTGTGAACTACTGGGGCAAGGAACAAGCCTCACGGCACGACCACTATCGACATCCACAAGTCCTGCTCTATGAGCATGAAAGCGGTGAGGAATGTGAACTCATTGGCATACACCTCAAATCGAAACACAATACCCGCCAGATTATCAGGGATGACGAGGGAAATCTACTCGGTAAGTTTCTCCGGGAAGCATTGACGGATCGTATCCAACTTGCCTCTGAAGCACGCAATATCCGCCAGTATATCAATGCCAAGTTTGACCAGGTCGCCCGTCCGGCCATCCTCGTGACGGGGGATGCGAATGATGGACCCGGCCACGACTTTTTTGAGACACAGTATCTCTTTTTCGATGTCATCAGCAACGTGCAGGGCGATGTGATTCTGGCCGAGCGCTTCTTTAATCACGCCCTGTTTGACTTTCCCGAAAACCTACGTTGGTCAGCCAAGTTTAGGGATCGAGTGCGTAATATTCCCGCTTCTCAAAATCCGCTGCTGCTCGACCACATCCTCATAAGTCAGCCGCTATGCAAGGGAGAACTCGCGCTACAGGCCAATCCAGGTACTGGCAAGGTGGAACACGAAGCCTACGAGCGTGCCAATGCCGGTGCGAATAGGCAGACCCGATCCAGTGACCATCGACCGGTCACGCTGGTTCTGCAGGACAGTGATGATGGGTGACGCAGGAACGACATGCAACACCCTCTCACACGAGAAACTTGCGAAACGTTTCGTCTGTAATACTTCCTTTCTTTTCTCTATCTGACACTGTATATAGTGCTATAATAATGTCATGGCACAACATCGGGCATTACAAGCCGTCATTGATACGAATGTGCTCTTTGAAGGGCTCACCACGCAGGGCAGCGCTCCAGGGTTGATCATTGACGCCTGGCATAGCAGTCTTTTCACCGCCTGTATTTCCAATGCCTTAGCCTATGAATATGTCGACGTCTTGGGACGAAAGCTTGCACCAGCGCGTTGGCGCCGCCTCCAGCCCGTCCTGGGCATGCTACTCACCCAAGCCCGGTTCATAACCATCTATTTTTCGTGGCGGCCCATATCGCCAGATCCCGGTGATGACCATGTCATTGACTGCGCCATGAACGCCGGCGTCCCGATCATCACCTCGAACGTGGGAGATTTTCGGCGAGCTGAACATCAGTTGGGTCTCGTGGTGTCAACGCCGGTGGACTTTGTCACACGTTTGGCTGCGCTCTGACACCCCGAGAGCTCTATGACCCTTCAATGTTACATGCAATGCCACAGAAGGAACATGCCATGAGTCGATTGACCCTCAGACTACCCGAAACGCTCCATCGGCAATTAGAAACACAGGCCAAACGCGAAGGCATTTCACTCAATCAGTTTATCGTGTATGCGCTGACCCAGCAGCTCACGCAAAGCTATACTGTACACGCGTTGCCCGCCGAGGAAGTCGCCCACCAGCGCACCCAGTTTTCCGCTTTGCTGCATGCGTTGAGGCAGGCCTCCCCCGAGGTGCTGAACGCCGCTTTAGCCGCCCGGGATCACGTGGAACCGGAACCCGAGCTTGACGCCGACGTCGTGGCTCGACTGCAAGCCCAGCGAGCGACCATTGCACGGGGTGAGGCATCCTCCGACTGAACGCTAAGGTAGGTGACGGCCTCACGTGTTCATATCGCCAACCTGCGGTTTTCGAGCCTGGAATTGCGGCTCATGTACGCCGGTTACCCGTGGCGACGAGTTTTTTTCACGATCTCCTGCCCAGCGGGTGTGCGGGGATCGACGGAAATATTTGCTTTGTTTCTCAGGATGCTCCCGGCATACAACGATTTCTCGTGATAGCGCTTGCCATAGGAGCGAATGTCATCCCCCCTAGCCGCCTCGATCATGATGGTTTCCGCGCCGAAGTCAGCCAGGAGCCGACCACAGAACGGTCCGGCCACATTGGTCGTGAGTTCCAGCACTCGGTAGCCCTGCAGCGGGCCCCCGTTCGATGTCACATGCATGTCTTCTCCTACAGGGTATCGTGCAGCCGGCGAGCAATGGGTGAGCTAGAGTGGAAAGCCTCAAACCCGTTCGCCGGGTGAGAGGTCAGGCTGTACTAATAATAGACATTCGCTCCGGCTCCACCCGTGACGGCCACGACTTCGCCGGTAATGCCCACCGCCAGAGGCGAGGCCAGAAAGGCGGCGACGTAGGCGATCTCTTCCGCCGTGACGATACGGCCAATCGCCACCGCTGCAGCGGATTGTTCCAGAACGGCGTCGACATTCACCCCTTGCTGCTGCGCCCGGACCGCCAGGCGCTCCTCAAGTGTCTCGGTCATCGTGATCGTGGGATAGATGGCATTGACGTTGATCCCCGAGGATCCCAACTCACCCGCCAGCGTTTTGGTCAGGTTCACCACAGCGGCATTGCGCGCCCCGGCGCTGATGCCGCCGGCCCGCCGGGCCGACAGCCCGCTGATGTTGAGAATGCGTCCCCAGCCAGCGGCACGCATGTGGGGCACAACCGCGCGGATGGCGCGAAAGTATCCGACGACTTTTTCCTCAAAGTCGTGCATCAGGAGATGCTCATCCAGGTTGGCAAAATCTTCCGGCACGCCGCCGCTCACCCGGGCGCCGTTATTGATCAGAATATCGATCCCCCCGAGGGCCTCCGCTGCCTGATGCACGAGCTGGGTGATGTCCCCGGCCTGCGCCATATCGGCCACAAAGGGAACGATGCGCTGTCCGGTCTCCTGCGCCAGTTCAGCGGCCGCCGTCTGGATGGACGCTTCCGTGCGGCTACAGATGGCACAGTCGACACCTTCGCGTGCCAACTGCCGCGCAATCGCCTTGCCAATCCCGCGGCTACCGCCGGTCACGAGCGCCCGTTTCCCTTGCAGTTGTAAGTCCATCGATTCGTGTCCTTTTGGCATGCATGCGCGTGTTTCACCAGCTCCAGCCGTGTCTGGGCGGAAGATTTAAGGTCGTGTCGTTCTCTCACCCTTTACTCATCTCCCGAACGTACGTGGAGAGTTGATTGATGTCGTAGGGCTCGCACACGTGTGTCTGCGGGTTCCACATGCTGCGGCCCTCTCGGGTGACGATGTCGCCACCATAGACGTGGATGGCATATGACTTGCGATCGAGCGGGTTGGAAATAGCATGGATGGTGTGCTCATCGAGCACGGCCACATCACCCGCCCGCAGGAGGCGTCCACCAATCTGCTCGAGACCGTCTGTGCCCTCTTTATAGAAGATGTTTTGCTCCTCGCCATCGTACACGCCGATGACCGCCCACATGCGGTGATTGTGGGCCGGCGTCTTGAGACCCGGGCTGCTGGTCACATCCAGGACGGTCAATGTGTCGGAGCGAAAAATCGCCGCGTCTCCAATCGACTTCGCCTTTGCCGTGGGCGCAAAGGCCGCCCGTAAACCCGCCGGATCGGCAATTGCCTCCTGCACGAGCGCTTCAACAACGCTCGCTGGATTCGACTCACGTAGAGCTTTCTGGCATTGGGCAACAAAGGTATCCAGGCTGAACATACACGCTCCTTCTCTCTATACGGTTTTCCGCAGGCAACGTGACCAGGCGCCGCTACCAACTCCAGCCGTGCCGGATTGGGGATTTCCAGATTCCCATACGTTCGAGGATCGGCAGCACACCGTCAGTGAAACGTGTGATCTCTTCGGGTTGCCAAAGAGGAAACGTCAAGGCGACGCCGCGGCAGTGCTGGTCGTCGTAGAGCTGCTTCAGTCCCTCGGCGACCTGCTCCGGTGAGCCGTGGTTGACGAGCGCGCCGCTTGAAAGGCCCACCAGACGGACTGCAGCGTCATCCTTAGCGTACTTCTCGTAAATTGCGTCATACGTCTTCGAGAATCCCCCAGAGCCCGACATGTAGCGCCGAAGTTCGTCGGTGAGATCCACCTCCGAGAGTAGCGCTTCGGTCGCTTCGTGGGCCTCGTCGGCGGTATCGCGCACCAATATGCTGACGTGTCGCAGACTGCGGATGCTCTTTGCTAGCCGGCCTTCCTCGGCCAGGGCCTGCTCAAGCTCATCGTGGCGTGCGCGGGCATTGGCTGCGTCCATCCGCCCAGGCATGAAGTGCCAACTTGCCCAGCGAGCCGCGAGGCGAATACCGGCTGGCGAGGCGCCGGCACTCACGAGCGCCGGGTGCGGGCACTGGACCGGGCGGGGTCGCACCATCGCACCTTTAACTCGATAGAAATCTCCCAGAAAATCAATCGCTTCACCGCTCCAGAGGTCGGTGATGATCTGCATCGCTTCCGATGCCCGCGCATAGCGCTCATCGTGATCTCCCTGATTGGCGACATCGGAGATCAGCTCATGAGCTCCTCCGGCTCCTGCCACGATATTCAATGCCCAGCGACCGCCAGACAGCGCATCCAGGTTCGCTCCAATGCGCGCGACCACAACGGGATGCAGCAGGCCGATGTGCATTGTCGAGACGAGTCCAATGCGGCTCGACATCGCCGCCAGTGCCATCATCAGCATGGGACTCATCAGGGCAATAGATCGAGCACTCACGCTGCCATCGGCCCTTGGGTGAGCGGCCCAGCTCGTGTCGTAGGAAAAGACAAAGTCGAGACCGCCGGATTCACACGCGCTTACGAGTTCCCGGTGCACGTTCATGTCGAGCACGTCGGGTAGCCGCTGGGCAACACTTTCAGAATGGAGATGCGGGATCGGCGTATGTGGATAAAACAGGCCGATGCGCATCGTCTCATCCCCGGAACGGCGTTCTAGGATCATCGTACGCTCTCCTCACCTTGGGTCTCTCGGCCTGTCGCGTGGCGGTTCGATGGCATCGGTCGGGGAGTGGTCCCGGCGAGAATCTCCTTCCGGTACGAGGCAGAACTCGGAGCCAGCTCGGCGCCTGTCACGCACTCGATCAGCTCACCCAGAACATCCGCATCGGGGACGGGCGGCGCCCCGTCACTTCTCTCCACTTTTCCGGCCGGTTCAGGGTGACATACGCCACCCGATCCTGAACGTCATAGCGTACGATGGCCATTGCGAGTGTCTCCCGTGTGCCGCGTCCCCTGCGGCGTTCTTGCACAGGAAGAGAAGCCCCCGTACCTGGTCATTCTCCCATGGGCACCAAGGGGTGCTCTGACATGATCCCTTCCCGGATTAAATCGGTCATCTCCTGATCTGACAGTCCCAGAAGCTCGCCGAACACATAGTGATTATGTTCCCCGAAACACGGTGCCGGGCGGTTGTTGTGCAACGGTGTTTTGGTAAAGTGCATCGGTCGGCCATAGTAGGGATGCGTGCCCGCCTCAGGGTGCGTGCAGACCTCGAAAAACCCCCGCTCCTGGAGATGCGCATCCTCGAAAAGTTCCTTGGCGTTCAACACCGGGCCCGCCGGGATGCCCGCCGCCTGGAGTTGTTGCGTCACCTCGAACTTGGTGCGCGTGCGCGTCCACTCCGCCAGGTGACGCTGAATCTCCTGGCGGTGCTGACGTCGCTGCACGGGATCGGCGATGCGCGGTTCAGACATCCAGTCCGGATGGCCCAGCACCCCACACAGACGCTGCCATGCACCCTCGGTGTCGATAGAGATCGTCACCCAACCACGCTCGCCTTGGCACGGAAAGCATCCCTGGACGATCTGTGTCGAGTCGTCGTTCCCCTGGGTGGTAGCGACACGGCCGTTCATGGCGTAATCCATCAGTGCCGACCCCATGACGGACGTAAGCATCTCGCGCTGCGAACAGTCGATGTGCACCCCCTGCCCGGTCTGTTGACGGGCCAGGAGGCCCGCCAACGCGGCGCCAGCCGCCAGGACCGCAGCCAGGGGGTCGGAAAACATGCCGATGATTTTTGGCGCGTCTCCTGGGGGGCCAGTCAGCGAGGCCAGACCAGAGAGGGCTTGTAAAATCGGATCCACGGACACATAATGTCGTTCCGGCCCGGTCAGTCCCTGGCTGGCAATCGACACCATCACCAGACGCGGATTGACCTGGCGTAACACCGGGTAGTCAAGGCCGAGTTTGGGCATCACGCGGGCGCTGAAGTTCTCCAGCACCACATCGCTGATAGCCACGAGGTCTTTGAACAGGTCTTTGCCCCGTGGATGCATGAGGTCGAGGGCAATACCGAGTTTGTTGCGATTGCGTTCATTGATCATGCCGGACCGGTTCCAGGGGTGCTCGCCCGGCTCGCCGTTCGGAAAAAGCCCCCGAGGAACGAGTCGCACAGGGTCGGGGCGGCGCGGCCCTTCAACCTTGATCACTTCCGCACCCATATCCGCGAGCAAGCGTCCAGCGTACGGACCAGCCCAGAACATGCCCAGATCGAGTACGCGTACGCCCTGTAACGGTAACGGTAATGCCATACCCTCCTGCCTTTCCAATCAGATAACGCCGTCCTGGCGTAAACGGTCGAGCCGGGCCGGCGTCAGCCCGAGCCATGCTCCGAACACCTCGGTATTGTGTTCCCCGAGCAGGGGGGCGGCCGAGAGCGTCACCGTGTCTTCACCGAGGCGAAATGGTAACCCCGGAGACTGTAGGGTGCCGACCTCGGGATGGGTCACCTCGGCAAAGAACGCGCGTGCTTGTAACTGCGGTGAGGCGACCAAATCCTGCACGGTGGCAAAAAAGGCACACGGAATGCCGGCCTGTTGTCCGGCGTGGTACACCTCGACTTTGGTCTGTGCCCGTATCCAGGGTGCCAGATAGGAGTCGAGCAACGGCCGGTGGGCGCGACGTGCCTGCATGGTGTGTAAACGCGGGTCGTGCAGCAGTTCCGGATGACCGATGAGTTGGGTAATCTTCTCCCACTGATGCGGCTGCTGATCCACCAGCATGGCGTAGCCATCTTGGCACGGGTAGATCAGCCCGAGATATCCTGGCCGCCCCCCCGTGCCGCGATAGGCATATTCGACAAACTCCTGCGTTTGGGAGGAGGCCATGGCCTCAAAAATCGACACATCGACGTGCTGGCCGCCCCCGGTCATACGCGCGCCATAGACCGCCCCAAGCGTCGCGGTGAAGCCGGCGGCACCGCCCATGGCCTGAGCCGGGGTCCCCCCGAGCGTGAAAGGCATCTCGTCCGGTGGCGTCAGACTGGCCATGGAGCCACCCATACCAAAGAGCACGATATCTTGCGCCCGATAGTCACGATACGGCCCATGGTGTCCGAAGTTCGAGATCGATGTCAGCACCAAACGCGGGTTGATTGCCGCCAGTTGCGCATAGGCCAGCCCCAAACTCGGGAGCACCCGCGGCGCAAAATTCTCTACCACCACATCGGCCCAGGTCACAAGACGGTGCATGAGTGCGACGCCCGGGGCGGATTTCAGATTCAGCGTGACCCCTTTTTTCCCCATATTGAGCCACAGGAACGTGCCACTGCGCTCACCTCCAGGTGTGTCGTGATAAAATGGAGGAAGCTGCCGGGCCGGGTCACCCGTGCCAGGCCGTTCGATTTTGACGACCTCTGCCCCCAGCCCTGCCAGAAACCGCGTACAAAGCGGCCCGGCGACATAATGCGTCAGATCCAGAACCTTGAGCCCGGCTAAGAGTTGCGTCATCATTGTTGCTCACTGCTCACTGGCATTTTGGTAAGCGGGGTCAACGGGACACTCTCGTTCATGGTCCATTGGTAGGGAGGAAAACCCATGGACCCATAATGCTCTTTCAAGGCTTCGACGTAATTTACTGGCGTGTGCATACGATGCTCTCCCATGCATGAGCCTCCCGGTTGATCATGGTTGTGTTCGCCTTACAGCCTCTTACCCCACAAAACCAGGGTGCTGACACATCGATACAATCTCATGCGCTTGGTGCTCTGGAGATAAATCCCTTGACGATGCCCACGACCTCTGCCATTTTTCCGAAATTCGAAAACGCATTCTATAGTACAAAACACTGAGAGATCAAGACAGACCTACTGCTGTATCCCCGACACATGAGGCGGCCTGAGACTGTCTGCATGTGCCCATTGCCTTTCATATCCGCCAGGGGCATTATGGCGACGTCGGACTCGACGGCCTGCCTGTCGCGCACCAGACCATTGCTCCGGGACCGGGTCCCACGTCTAGCGGCAACCAGAAAGCGGCCTAGTCAAGGATGACGGCTGTTCCTGGAACAACGCGGGGAAGAATGGCCGCTCCACGCTCATTGAATGATCAGCACCGTAGGGGGGGATATCGTGAAAATCAACGTCAACGGGACGAACATCAACTACCGGATCGATGGACCGGACGGGGCACCGTGGGTCACCATGTGCAACTCCCTGATGACCACGCACCGCATGTGGGATGCGCAAATGGATGCCCTGACGACGCAGTACCGGGTGCTGCGCTATGACAGACGCGGTCACGGGGAGAGTGATGCCCCGGAAGGGCCCTACAGCTTCGAGCTGTTGGGCGATGACGTCTTCGCCCTACTCAAGGCTCTGAACATTACGCGTACCCATTTCATCGGCTTGTCCATGGGCGGCATGACCGGTATGACCATGGCCTTGAAAGACCCCAGCGTGCTGCGTACCCTGGTCCTCTGTGATACCGCCAGCGACGACCCGATCGGCGGTCCGGCGGCATGGCAGGAGCGCATTGACGCTGTCAAAGCCGGCGGCGGTATGGAGAGCGTCGTCGAGGGTACCATCGAGCGCTTTCTGACTCCGGCAACCGTCCAAACGCAGCCCCAGGCGGCTGATGCCGTACGCGCTATGATTCGGAGCACGTCCTTGACGGGATATATCGCCTGTTGCCAGGCGATCTCCAAGCTCAACCTGAGTCATCGCCTGCCCGAGATCACCGTGCCGACCCTGGTCGTGGTGGGAGCCCAAGATCCGGCAACCACGGTGGAGATGGCCCAAACCATCCACCAGGGCATTCCGGGTGCCGAACTCGCCATTCTGGAAGGCGCGGCACATCTGTCGAACATCGATCAAGCGGAAGCCTTCAACACGGCCGTCCTCGCGTTTCTGGCCCGCCATTGAGCGGGGAATGCTCGCGCGGTTGCAGGTCGACTAGACGCCCGCACCAATCTCGGTACGGGCGCGAGCCGTGTCTGTCGTTGCACCCATGCCATGGGTTTTCTATCAGACGTGGGACACTGGCGGTTCTCACGGAGAGAGCTGCCTTCCCGTGCATGAGGCCTTGGGGCGCACGCCGTTTTAGGCGGTTTCCTGGCGATAGCCCAGGGCGCTGGAAATCTCCTGCGCCACCCGCATGACGTGTTTCCCCACATCTCTCAGGACGCCGCGTGTGAGTCGCTGCGACGGGCCCAGCACTCCAATGGCGGCAATGGGTCGGCCGTGTCGATCGCGCAGCGGTGCGGCCACCGCCGCGGCTCCCGGCGAGCGTTCCCCGCTACTCACCGCGTACCCACGGGCGCGCGTCGCAGCCAATTCCGTCTTGAACTGCTCGGGATCGGTCACGGTGTTGGGGGTGATGGCCGTGAACGGAAGCTCCTGAAGAAGCGCCTCCAGTTCGTCGTCCGGGAGGAAGGCCAAGAGGGCTTTGCCAGGGGCGCCAACATGCAATGGCGCTGTTAACCCAACCGACTGCGAGTATTTGACGTCCTGGCCGCTTTCGAACTCTTCCACACACACGCGTTTGTCGCCCATGCGCGTATAGAGGCTCACGGTTTCATTCGTGGCTCGCCGTAACTGCTCCAAATACGGACGGCAGAGCGCGTTGAGGTCCTGTTGTTGCAGACTCATCCACGCCAGCTCGACGACGCCGGGACCGAGACTATAGAGCTGCCGAACGGGGTCAGCGATGATTAAGCCCTTCTTGCGCAGGATCGACAGGAGCCGATGCGCGGTGCTTTTGTGCAGACCGACTCGCTGACTGATATCCGTCAGCCGCAGCTCGGGGTGCGCGGGATCGAAGCAGAATAAAATGTCGATCGCTTTTTCTATCGAGGTGGGACGCGATGAGGAGACAGGTTGTGGCGTGGTCTTGCTTGGCATATCACACTCCCCTTTTCCTAATGCAGGCAAGTATATTCTATCCGGCTTCCCAGGGCTAGGTGCCCTGCAGAGCATGCTGTGGGTATGGTGATGGAGCACTTGAACAATCCTTGACGGAGCGCTATGATGCTTTCACATCGTGGGAAAGCCTTCTACTATACAAAACACGAGGAGTATTCAGTGCGTGAGAAACACCTGTCTCGGAGTCGGGGCATATGACGAACCATTACCAGCCGATGCTCGACAAACTCGCGCGCGAGAAAGCGCAGGCGTTGCGCATGGGCGGTGCCGACGCTGTTGCGCGACATCACCGGCGGGGCAAACTGACCTGCCGCGAGCGGCTCGACTATCTCCTTGATCCCGGCAGTTTCGTTGAGCTTGGCATCTTGGCCAAGAGTCGTGTGCAGGTGCCCGGCCGCGAAGAACGGGTGGCGATGGCTGGAGGGGTAGTGATAGGTCGAGGGACGATCGACACCCGGCCGGTGCTCGTTGTCGCTGACGATGCCACGGTGGTCAGCGGCGCGCGTGGCGCTGCAGGTCGCGCCAAGGCCAATCGCATGTATCGCATGGCCCAGGAGTATAACATTCCACTCATCTCCCTCATGGAAGCCTCGGCGTCACGTGTACAGGATCAAATGGGCAGTAAGCTCTGGGCCGGGCTGAATTTCGATCCGCACACCACCGGTTTTGGGGATTACCTGGACCTCTCCGGACGGGTGCCGTTAGTCGCGGCGGTCATGGGGGCGGCGGTTGGCGGCCCGGCGTTCCATGCCTGTATGTCGGATTTCGTCACGATGGTGCGCGGCACGAGTTTTATGGCCGTCTCCGGCCCCCCTGTGGTGCTCGGAGCAACCGGTGAGGAGAGTAGCGGTGAGGAGCTGGGCGGCGCGGACGTGCATGCCCGAGAAACGGGTCAGATCGATCACGTCGGCGACACGGAACAGGCGAGCCTCGATGCCATCGGGCGTTTTCTGAGCTTTTTCCCGGCGCACGCGGACGAGCTACCACCACGACAGCAGCCGACGGACGACCCACAGCGGCGCTGCGAAGAACTGTATGATCTGGTGCCGACGAATCAGCGACGCGCCTATGATATGCACCGCGTCATTGCCTCGATAGTTGATCATGGCGACTACTTTGCCCTCAAGCCCGACTACGGTCGTGGCATGATCACCTGCCTGGCCCGACTGTATGGGCACCCGGTCGGTATCGTGGCCAATCAGCCGAGGCATCTGGCCGGGGTGATGGACGATAAGGCGTCCTATAAGGCCGTGCATTTCATGGACGTGTGTGATGCGTTCAACATCCCCCTGATCTTTTTGGTCGATGTCCCGGGTTTTATCATCGGCAAAGAATGGGAACGCAAGGGCATGCTGAAGTGGGTGGCGCGTTCGCTGCGCGCCCACCGCCAACTGACGGTGCCCAAACTCACCGTGGTGATTCGCAAAGCCTACGGACTGGCGTATTGGATCGTCGGTGGCAAGGCGATGCGCCCGGATATGATCGTGGCGTGGCCCACGGCGTCGTTCAGTCTGATGGCGGCGGATCCCGCGATCAACGTGGTCTATCAGCGGGCGCTTGCCGAAGCCGAAGATCCGGAGGCCACGCGTCATGAACTGCTCGAACTCTTTGCGCAACAGTTTGCGCCGGATGATGCGGCGGAACAGTTCGCCCTCGACGATATTATTGACCCCGCTGATACACGCAAGGTACTGATCACCGGCCTCGAAATGGCCCTGCACCGCCGTCAGCCGGGCTTCAAACACGTGATTTATCCGTAATGAAACACGCGCGACGGAGCCCGGTCCACGTCGATGAGATCGTGGTGACGGTGACACATGGGTGGGCTGGGGCGGGGAGCCGCAAACGCGGGCTCCAGGCGAAAACGTGCGCTTCGGCACTACCGTTGAACGGGTCTCGGGCGGCTATGTCGTGAACGGCACCAAAGCGTTTTCCACCAGTGCCGGTGCGGCGCAATGGGCGCTGCTGTTTGTGAACACCGCCGGTGTGGGAGGCGTACGGCATGCCACCGCCTCGCCGGAAACCCAGCTCACGTTGGCCTGTGACACGTCGGATGCATCGATCACTATTGACGGCTCGTGGTGGGACCCGATCGGCATGCGCGCGACCGTGAGTTATCTGGTCCATTTTGATCGTACGTTCATCCCCGAGGAAAATGTCCTCGGCTATCCGGGCCAATATCTCACAGAGGAATGGCAAACCCGGTTCATCACCCACTTTGTCGCCAGCTTTCTGGGCGCTGCCGAGGCCGCCTACGAATTCGCGCACGAGTATGTGACGACGCAGAACAAGGGGGGCGATCCCTACGTGCAGCACCACATCGCCACGATGCTCATCAGTGTCGAGACGGGCCATCTGTGGTTACGGCATGTTGCACGCCTGTGGGAGACGGGCCAGGACGACGAGGCGAAAGTCGCCAGCAGCAGGGCACGCCACATCATCGAGCATCTCGCAGAAGATACGGTCAAACGCGCCATTCGGGCGTGCGGTGCGCGCTCCCTGAACCGTCCTGCGCCGCTCGAACGTCTCTATCGCGATTTGTCGTTCTACGTCCGCCACGAGAATGACGATCACAGTTTGGCCATGATTGGCAAAGCTATCCTCGGTCTCCCCTATGACGCCTCGTTCTACCGAACATGACGTCTAGGCATTGCACAAGGCATGGTGGCGTTGCCCATGCAACAGCACTCCGGGGCATGACGTCGAGCTCGACACCGGCGTAGAGGCCGACGCCTGAGAGAGTGACAGCACATCGACACGGATCTTCATACCTTTCCTCAAGGGAGACAGTAGTGGATTTTCGCTTGAATGATGACGAACAATGGGTTGTGAATACGGCGACCGCTTTGGTGCCACAATTGGCCGCCAACGCTGCCCGCTACGATCACGAACTCACGGCCCCTGAAGACGACCTCAAAGCCCTGCATGCGGCCGGTCTGCTCGCCCTGCCCATTCCCAAGCAATACGGTGGGCGGGGTTGTGGCTGGTTCAGCGGCGACAATCCATTTCCCTATCTGCTGGGCATTAAGACGCTGGCACTGGGCAATCCGGTGACGGCGCACTTTTTCCAGGTGCATTGCCATGCCATGCAGGCGTTCTTTCCCAGCGCCACGCCGGAGCAAATCGAGCGTCTGGCGCCGGAGTTTCTCCAGGGAGCCATGCTGACCTTCTGCGCCAGTGAGCCGGGACGCGCGGTGCGGGGCCAGTACAATATGGGCTGTACGGCCACACGGGTGGACGGTGGGTACGTCATTAACGGCCTGAAGAACTATTGCACACTGGCGACAGTGGCTAAGTATCACGGTATTGCCGTGGGTATCGACGGCAAGGAAGGACCGGAGTCGTACCTGCGCGTGCTCGTGCCGACGGACCATCCGGGGGCGGAAATCGATAACGCGTGGTGGGAACCGATCGGGATGCGCGGGTGTGTCAGTCCCATCGTGCGGTTCCACGACGTCTTCGTCCCGGACGCCGACGTGCTCGGTGCGCCGGGCGATTACTTGACCTATCGTTGGCAATCGCGTTTTCACCTGGGATTTACCGCGAACTTTGTCGGGTCGGCAGAGGCTATTATCCGCTTTACCGCGGATTACCTGCGCGAAAAAGGCACGGCCGACCACCCCTATACGCAGCTGCGTCTGGGCGAGGCCAAAATTATGCTCGATGCCGCAGAAGCGCTGTGGCTCCGCGCCATCGGATACTGGCAAGCGCAGGAGATCACCCGCGCCGAAGTCATCTCCAACGAGGCCAAGCACATGGCGATGGAAACGGTCAAATACGTGCTGGATAAGTGCGGCAGTGTATGCGGCTCCACAGTCCTGTTCGAGCGTTTCCCCTTTGAGCGCTACCTGCGTGACATGGCGTTTCATACTCTGCATGACAGCCTGGACCGTGCTTCGCAGATCACCGGCCAGGCGCTGCTTGGGGTCGAATACGATCCGACAGTCAAACATTAACATGCACGGACAAGTGATCAGCACATTGGAGGAGGAACCATGCCGGACTGGTATCACTGCACGACGGACGATCTTGTACGCCATCTCGCCACGGTCGCACCGGAGAAAACCGCGGTCGTGTTTCGCGATCAGCACGTGACTTTTGCCGAAGTGGTGACGCGAGCCCAACGGCTGGCCACTGGCCTGGCACAGCTTGGCGTCACCAAAGGGATGCGCGTAGCGGTGTGGCTCCCCAATCGTCCGGAGTGGATTGATCTGCAATTGGCGTTGGGCAGCTTGGGCGCCATCATGGTGCCGTTGAATACCCGTTTTCAAGCCTACGAAACCGCGCAGATTATGCGTCACTGTGGTGCGGAAGTCCTCGTGCTGCAGGACCGTTTTCTCGGCCATGCCTATATGGAGCTGCTCACTGAGCTCTGCCCCGAATTATCCACGAGTCGGCCCGGAGCTCTCCAGGCCGACCAGTTGCCGGATGTGCGCCACGTCATCTGTCTGAGTGCGCAGGAGTGGGCAGGGTGTTGGTCCTATGCGGCGGTGTCTGCGGGCACGAACGACACGACACCTGGTGCCGTAGACGTCCGTCCCGATGACCTCCTCAATATCATGTATACCTCGGGAACGACCGGCAGACCGAAGGGCGTTATGTTTACCCACGGTACCTTGCTGCGGAAAGTCTACGAGCGCGCCGTGCCCTATGGTCTGACGGCTGCTGACCGGCTGTTGCTCACCGTGCCATTGTCGAACGTCTGGGGGATGGCGAACGGCCTCTTCTTCGCCTTTGTCCATGGGGCCTCGCTGGTGTTGCAAGAGACTTTTATCCCGGAGGAAACTCTGGACCTCCTGGCACGTCATCGCTGCACGCTGTACGCCGGCGTCCCCTCGATGTTTACCGATGTGCTGGATCACCCGCGTTTTGCCGATTATGACCTCAGCGCTTTGCGGATTGCCAACGTGTCGGCAGCGACCGTGCCCCGTGACCTCATGGAGGCGGTACGCACGCGCCTCCGGGTCGAGCATATTGTCACCTCCTACGGTCTCTCGGAAGCCTGTGGTACGTTGACCGCGGCCTATCCCGACGATGCTTTCGAAAGCCGGTGTCGGACGGTGGGACGACGGGTGCCGAACGTCGAGGTCGAGATCGTGGACCCGGACACCAGGGAGGTGCTGCCACCCGGGACACCCGGTGAAATCTGTGCGCGTGGCTATAACATCATGCCGGGATACTATCGGGATCAGGAGGCCACGGCGCAGGTCATTGACTCCGCGGGGTGGTTGCACACCGGCGACCGCGGCATGTTCACCGAAGAGGGCTACTTGGTGTTTCTCGGGCGTATCAAAGACATGTATAAACGTGCCGGGTACAACGTGTATACGCAGGATGTCGAGGAGTGCTTGCTGGAACACGCGGCGGTGCAGGAGGTGGCGGTCACGGGCGTACCGGACACGCGTATGGGCGAAGAGGGGATCGCCTTTGTGAAGTGTCGCCCCGGTTGCACAGTGTCCGTGGCAGACATTCAAGCCTTTTGTAAGAGCCGTCTAGCCAATTATAAGGTCCCCAAGTATGTCGTGTTTGTCGAGGACTTTCCCCGCAGCAATACCGGCAAGGTGATGAAATTTCAGATGCGTGAAGAGGCCATGCAGACGTTAGGTGTCCCTGAGGCGCATACCTCGTGAGGCGCTAGCCTTGTGTTGTCATGAAGGAGGTCCGTGAGTTTTGGCGTGGTCCATTGTCGCTGCAGATCTGAAGAGGATGCTCGATAGGTCAGGTCGAAGACAGACGCGGTGGCCGTAGGTCTGGGGAGTTGCGGTTTGCCGGCGGCCTTCGCCGCATACCGATTGTGCTGCGCAATTTTTTATGTCGGTTTCCCAAGCCCTTCAATCACGTGTCATCAGACGGCCTACGGCCATGCATTTGATCGAATCATGCCGTTGAAATCAGACGCGACACTCTGTATGTCAGGACATGGGCGAGCCCGGCGGCAACAGACCGGTACGACAGAGCGCACTTCGCCCCTTGCCACAATATGGCCTTGAGCAACTGGGGGTGGCCTGTACCCGCAGCCAACGGATAATTCGAGAGTGGGTGCATGCGGTCCAATGATCTCCTTTCACCACCGTGCGAGGGGAGGTTGTCATGGTACCGAACCTGTTGTTGTACCGGCTCCTCGTGGTCGCTCTGGTGTTGATCTGCCTCATGATCCATGTCTGGTGGCCCGACGACTCCAGCGCCGCCTCCGAGACGCCCCGCACGCCGACTAAGCCTCGACACAAGCGCTCCAAAGAGCCCACACCCTCGCCGCACCGATGGCCACCAATGGCACGGGCGCGGCCAAGGTGTGGCGGCCCTGTACGCCCGCGATGGCGGCGGGAGTGACGGATCACGTCTGGGCGCTCACAGAGGGGCTACTTTCTCGCGTGCCACCGTGGCCCCAGCCGCAGACGGTCTCAGCAATGGCCCCGGTTGATGAGCGGAGTGTTGCGGGGCTCCGTGTGCGCAGATGCAGGTCAAGAGGCGTGGACGGGGTCTTGAAAATCTGGTTGGCGTGCTGATGATTGGCTGATTCATACCACGCAGACCGCAGGGGAGGGGGCCATCACCATTATCCGCAGCCAGGAGGGACACGACCCGTGGACGGCCAGAGATCGTAAAGGGCAATCTTCCATCCTGTTGCAGAATGCCCAAACAATTTGTCACACTAAAAGAACGACTAAGGATCAGGTCTCACAGAGGAGCAACTTTATGGCTCACGTTATTCGTGCCCCGCGTGGAAATACCCGTCGCTGTAAGGGATGGATACAGGAAGCCGCCATGCGCATGCTGATGAACAACCTCGATCCTGAGGTCGCAGAGCGCCCGGAAGATCTCGTCGTATATGGTGGCGCCGGCAAAGCCGCCCGCAACTGGGAGTGTTACGCGCGTATCATCAGCTGTCTGCAAGAGTTGGAGAACGACGAAACATTATTAGTCCAATCCGGCAAACCTGTCGGTGTCTTCACCACCCATGACGATGCCCCGCGCGTGCTCATCGCCAATGCGAACCTTGTACCAGCCTGGGGCGACCTCGAGCATTTCCGCGCCTACGAGAAGCTTGGCCTCACGATGTACGGCCAGATGACCGCAGGCAGCTGGATTTACATCGGCACCCAAGGCATCCTGCAAGGCACCTACGAAACATTCGCTGCGGTCGCACGACAACATTTTGGCGGGAATCTCACAGGGAAACTCCTCCTCACCGGCGGCATGGGCGGCATGGGCGGCGCACAACCGCTTGCCGCGACGATGAACGGCGCCACGTGTTTGGTGGTCGAAGCCAACCCAGCGTGTATCACCCGGCGGATCGCAAGCGGCTATTGCGATCGCATGGCAACCGATCTCGATGAGGCCTTAGCACTTGCGCTTGACAGCGCAGCGCGCGGTGAAGCTCTGTCAATTGGTCTCGTAGGCAACTGTGCCGAGGTGTTACCGGAACTCGTGCGACGCGGTATCACACCCGATATTCTCACCGATCAAACCGCTGCCCACGATCCCCTCACCGGCTATATTCCAGCCGGTCTCAGCATCGAAGAGGCGGACGAGTTACGCCATGACAACCCCGAGGAATATTTAAAGCGGGCGTACAACTCCATTGCGACCCACGTGCAGGCAATGCTGGCCATGCATCGCCGCGGTGCTATCACCTTCGACTACGGTAACAACCTCCGCACGCAGGCCAAACAAGCAGGTGTTGAGGACGCCTTCGACTATCCCGGCTTCGTCCCGGCATACATTCGACCGCTTTTTTGTGAGGGCAAAGGCCCCTTTCGCTGGGTTGCCCTGTCGGGGGACCCACAAGATATCCATACTACGGATGAAGCGCTCAAAGCCCTGTTCCCGGAGAACGAAGCACTCCGCCGTTGGCTCGACATGGCACAGCAACGCGTCCATTTCCAGGGTCTTCCAGCCCGTATCTGCTGGCTAGGGTACGACGAGCGCGCCGCCGTCGGCGAGGTATTCAACGGCCTCGTACGCTCCGGCCGCGTGTCGGCCCCGATCGTGATCGGCCGAGATCATCTCGATAGCGGTTCCGTCGCCTCACCCTATCGTGAAACGGAAGCCATGCGGGACGGCAGCGATGCCATCGCCGACTGGCCCATTCTCAACGCCCTGCTCAATACTGCTGCGGGGGCAAGCTGGATTTCTTTTCACCACGGCGGCGGCGTGGGTATTGGCTACTCGTTGCACGCCGGCATGGTTGTCGTAGCCGACGGCACGCCGGAAGCTGAGCGACGCCTCCAGCGCGTCCTCACGAGCGACCCGGGAACCGGGGTCATGCGCCACGCCGATGCCGGCTATGACCTGGCCATGCGCACAGCGGCAAAGCATCACATCAATCTTCCCATGCTTCAACGTCCTTCACAGGAGTCTCAGGAATAAGAATATACCGGGCATTGTGTCACTTTTAGGAACTTTTTGTCCTACCTTATCCAGAATATCCGTTGTAAGAAAATTATGTAAAAACAATGCGATACTCACCAATGAAGTTCTTGGCATGCCCTGTGCACGTCAGTCCCCCATAACATCGCATGTCATCGTTCGTCCTGCTCGCTGCCACCAATAGTGGCCCCGACAGCGGGACGCCCGGCGCACTATAGTCGGGACCAAGGGCTGCCACCCGGCGGAACGCAACTACCATCGAGGGGGATAACAGATGATCCGCATTTTCGTTGCCGATGAACAAGCCGTCGTTCGCGAAGGCGTGAAACGCATTGCTGGAGAAACAACCGATCTTTTCGTCGTGGGTGAGGCCGGCGATAATCAGGATGTCCTCGGGAATCTCACCGCTCAAGCATGCGACGTCGTCCTCATGGACATTTCACTCACAGGACGTGGCGGCTTAGAAATTCTCCAAGAAATCCGCGTCAGGCATCCCCGTCTCCCCATTTTGATCTTTAGCACGCACACCAAACATCATTACGTTACGCGGGCCTTCAAAGCCGGCGCAACCGGCTACCTCACCAAAAACTGTACACCCGAGGAATTGGCCACTGCGCTCCGCAAGGTCGCACGGGGCGGGCGCTACGTGGATGCCGTGGTCGCAGAGCTCTTGGCCTGTGAAATAAGCATGGATACCGAGAAACCCCTGCACGCGGCGTTATCCGACCGCGAACTGCAAGTCCTGTGTCTGATTGGTATAGGGAAAACGGTGTCCGAAATCGCGCAAGAACTCTGGCTGAGTGTCAAAACCGTCAGCACGTACCGCGCCCGGATCCTAGAAAAAATGCAGTTGAAGACCACGGCCGATCTTATGTACTACGCCATCCATCAACAGCTCGTGCATTAAACCAGCGCCAGCCATCTCCCCGCACACATCCCCCCGAGTACGGTCAGGGTCCGCGGCTAGCGGACCCTGGCTTATGCGGTACATCCCAGCCGCTCTCTCACGCAACCTTCCACACCGGAAACACTTGCAGTCAAGCCCAACTTATGCGACAACACACACGTGTAGTTTTTTTGCATCAACACGCCACATCACACACGTGGGAGGTGAGCAATGACCTGCAAACCACTGTACCTCGGCCATGTCAACGTTTGTGTCCGTGACGTCGAACGCTCCCGGCAATGGTATACAGACGTGCTTGGGCTCCATACATATGATTTTATGCCCGGGCGTGCGGCCTTCATGTCGGCAGACCTCAACCAATCGCACGAGGTCGCCTTGATTCAAGCGCGAGAAGACGCACCCGGACCGCAAGCGGGACAAATCGGACTCAATCATATGGCCTGGATGATGGCAAGTCTGGACGACTTGAAGGTCATGTATCAACGGCTGAAAGAACACAACGTGCCAATCGATCACGTCTCCGACCATGGGCTCTCCATCGGTATCTACTTCCACGACCCTGACGGCAACGGTATTGAAGTCTCCTACGAGTTACCACGGAGCGAGTGGCATCGTCACGAGGCAATTTTCTCGGGCGAAGGCAGACAACACGGGCTCTTCCCCGGGCCGTGGGACGAGTATCTGCCGACACCACAGACGGCGGCCAGTTAATCACAGCATAAGCAGACAGGGGACAAGGGAGCGCAGGGAGAGACCAAACCACTAATGCATCTGGGCACCACCATCGACAACCAACGTTTGCCCAGTCATAAAATCGCTTTCGGACGTACAGAGAAACACCGCTGTACCGACTAAGTCTTCCGGCGTTTCCGAGCGCTTGAGGGATCGCGCCTGCAGGCGTTGTTGCTCCAAGGCCATACGGCCTTCGCTGACCTCTTCGGTGCTAATCGTCAAGCCCGGCGCAATGGCGTTGACGTTAATGTTGAACACGCCCAGCTCACGCGCGAGCGAACGCGTAAAACCAATCACACCAGCTTTTGACGTGACATAATGAATGAGATTCGTCGAGCCGAAAAACACCGTGCCTGAGCTGATGTTCACGATCTTCCCACCACCGTGCTGCTTCATCGACGGCACAACAGCTCGGCAGCACAGAAACACGCCGCGTAAATTCACCGCCATGAGCCGATCCCACTCCTCCACAGGAATCTGATCAAATGGGACACGTGACATCGCCGGCCGTTGAAACACTGCGGCATTATTGATTAGGCCATCGATACGCCCGAAGTGCGCAATCGTCGCCTCGGCCATTTCCGCCACTGAGCCGGGCTCCGCCACATCAGCACACACAGCCAAGGCTTCGTGCCCGGCAGCGCTGAGCGCCCGCGCTGACTCTTCGGCGCCTTGCGGGTCGATATCGGCTACAACAACCCGGGCGCCCTCACGGGCTAAGCCCTCACAATACGCGCGTCCGATACCATGGGCGCCGCCAGTCACGACAATCACCCGATCCTGGAGTCGTGCCATCGCCTTTCCTTCTCCTACGCCCTGCCACCTCGCTCCGCAGAGCCAGGCGACAGGGTCACACACAAAGACCGGTGCAGCACTACCGCCGGAAACGTTGAGTTTATACCGCCCGGTAGGTGCTGAACTTCACCGTCGAGGCACGCGCACGCGGATCGGTCACGACATTCACCACCGCCGGTTTCCCCGAGGCGGCAGCACGTTCGAGCGCCGGACGAATATCGTCCGGGTTTTCGACGTACTCACCATGGCAGCCAAACACCTCACACAGCTTGTCATAGCGCGTAAAGCCCAAGTCGCGAGCAGACATCCCGCCAACCGCCGCCCAGCCACCGTTGTTGCTCACGACACAGAGAATCGGGATGTTATGCCGCACCGCGGTGTCCATCTCCATCCCGTTCATACCAAACGAGCCGTCACCACTCAGCACAATCACCTGCGTGTCCGGCTTAGCGACTTTGGCGCCGAGCCCATATGGCACGGCCACCCCCATACAACCATTGGCGCCGGCATTAATCCGGTGCCCCGGAGCATAGGTCGGAATCGACTGGCGGGCATAGTTCAGAATTTCATGCCCGTCGACCACGATGATCGCGTCGCGATCCATGAAATCGCGCACTTCCTTGCACAGCCGCAGCGGATGAATCGGTGTTGCATCGGAATTCAGCAACGCTTCGGCTTTCTCCTCATTGGCCTTGGATGCCTGGCGCAGATCCGCCACCCATTGTGAACTCGTCGACGTCGCAAATGCCTTGTCTGCAGCCTCCGTCAACTGCTTCAGCACCGCCTGCGCATCCCCGACAATCCCGACATCAATAGTGCGGTTCCGCCCGATTTCTTCCCGGTTGATATCAATCTGAATCACCTTCACGTCCTTGGCCCAGCGCGGCGCCATGCCAAAACCGACAATGAAGTTGAGCCGGGTGCCAACGACGAGGACGACATCGGCTTCCCGGAACGCTTTCGAGCGCGCACCGAGGAAACATAGCTCGTGATCTTCCGGGATCACGCCACGCCCTTGCGGCGTGGTGAAAAAGGGAATGCCCGTGCGTTCAACGAACGCTTGCAACTCGGGACACGCGTCAGACCACAAGATACCGCTGCCGGTCAACACGAGCGGCCGCTGTGCCCCCTTGAGCAGCTCGATGGCGTCATCAATCAATTCCGGCGCCGCCATCGGACGCGGCACTGCCGTCAGGTTGCGAGGGAAATGGACATCATCCAACTCGGCCTCGGTATAGAGGATATCGCCCGGCAGATCGATATAAACCGGACCCGGCTGGCCCTGCGATGCCATGCGCACGGCTTTGCTCACCAGCTCAGGAATGCGCCGTACCTCCGTCACCCGCTCGGCCCATTTGGTGACCGGTTTAAAAATAGACAACTGGTCCATCTCCTGGAACGCCCCACGGCTATTTTCCACCAACGGACTCGAGCCGCCGAGGGCCACGACCGGCGTGGCATCAAGAAAGGAATTGCCGATGCCTGTCAGCAGATTCGTCGCGCCCGGCCCCGAAGCCGCGAAACACAGGCCCGGCTTCCCGCTGATGCGGCTGTAGG